>FUIF01006145.1_pt1 | contig 13858 bp, 18 predicted proteins | sample 1003461 | NCBI WGS metagenome assembly FUIF01 (sample SAMEA80401918, study PRJEB19352) | marine metagenome | reverse complement strand
TACTTTGTGCAGAAAATCCATGTCTGGTTTTATCGGCTCTGGTTTTTCAGTATTCGGTTTATCATTTAGATAATAGTTTATACCCTTAAATTTTCCTTTATCAGTGATCTTTTCTCTAACTAAAAAACCACAATCAATTAACTCATTTAATCTTTTTCTTATAGTATCTCTACCTTCTTTAAAATGATTTGAAATAAATTCTACAGTAATTTTTTGTTCTGATTTATGTGAAAACATCCAAGAATACAAACCTGTAGCACCTAAAGAAATGCCTTTGTGCCTGTAGATATACATTGGCACAATTGTGTAGTTATCAAACTTTTTTGGTTTGTAAATTCTGTTATATTTCATAAATAGCTAAGATTAGTTTCTATCTACTAATCCTTTAATTTCATCACAAAAGTGTCTAAGCTGGTCATAAGTTTCCTTAAATTCTTGAAATGATATTTCTCTATCATCAAAAATAAACCAAAGCAATTCCATCAATAAATCAAACTCAGCTTCACTTGCTTTTCCAATATACTTATACTCATACTTAAAATTGTCAGAACTTGTCTGTGTCCACTTTACTCTTTGCTTTTCTGGCTCAAAATATACCTTTCTAGTTTTTGACATTTTCAAAATAATTATCTATAATTTTAATACATTCATCCTCATTATTACTCCACAATGCCTTCCATTTCGCATTTTCAAGCCATTTAAGCCACTTTTTTTGGTTTTCTGTAGGTTTATTATACCCAGCTTTTAATTCTATTGCTAAACCATTATAATTTTTATTGGGTGTAAATATCATTACATCAGGAACTCCAGGTTTAGTTCCTAAATATTTCATTTTATATTGTTCAAATGGGGACCTTTTACCTTCATTAGCAACATGAGTATATAATGCATTTGGATAATTATCTTCTAAATGTCGCATAACTCTATTTTGCAATATATCTTCTTTTCCTAAATATTTTGAATATGGATTTCCCATGCTATAATATAAAAAATTAATCAGTATTTGCAAGAAGATCATTTAATAATAAATTAAAATCTTCTTTTTGAGTTTTAATTTTCTTTTTTAATTTTTGTATTTGTTTTAATCTTTTACCACTCAAAACTAAATAATAATTATAGTTTTTAACCAATTGTTCAATTGTTAAATTTGTTTGTTTTTCAGAAATTGAGTTTTTAGCAAACAATAAAATTCGATTAAATCTTTCATTATAAATACCATTTTTAGTTTTATCATCTGCCAATATGTATTCAAATTCTTTTAAAGCATGAATTACTGTAGCATGATGTTTATCAAGAGTTAAACCAATTTCATGGTAACTCATTTTTAATAATTTCTACATAAAAAATAATAACATGACCTGGCAACCACATAATCAAATCTTCTTGACTTAACATCAATGTTTAAATTAAATTCACTTTCAACTGCTTTTCTAAAAATATTCTGATTCATAATTATATTATTAAACATCCATCATCTGTTGTTTGTTCCCAACTTGGCCCTGGAATAATGCCTGTATTTACATATACTTTCCAATCTTTAAAAGCAGATTTCCACAACAATCTACCTTGCTCAATTTTATCATCACTAATTTTTACGACCTCAATTCTATAAGGTGGATTTGTCGGACAAAGAATAAATCTAAAGTCATCAATACCTAACATATCCATATAGAATGCAGCTTGAATGTGATAACCTCTGTTGTAAATATCCCTTCTAAATTTATTTGGATTTGAACTTTGACAAGTTTTTATATCAGCAATAAATTCGTTATTGTTTCCAATGATGTCTGGTCGAACCCTAACATCAATACCATCATATTTTATATAATGTGATAATTCTATTTTACCTGTGCAATATTTTTTTGCAGTTTGATTTTCTTTATATCTATTATAAACACCCATTACTTTTTCTGCTTCATCAAAACTAAGTGGTATTTTGCCATCTGCTTTTTCTAATGCTTCTTTCTTTAATGCAATACCTTCTTTTGTTCTACCATTTTCTATATATGGCATATGATAATATAGTTCATCATATATATCAGTTTCAATTAATTTGGCATGAACTGCTGTCCCCAGCTTCATAGCTGGAGTTTCTTTAATTTTTTTTCCATTCACTAAATCATCAACACTTTCATCTGCTATTCTTTTTAAACCACTAGCACTAATGCTTTGATGTGAATGATAATGTTCATTACTATCTTTTTGAACAATGATTTCTGTAATTTTCTCTTTAGACATTTTTTATAATTTTATGTATTAAATATGGCAGAATTAATATTTTACCAACAAAAGCAAGTAACTTAAATATTTCATCTACTTTTTCTGGTGATCTACCTTGGTTTGATCTATATTGTCGTTTTTTCATTTTTATATCTTTTAGTTTACTTTCTTTTCTTTCAAATCCAATTTCAAAAAAATAATTTTCGTTAAGGAATGTCAAGTAATTTTTTTTCAAAATATGTTTTTATTAAAATTTTCTTTCAATTTAAAAACTTTTTTTAATTATATACAAAAAAAAAGACAGCTAATTAAAACTGTCTTTCTTTCCCTTCTTGTTTGCTTAAACTAAAATGGGAGATCATTTGGCTGATTTACTTCTGGTGGTGGTGGGTTACCAGTAGAAACAACATCATCATCAGTTTCTAAAAAATTTCTTTCTATTCTCCAACCTTGAATAGAATTAAAGTATTTCACCTCACCTTTATCATTGATCCATTCTCGACCTCTAAGATTAATATTAATTTTTACATTATCACCAACTTGATATTTATCTAACAACAATGTATTGTCTTGTATAAATTCTAGTAATATATCCTGAGGATATTGTTCATTAGTAGTTATAACCACTTCTCTTTTTTTAAAACCCTTTTCACCATACTCTTTAGTATCGTTAATTAATTTTATTGTACCTGTTACTTCCATAATTATTTAATTTTAAATTTATTTTTAATTTGTTCTTTATAAGTGTTCTTCATTCTGAAAGATTCTAAAACCTTAATTGCTTGAGGTTTAGTTGCTTTTAATGTTGCTTGAAATTGATTTTCATCTAGCCATGCTCTAGTGTCTTTAGGTTGATTTAATTGTGCATTTTGTACTTCTTCTGCTGATGCTACACTTACATCAATACCAATACCCAAATTACCCAATGCTCGACCAATGGCACTTGTTTCACAATTTTCGATATGTGATGTGTTATTAATAAATGAAGAACTTTTTAATTCTTGTGCATGACCAGTAGAAACAATAATTTGATTTTCATTATATATAACACATTTAAATTCAACTCGGTGATCTTGAAATATTTCACCAGTTTTTTTGTCTGTGTTTTCAAACCATTCATCTACAGTTTTTTTAGTTTTAAAACCAAAACCATTATATTTTTTGTCGGTTCTAAACTTTTTAATTCTTGAATTGACAAGGACATAATCCTTCCCATGAATTTTAATTGATTCCATAAATAGTATTTAATTAAATTAATCTTTTTTTAATCTCGAAACCATTGTTTTCCAACTTATTGATTTCGCTAATCGTAAATCTTCCAGGATTGTTAATCCTGTCTTTTAGGGTCGGTGCTGTGCAATTTAACATCTCACACACCACTTTTCTTTTCAGCCCTAATCTTTTTAATTCATTTTCAAAATAACCTCTGAAAATAAACTTTTCTTCTTCTTTATCCATATAATAAATTTGATGCAAAGTACAAAAATAATTTTTAAAATAAAAAAATAATTTAAAAAAAAGAACCCCCTAAGATATAAAATATTAGAGGGTTCAAGCAAACAAAGAAAAGGAAAAACTAAAACTTTATTATAAAATCACTTGTAATGTCATCATCTTGATTTGGGATATGCATTACAGTGCTATAAGTATTTTTCTTTACATCATATTTTATTGAATCAATAATGCAACTCACTGGTTCTTGTAAAACAGAGGTTGTAAAATTAACCCAAATTTTATTATGTAATCCTATTGGGTCATTGGTGTTGTTATATAATGTTCCTTCATATCTTGTTACAAAACTTCTGTAGTCATTCATAACCTGTTGAGAAACTATTTTTTCTACACTTTTTAAATAATTTGTTTTATCTCTTGATCTGTAAAAATCACCAGATATTCTACCATATTTATCATTAGTAATATACATTCCTTCAAGTTTTTTTACACCTGATAAATCCACACTTCTTTTTCTTATAAATTGTAACAAATCAAATTTTGTAAATATATCTGTTCTTGTACCATTAGAATCAATATTAAAAAATTCTAAAGCTAAAGAATCAAAAAACAAAGCAGTGAATCCTGATGTAGATGTGGTTTGATATGGCCCATATAAATAAACAAATACTTCCCAACTTGTACCAGTAGGATATGAGCTTAAATCAAACTTATAACTTTTCCACCTATTGTTGGTATCTACTTCTTGTTCATTTTTTGTGTCAGTGTTTGTCCAAGTTGCAGAACTATGATTCCAATATTTAGTTTGTGTTGCACCTGGACCTACTTCAACTATTTTTACTTGCCATCTAAAACCTTTAGTGTTTGAGCTAGTAGATTCCATAAAAGCATTAATTGTTAAAGTGTCGGCTTGGTTAGGATTTGCTGATACACTAATGCCACTTGAATTAACAAGTATAACTGATGTTGAACTAGCAGATGTAACAGCAGTTGTAGTTTTTAATGACCTATCACCTTTAAAAGAAAAGTCAGTATCAATAGTTGAATTTGTTAGTGTCCAACCTGTGGACCCATGTTCAAAATGACCATTTGAAAATCTATTGACATCAAAAAAATTACTTCCTGTGTCCACTTCAATCATAAATTCTTTTAATGGTCGTAAAAACTCTCTTGTCATATCAGCTCCTAATGGCAACATATTAGTTGGTAATGTCTTTAAAACATCAACAGTACTACTAGATTGATAAACACCAGATGAATTATAAATAAAATATTTTATAGATTCAGTACCATTAGTTTGTAATGATGAAGTTTCTGATGCTCTAATACCTGTTGGTATTGTACCACCATTAGCAGTAGTAGCAGAACTATCTTTTACAGATTGTTCACTATAACTAGAATTGTTAATAATATACCATTTACCATAACTTTGAAATATCCTTGCATTGGTAAATTTTAATAATTGTTCTAACACATCTTTTGCTGTTCTTAAATTAGAACCATCTTTCAACAAAGAACCTTGTGTAATTGTTGATTGGTCATATATTGTATAATCAGAACCACTAGCTCCATCTTTTTGTATATCATTAGAAATATATATATCAAAACCTAAATTTATATTATTTAAGATATTATATATATAATACATTAAATCTTTTGCACCAACCGAAGTTAAATCAATAGGTGCAGTAAAACCACCTAAACTACCCAAACCATCATATGCCTTTAAAGTTATTGGAAATGGTTTTGTAATAACTGCTTCACTAAATTGGTCCACTAAAAGCCAACCTTCCCAATATGTTTGATAATTATTACTAGTGTCTTTATAAGATACTTTTACTTTATATTCTCTTTCATCAGCAGTATAAAAATCATCATAAGAAACTGTATCTGTACAATAAATATTAAGTGTGCAGTCAGAACCAACTATAGGATTATAGAAATCATCATTATTATTCCAGCTAATAGCAACAGGATTCCCAGTGCCAATGATAGGTAAAACACTGCCAGTATAGCCATCCTTAAGAATTTCGACTTTTTTTCCTTTGAGGTTATCATCATCAAATTCTAATCTGTATTTAACTCCATATGCCATTATATTATTCTATCTCTATTTCTATTTGCTCTTTGTAATGCAACTACTAAATCTTGACCTTTTAAACTAAATTCACCAGAAACATTTACTGATTGACCTCTATCACCAATCATGTTTTTTAATTTATCTAAAGGAGCTATTACCTCAGGGTTTGATCTGGCTCCACTATACTCTCCGACTAGTCCAAGAGTAGGTGAAGAAACTATACCACCTTTAGCAAATGCAACAGGACCTTTTCCTTTTGCTTTACCAATTTGAGCTGATTTATTTTTAAAGAATTTACCTAAAGCAATTAATGCTACACCAGCAGCAATTGCAACAACTGGATTTAATGATTCAAATGCTTTTTTGATACCTTCCATTGTTATACCTATTGATATTGCTAATTGTCCTAATTGCATAGCCATTGTTCCAATTCCACCTAAAAGCACTTTACTTAAACCACCAACTAAATCACCAGCACCAGACATTGCATCTCCTATAGCACCACCAATTCCCATAGCCATTGATTGAATACCACTTTCCATGATGCCATTTATATGACTATTAAATTCAGCAGCATTCATAGCAAATTCCATTTGCTTTGCAGTCATCATTTCTTTAGTTTCAACTAATTTTTTTTCAAGTAAAATGTTTCCATTACCAACACTATCTGCTAATGCTGATGCTGGATCACCAAGTGTTGCAACACCTTTTAAAGGTGTGATTCCTTTTTTAGGAGCAGTAATAGATTCTAAATCTAAAGCAGAAACTTTACCTCTGTTGTTTGTTTCTGTAACTTTAGTATTAGTTTCTATTGATTGATTTAATTGTCTTTGTGCATCATTCTCTTTTCTCAATTCTAATAATCTATCTTGATGTAGTTTGATTTGTATAGCTAATTCTTTATTTCTTTTTTTAGCATTACTTTTTTCATAAATTTTAGAACTACCATGTATTATTTCATTGTTTTTTGCAACTTCATCATTTAACTTTTTTAAACTAGCAGTTGTTTCTTCTCGATTTAAACCCTCTAAACCTTTTTGAAACTCCTCTAATTTTGCAGCTTTCTTAGCTTTTGCAATGCCATACAATGCTGTACCTATAGCTACTAATGCTGATGCAACTGCAAGTATAGGATTAGCTCTCATAGTTAGATTAAGTGCCTTCATAGCTTTTGTAGCTATTGGTAATGCACCACCTATTGCAGAAATACCAAGTGATAATTTACCAACTACAATTAATAATGGCCCAATACCAGCTAATAATCCAGCAACAACTAATGTTACTTTTTTCATAGCTGGGGACATTTCTTCTAACCTCTTTGCAAAACCTCTAAAAACCTTTACTAAATCTTTAGCTATTGGTAATAATATTTTTCCAAACTCTACAGCAACATCAGAAACATCTCCTTTTAATTGTCGCATTTGGTTCGCAAAACTATCTTGTGTTCTTGAAAAATCTCCTATTGCTTTACTAGATTGTTTGGCAGCTAATTGATATGTCAATGTAGCTTTTGCAACCCTATCTAATTCTTTGAAAACCAATCCTTGGTCAGCAGCAAACTCTTTTAAATCTGCTTCTGTTATTGCAATACCTAATGACTTAATACTTTCTCTTTCACCTAACAATGCTTTTGTTAATGCTTGTGATGCTCCTTCTGCACCACCAGAAAAGTTTGTAAAAGATGCAAGATCAACTGCTAACTCATTTACTTGTTTAGATAAGTTTAATGCTTCTGATTCAGCAAAACCAAAACCAACTAATAAATCACCAGTATTACTAAGTAAATCTTTTGCAGCTAGTGATGATAAACCAAATGATTCTTTAAATGTTTTTGCTGTAGCATTAGCTTGTTCTCGCATTGAGCTAAATACTGTATTGAATTTTGCATCAGTTTCTTCAAAGTCAGATGCCATTTTAATTGCAGCTCCACCAGCTAAACTTAATGGTAATGTGAATTTCAAGGACATTTCTTGTCCAATCTTTGTTACACTCTTACCAAATGATTGTAGCTTTTTTTGTGATGCAGATAGTGATGCATTTAAAGAAGTAGCATCACCCAGTAATCTGACCTTTAAAGATTCTTGTGCCATAGAGATTATTTTTTACAAAAATACTAAATAATTATACATTCCATTTTTCTCTATTCTTAAAGTTCAAAGATTCATCTACCTTCTTTTTAAATGCTTCAAATGATTCAGATGATGATTTAGGTTTCCCAATTCCTAGGAACATATCTTGGGGTAATGGAAAAAGTTTATGTGGAGCAATCATCTGTGATTTTTTAGTGCAATTAACATTATATATCATAGCACTTAAATATCTAGTTTGTTCCCATTGTAGATTAGTTTTTATCATGTAGGATTCTCCTAGTAGTTGATTTTCTTTCCAGGTGTTCTTCCAGAAATTATCTGGATTTATGCCAACCTGACCTATATAATAATCAAGTAAAGTTTCCCAATCAAGTTGGCTATTTACTTTCCCTTGGTAGATTTCTTTACATTTCTATCAATACCCATATTCAAGTCATTACCTAAAATTCTTGATTCGGTCATTGATTGTATTATTTCTTGTAGTTGTTCAGTAGTAAAATCTTCTAGCCACATACCCACTTTGAATTCATTGTAGTCAATCTCATTACTTTCTTCTTGGTCATAAGCTAATAAACCACAATAAACTAAAGCTCTTATTGTACTTATATTAAAACCATTAGTAAATATTTCAGCTAATTCATTTAGCTCAATACCTAACATATCAGTAAAGTTGCACCAGAAATTCATGCTAAAGTGCATGGTACGATTTTTACCACCTAACTTAATAGTTGTAGTAACCTCTTTTTTTGTTTGCCATAATTTAAATGTTAAAGGGTGTGATTCCTTACTTCACACCCTATATTAAAATTTTATTAGTTAGTTGCTTTTGTAATATTACTTGTAGTTGTAATTGAACCACTGAAAGTAACTGGTGATTCCATTTCACCAGACATTGTAACTGATGATAAAAATCCTTTACCAGAATATACTGCATCTCCAGTTTCAGCAGTACCAAAACTCCAATCAAGTTTAGTACCAGCAATTAAAAAATCAGCAGCTTCAATAGCATTGTTAGCATCATCATAAGCAACAAGTCCTTCAAAACTTATTTCTCCAGATTTTACACCAGCAATAACTTCTTGAAAACCTGAACTATTTTTTGTTGTACTCTCAGGTAAATCACTTGATAAAGATAATTCACATGAAGTAGTGTGTCCACAAATAACAGTTGATCCAGCAGTTCCATCTGCTGTGTCAAATTTTAATAATAGGTTTGTTCCATTAAAAGGTCCGACTGTAGCCATATCTTATTTTTTATAAATTATTTTCTGACACAAATATACAAATAAAATAATTATAGATTATTCCAATTGTCAGAGATAGTTTGCCATTGTCTAAATATATTATCCCAGGTTTGACCATCAGTAACAGTGTACACACCAGTCAGATTTATTTCTACATTAAATGTTGTTGCAGTTTCAAATTCTGCTGTTTCTGTAACATTAGAAATAAAACCTTCACCTCTTAAAACCAAATCTGGATCAACCAATTCTTTAACATAGAATACAGCTTTAGTATCTGTAATCATCATATCAACTAAATCATTATATTGTAATGATTCAGAATAATCAGTTAAGCATTCACAAGTAACATTACCTGATTTTATACCAACAATAAATTCTTTGAAACCACCACTATTTTTAGTAGTTGATTCTGGAAGGTTTGCATTTATATCGAAACTTACACTTTTGGAATGTCCTATGACAGTGGTGTCCTTAACTAATAAAAAATTAGAACCATTGACTACTGGCATTACTCCTCATTTAAAGGAGTTATTTCGCCTGTACTAATATCAATCTGACCCTTGCCATGTTTATCTTCAATCTCTTTCATTTTTTCTTGTTGCTCTTTTTGTGCATCTTTCCATGAACTTATTAGTTCACCGATTTCACTATGAGCAATTACTCTCATGCCAATTTCAGTTGCTATTTGATTTGGTTTTGCGATTGATTGTTGTAATTCTTGTAGTTCCTTTTCTTCAAGTTTTGCCATTTTATATATAATTTAAATTAATTTTTATTCCCAGTCAGGATGTAAATATTCATCAACAGGATTTTTTTGATATTCAATTTGATTATCTAAACTTGTTTTTATTGAATCGACATCTAGTAAAGATTCTAACCATCCAACAACATCTGATTTTTGTAAATCAGAATATTCAATAAAATCATCACCTTCATTATATTTTATACTTTCTGCACCTATTGATGTTGCATTATATTTATTAGGTTCGTTCTCATCTTTTGCAGTAAAACGCCAATGTATTGTATAAATAACATTGTCTTTGCCATCTTGTTGGATTTTAGCATCTAGTTGTACAATTTGCCAATGATATGTATTCATGTTTTTTTTTTACAAATTTAATTAAATAATTTAACAATTGCCACCACCTATTATAGCACCATTAGAACCAACTTGAATAAATTTATTAGTTGATGAACCACCACTAGCAAAAACTTGATAAAAACCAGAAGATGCTACAATTGTACCTGATGAGTTTGCATAAGCAGTATAAGTGCCATCTAATGCACTAGGATATAAATTATTACCATCATTATGATAGTGTGTATCAAAAGGAATACCAGCTAAACAAGCATCATTTGAACTTGTCGTGTCATAAATATAATCAAATGCAACTAATGTAACATTTTGCTCATATCCAATAAACTCACTAAATTTTTCTGGTGGGTTTCCATCAGGTCGTTCATTTTGTGGATTTAAAGTATTTATTGCTGGATAACTTGTACCACTTCCACTTGTATTGCCACCACTTAATCTATGCAAATCTGAATTGAATATTGGTGCTGTAATATTAGTTGAACTTGTGTAACCAAAACCTTTTCGTTCTCTTGCTAATCTTAAAATGCTTATATCAGAATTAGGTACTGCCATTATTTACAATTACAACATTTATTTTCTAATGCTTCAACTTTTGCCGATAACTCTTTGACTGATTCTATAAGTACAGCAGTTAATTTTTCATAGTCAACAGTTTTATAATTTTTATCACCGAAATATTCCATTTTCTTTTCAACTACTATTTCTGGTAATACCTTTTCAACTTCTTGTGCAATAACACCTAAATCTTTTTTACCTTTTTTATTACCAGAGTTCCAATAATAGCTAACACCTCTTAAATTTTTAACCTTATCTAAAGCACCATCAATCGTAATTATTTTCTCTTTTAATCTTTGATCTGATATGGTAGTTGAAAAACCAATAATATCTGCATCAACATGCAAATCACCATTTGATGTTAATCTCATTCTTTCTGTGCTATTAGTTGAAAATGCCATAGGTTTTTGACCAGTGCCATATAATCCAATCGTAGAGTTAGTATCTATTAAAGATATTGTTCCAGTTGTTGAACTATCACTTCTATCAACTCTAAATGATGCTGTACCACCTGAATTAACAAGATGTACAACTTTACCACCAATCGCACCACCACTAGGGCTTGTTGTTCCAATTCCTACATTTCCTGTATGACTTATAGTCATATTGTAAATAGCATCAGTTCTATTATAAACTGAAAAACCTACAGAATCAACTGCTATCTGATAATCATCATAAGCATTATTTTTAATATTTATATTATTTAAAAATTCTGCATTACCATTTACTTCTAATTTATAACCAGGCGAAGTAGTACCAATTCCTATGTTTCCTGAACTGTCTAAAACAACTCTATTAGAACTATTTGTTACATCTCTTATGTAAAAACTTGTGCCATCAACATATTGTTGATACGAGTGAGAACCGCCTTCTAATCTAAATACAGGTGTTGTTGCAGTTAAATGAAGTAATTCTTGTGGATTTGTTTCTCCAATTCCTACATATCCACCACCTAATATTGTCATTTTTTGAGTAAGAGTACCTAAATCTGATCTACCTGTATAAAAATTTATATTACCAGGATTGTTTGTTTCGCCTGATACTTTAAATTCAATTTTAGCTCGCTGATAAGTATTGCCAAAGGAAGCAAATATTATATCGCCACTATCACCAAGTCCACCAGCTGCATTGTTAAGGAGTAATTTTGGACCAACAGCACCACTTGCCGATTTTTCTAATTCTAATAGTGCATCTGGCGAAGTAGTTCCAATACCTACACTACCTCCATTAAAATAACTACTACCATTAGCGTTTAATACAATTCTATTGTTACCATTATCTCTAACTGTAAACATACCTATATTAGTACTTGAACTTGACTGAGCACCAATTGTACCTATAACAGTTCCAGCTGCATCTCTACATATAAAACCAGAATCATCATTCTGTACTTGTATTGAATCATTTGCTGTAATAACGCCATTGACATTCAATTTAGCGCTAGGAGATGCAGTTCCAATACCTACATTTCCATTACCTTGTATCCTTATTGCTTCTATTTCACTTCCACCACCACTAGCGGCAACATTAAACGCTAATCCATTATTAAATCCTTTTATAGCACCACCAGAATTTATAATATTATCACCAGTAATTCTTACCAAACCATCACCACTTGTAGAGTGAATGTGAAATTTAGCACTAGGCGAAGTAGTTCCGATTCCTACATTTCCTGCACTCGTAATACGCATTCTTTCTGTTGCATCATCATTGATTATCAAAGATTGATTGCTTATAATTCTCCAAGGACCGTTACTATCGTTATCATCTAATACTATTTGAGACGCAGCAGTTGCTGTACTTCCAACTTGTAAAGTAACAAAACCTGAATCATTCTTGGCGAAGTAGTTCCGATTCCTACATTTCCTGCACTCGTAATACGCATTCTTTCTGTTCCTGCTGTATCAAACTCAATTTGATTTCCTTGTTCTTGTATTGTAATTCCTATTCTTTTTGTACCTGCATCTACAACACCTAATTCCAAATGTCCTCCTTGTCCTGAAACACCATAACCTCTAATAAAACCTCCATAAGTTTCTCCTAAAGAGCCACCTCCTGACATATACAAATATGAATTTTGAGATGTATTATGTAAATGCAAAACCTCATCTGGAGAATCAGTTCCGATTCCTACATTACCTCCACTCGTAATACGCATTCTTTCTGAACCATCAGTTTCAAATATTAATCCATTAGTATTATGACCTTTAATTTTTTCATTGCTATCTCCCCATTGAATTGCATAATTATTATCTAATAATAAAACTCCACTTGACACATAAGCATTACCAACTACAGTTAATTTTTGACTAGGAGATGTTGTCCCAATACCTACATTACCTCCACTCGTAATACGCATTCTTTCTGTATCGTTAGTACCAAAAACTAAACCACCACTTTGTCTTGTAAATAAATAACCATCAGCATCTGCTTGTAGTAATTCTGTTGAACCTGTTGTACCATCTGAATCAGTAACTCTTAAAGTTGCTACACCAGCTCTGTTTATTTCTAAACCTGAACCTACATTAAAAGTAGGTGAAGTTGTTCCGATTCCTACATTTCCTGCACTCGTTACTCGCAATCTTTCTGTACCTCCTGTAACCAAACCAACATTATTAGCACCAGCACTATATATTCCAGTATCAGGATCATCATAAAAACCAAATGATGTTTCTGCTGTACTTGCAGCTGATGCAATAAATTTACCAGTTTGAGTATCAGTACCAGCCACAATAGAAATATCTGTTTCAGTACCAGTAAAATGGAATGATTCTCCTGAACTTTGCGACTGTGTATTAGTATGCCTATAAGTTAAATAACCTTTTTGTGATTGAGTTGTAACAACATCACTAAATTCTATTGCTGCACCATCACCATTTGTATCTTGATATAATTTTAATAATCCTGTACTAGTACCTTGAATTGTAACTGGTGCAATTAATTTATTAACTGTGATAGAACCACTCAAATATAAATCTTTAAACCTATAACTTGGGTCCCCTAAATCTGCATCAGCATCAATAATAGTACCTGTATGGTCGGTTGGTAAAATGCCATTAACATGCATTCTTAAACCATTATGTCCTGCTGAAGTACTATAAATATTTACATCATTTGCTGT
>FUIF01013152.1_pt1 | contig 13867 bp, 13 predicted proteins | sample 1003461 | NCBI WGS metagenome assembly FUIF01 (sample SAMEA80401918, study PRJEB19352) | marine metagenome | reverse complement strand
CGCTACCTTAGGACCGTTATAGTTAGAGCTGATTCAGGAAGTCGAAGCATTGGAGGGCTTGGAGTTCGACCTAGGTAACGGAAACTCGTTCACCTTCGGACTTGAGCAACAACAACTGCAAGACATCTATGACAGCAACTCTAGGCTCGAAAACTATTTTGATCCTTATATCCGTGAGGATGGTAGCTGGGATTACGACATGCTTAACTCACACCGAGCTGTCCTGAACAACATTGACCAAATCGTTTCTGCGGCTTATCGCCAAGGACAGAGTGACGGTCAAAGAGGTTTGGTTGACAGAGCGGCTAACGTTAGCGCAGTGACCCCAACCCAAAACACGGGACAACCAAACGAGGCTTCCGTTCCAGATCAGCTCAAACAAATTCTTATGGGCGGCGGAAGTCCAATGACTTTTAACATCTAAACTAGACTACTATGGCTACTTTGAATACGGGTAGAACTCCAGGTGGCGACCTCACTGGCGCAGCGGCGTCTGGTGCAGTCAACCCAGCTGTTAGACTTACCCCAGAAACTTACACCACTATTGGTGAACTCGTCGGCTCCTACGCGAAGCCCGACAACAGAGAATTGTTGATTAAGACCTACGGAGACCAGGGCATCACTGGCTTTCTGAAGTTGACTGGCGCTGTGAAGGCGGCTGCAACTCAGGACGAAGTTCAGTACTGGGAAGAAGGCCGTCGCCACAAGAAGGTGAAGGGTACCATCGCATCTACTGGAACTACTTTTGCTCCTACTAACGGCGCTGCTGCTGACACAGACAACGGTGTTCGCAAGAACGACGTTCTCATGAACGTTGCTAACGGTCAGAGATTTGCAATCTTGGATACCGACGCTGGCGCAGGCGTTCACGAAGGCACCTACACCATCGAGCCTCTCGGTGCGGTTCCAACTGATGTCGAGCACGGTGACTTCATCATCATTGGCAACTTGTACGCTCAGGGAACAGATCAGCCTGACGCTTACATGGAGCCAGAGCTCATCAAGAGAGTGAATCCTTTCATGATCATGAAGGAGCGCTACCAAGTGAACGGATCACAGGCCACCAACATCGGCTGGGTGAACGTAGGCAACGGTGACTACAGATGGTACATGAAGGGTGAGCAAGAGACTCGCGCTCGCTTTGAAGACAAGAGAGAGATGATGATGCTCTTCGGTGACGTCAGCGTTGCGAACTCTCCAAAGTTCGCTGGCTCTGAGGGTTACTTCTCTGCCATTGAGGACAGAGGTATCGTTGTTTCTAACACTGCTGCTTCTCCTCTCGACTCTATCGCTGAGTTCGACGACATCATCCTCGAATTGGACAAGGAGGGCGCTCCTGCTGAGTACGCTATGTACCTCAACAGAAAGCAGTCCTTGGCTATCGACGACATGCTTGCATCAGGTATCTCTACTGGAGTGACTGCTGGCTTGGCTGGTCAGTTCGGAGCGTTCAACAACGACTCTGACTTGGCTGTACAGCTCGGCTTTAAGTCGTTCACTCGCGGTGGTTACACCTTCCACAAGCACGACTGGAAGCTCTTGAACGATCCTACTTTGTTGGGTGCATCTACGCAGTTCCAAGGCGCAATGGTTCCAATGACTCAGGTCACGGACGCTCGCACTGGCACTAAGGCCCCAGCTTTGGAGATGAACTACAAGGCTTCTAATGGCTACAACAGAGAAATGGAGCACTGGGTAACTGGTAGCGTCTTGGGTCACTACAACAACGGTGACACTGGTAACGACTCTGCTACGTTCCACTACCGCTCTGAGATCAACTTGATCACTCGCGCTGCGAACCAGCACGTCGCTATCAAGGGATAATAATCCGAGGTAAAGGGAGGGGCTTCGGCCCTTCCCCTAACTCACAAAATCATAGCTATGAAAAGATTTGTAAAGTTTGACCAAGGTTACGTCGACGCAGCTACGATCGTAAAGATTGCACATGCTGGTAGTACAATCACGGCTAATGTGAACTTCGACTCTGCTGCCGATGGTGTTGACGCATACTCTGTTACTGGCAGTGCTGCTCAAGCTGAGCGATTGATTGCTGAGATCAACTACTCAAAGCAGATTGTCATCGACGCAGCCAACATCTAATCCTCAGGAACTATGAGAAAGTTTTTGAAGATTAATGACGCTGCAGTCACATCGGGTGTCAAAGACACTTTGTTGGCGGTTGACGATATGCTTTCTGTTGCTGACGGCACAGGAGCTCTTGACTTTAAGTTCAAGCACCCTCAGGGCGGAGCTGCAGGTGTAACTTCTTTCTCTCTTGGCCTTGTAGCTGGAGAGACTGCGGAGGGAGCCATCAACTCCATTCTTGAAGAGTTTGCTGTGGGCAAAGAGCTTATGTTGACGCTATGGCTCTTCCTTTCTTCTTACGGAGTAGGAAAGCGCTGTTGCATACACCCTTGCCGACGATGCTGTTGGCGCTGCCATAACCTTCACGGTTGCAGGGGGTGTTACAGGAATGACAGTTGAGGCTACTCTCACGGACTCTGAGGGGGTTTCCCTCACGTCTACAAGCACCCTTACGGGCGCAGAAGCCCCAGATTTGTCTTTTGACGACTCGGATGGCGAGTTGACGGCTGGTGCTGGTGAGCTTGTTGCTAAGATTAAGTACGCAGGTGGGCGTTTGGCTAAGACTCAGACCCTCGCCGTTACTCTCACTTAATAGATGAAAAGAAATTTTCTTTTCATAAAGTCTACTACGGAATCTACGGTTATCCCCGTGGATTCTTTCTCTCATGCTGAGTACACGAGTGACACTACTGTTACTATGTACTTCGATGCCAAAAGAGGCGGTAAGGATGCCACAATAGCGGTTGTCCTTACCGTCTCCAGCGGCAAAGCAAACGATGTTATCTCAAGCATCACAAATCAGATTACCTCAGGTAAGGCTGATATTATGAGGTACGATGCCGCCTCGACGCCAAACAAGTATCACACTTCGAACGTCACAGGCATCACAAGCATTACAACTACCGAGGCCCCAACAATAGTGGGTGCTGACGGTACAGACGGCGCTGATGGACAAGATGGTGATCTCAATGGTGTTGTCGCTGTTTACGAGACTGTCAATAATAGCTCAGGAGGTACGCTAAGTAAAGGCACACCAGTGCATATCACAGGAGAGGATGCTTCGGGAAACCCAACAGTTATAGCAGCTAGATCCGACACTGCCTCCGCAATGCCAGCTCACTTTGTGCTTAACGAGTCTATCAATGACGGAGAGACTGGTCAAGCCATTCTGAGTGGAATGATAAGAGACGTTAATACCAGTGGATTTTCTGCATCTGATGCTTTGTTTGTAGCGCCTACAGGCGGTTATACGATCACCAAGCCCACAGGAACGAACTTAATACAAAAAATTGCGGTTGTCAGCCACGTAGATGCTTCTACAGGGACTGGATATGTAATGGGGGCAGGAAGGTCTAACGACTTGCCAAACCTTTCTGAGGGGAAACACTGGGTTGGAGGCTCTAACGGCGCTCCAGAAGAGTCTTCAAGGTTTACTCAGGTTTACAACTTGAACTTTTTTGATGACTTGTCTACCACAAAACACTACTTCCCCTGGAAGGACATAAATGAGCAGACCCTTAATTATCAAGATGAGTCTGCCTTCTTAGTGCCTTTTGGTGGTCGTATTGAGTCCTTGTCATTAAAGATATCCGCAATATCTGCTGCTGGGGACATTACGATCGGTATAGAGACACTACCTACGGGGTCAAACCCATTTACATTTGTGAACTGGACCATCGAGGAAACAGAGACTTTGTCTGCAACAGCAACTGACGATCATCATACTTTTTATTTTGTTTTTGACAACGAATCTCACTTCGAGGCGGGCGACGCGGTTGCTTTGACAATTACAAACTCCGTAGACATAACCAGCAACGCTTACGTACACGCATCGGTGGTTGTTGATTTTGACAAGTCAGAAAATCTTGGGACATCGAGTACAGAGCACGATGTAAATCCTTGATGATTATATTTGCAATAATTCTTTTAATTCAATTCTAATGTCACAACAGACACGCAGGGCAGGCCGCCCTAAAAAGGCCTCAGCTGAAGCCGTTATAGATGCTCCAGCACCAGAAGTAAAGGCTAAGAAGAAAGCCCCAATTCTTCGAAAGGAAGTGGAGCTTGAGCACACCATGTGGGAGATCCCCAAGGGTGGTGGTATTGCCTTCATGATTCAACAACGGGGTATCACCGTCTTCGATAAGGAGAAGGATGCTATCCGCCAAATGCGCTACTGCCCTAACGAAAACTCAATCTGGGTTGACGAGCAGAGCGATAACGCAAAGAAGGAGGCTGTCATCTTCCGCAACGGGAAGCTCATGGTCCCTAAGGAGAAGCCAAATCTCCGCAAGTTCTTGGAGAACCACCCCCAGAACATGGCCAATGGTGGCGGCACATTTAAGATTGTCAACGAGACTAAGAAGGCTGAGGATGAGCTCGCCAAGGAGTTTAGTCAAGTTGAAGCTATCGCAGCAGTGAGAGACAAGGACATCCAGGAGCTCTTGCCTGTTGCCATCTACTACGGTTTGAACATCGACCGCAGTACATCAGACATTCGTTACGACCTTCTCAAAATCGCCAAAAAGAAACCAACTGAATTTATTAAGGCGTTTGACTCGCCTCAGGTGGTTGCGCGAAGTGTTATACGTCAGGCAGCTGACTACCAAATCATTGATCTCCGTCAGGACGGCGCTTATTGGTTTGATTCAAATGGACTTATCGTGTCTACTCCAGTTGGACAGAAGTCTATTGATGTGTTGACTAGATTCTGCCTGACCGAGAAGGGTTCGTCCGTTCTTGGCTCTCTAGAGGAGAGACTTGAGCGTCTAGCATAATATCACTGCATGCCATGCAGAGAGGAGGGCCAGCCTAGTGCTGTCCTTTTTCGTATATTTGCTGCAAAGCATTAGCAATGATAAGCGTACAATCCGTATACGAATCTGTAAAGAATCTGGCCAACAAAGACCAGAAAGGATTTGTCACGCCTGAAGTGTTTAACTCGTTTGCGAAGATTGCTCAGCTGAACATCTTTCAAGAGATGTTTATGAAGCCTACTGAGGCAAGAAAGCTTCAGAAGGGCATGATGGATGCTGACGACGGCATGTCTTTCTACGAGAGGAATAGAGCGGATCTCGGGAGGTTCGCTAAGACTCAGGGTCTAGTAAAGTCTGGGGGTGGTTTTAACCTACCTGAAGACTTCTACTCCCTTATATCAATAAAGACGAGAAACATCCCTCCAGTAAAGGTCGACATCATTTACGATGAAAGAAAGGCCATGGAGATCGTTAACAGCACTTTGAGCGCACCAACAGACGATTACCCTATTGCTCTGATTTCCAACAGAATAGAGGTGTTCCCAACGAACACGTCTAAGGTGGATATAAGATATTACAGAACGCCAACGGCACCGAGATACTCTATAAACATGTTCTTCCTTAACGGAAGTCCTGTTGAGCAGTTTGACCCATCCTCCAGCGAGGACTTTGAGCTTCCGCCTCAATACGAGCAAGACCTCGTTTTTGAGATAGCAAAGATGGTTGGAGTAAACATCAGAGAGGCTACCCTCCAGACCTTTGGTCAAAACGAAGATAATCAATCATAATGGCCCTGAATAGAGTTACACTTAAGGATGTGGTAAAAGAGTTCATGCTCAGCATTGATGTAGACGACTACACCAATGGTGTTTCAGAGGCTCTTGTAAAGAACTATGCCCTTAGAGGTATCAGAGACATGGGCTTTGATATGGGTAAGGTCATAAAGTCAGCAACTATTGAAGTGTCAGAAAACAACACTGCATCTCTCCCTGATGACTTTGTTAACCTCACTAAGATTGGTGTTGTGTCAGATCAGGGCAAGGTTATTGTGTTCGCAAAGGACAACAACATCACGAAGGAGGAGTCTACAGGAATCTCTACAGTTGATCCTGACTCTTACCATGACGACTTTGTCTTTAGAAACTTCATACACAACGGCGAGCACGGCGTGCTTTACGGAATCGGAGGTGGATACAGACCTGGATACTACAAGGTAAACCTTTCTGAGTCAAGGATTGAGTTCGACTCAAGCATGAGCTACGACAAGGTGGCTGTTGAGTATGTCGCTGATGAGGCCTTGGCTACTGACCCTTCTGTACACGTATTTGCAGAAGAGGCCCTGAGGTCTTACATCTACTACAAGATTATTGAAAGAAAGAGCAACGTCCCGATGGGGGAAAAGCAGAGAGCTAGATCTGAATACTACAACGAGAGACGCAAGGCAAACTCTAGAATGCAGTCCTTCAGCAAAGAGGACGTGTTCCAGGTTATTAGAAAGAACTTTAAGCAGTCTACCAAGGTATGAAGAAGTCTGTATCTCCCAGATCCCTTAACAAAGACGACAATAAACTTTCGCTCCAGCCAACAGAATCAACATTCTCGCTCAACATTGACAGCGAGGGACTTGAGTCTGGAGAGTCGGGAATAGTCAAGCACATAAAGGGAAACGTTCCCGCTGAGTTTTCAGACCCATCCATGGCTTTGCCCGCAGGGGTAAACAAGGTCATAGGTAGCGTTAAGGACGAGCAACTGAATGTAGTTTACTTCTTTGTTCACAACAGCAACGGGACGCACTCTGTTGTTGCCTTTAACTCAAAGACAAAGACCTACAGGGTCGTATTTGCTAGTTCAGCTCTTGAGTTCGACAAAGACTCCTTTGTAAAGGCAGACATAGTAAGGCTTAGGCGTGTGCCTGATGATACGGAGATGGTCATTGAGACTCCTCCAGATCCAGAAGATGTCTTCCCTGTTGAGCTTGAGTTTAGGGTTGAGATAGATATGTCTGCTTTGGGGGAGAAGGCTGGATACAAGTCTTACGACAGCGCCGATGATCTAAACCTTTTCTCTACAGCTCAGCTTAGAGTTCAGGGAGTAAACACGGGCTTCTATGAGGCCTCTGATGTTGCTATCGGCACTGGAATCAACACCACCTCTTCAAGCACCAAGATAATAGCTCTCAATAAGCTTGATCACCTCGTGGATGGGTGGGTTCTTGTTGGGAATATAAAGGTGTTCGTTCATCCTGACGACTTGGAAAACTCGTCTGCGATGATGCAGTACAAGATCAACAACATGTTCTTTGGGGATAGCGATGTTTTCTCAAACATCAGCTACGCACAGATGAATACTGCTGCTGGTGCATCTCAAATACTTCTGTCTCGAAGATGCTTCGGGTTTGAAAGCAAGGACATCAATGAGCTACTTGTTTCTGATGTGTATGACGGTTTTGAGGCCAACATTATGGGGACGACCACACAGACAGGAAGGCTTCTTGACAGAAAGCTTAGGTTTGTTACCAACGTGGATTTCTCAAACAACGACACGTGGCTTGCAGCAGCTACCGCAGCAATAAACGATTACGCTGGCAGCGGATTTAACTCCGAGGGAAGGTCTCACCCCACAGAGCGGTTTGACAACGGAGACACAGGCGTAGGATTCGATGGCGATGGCGATGGAGATGACGATTTGCTTACAATCACCTTCTGTGAAGGTGGAGCTCCAGGAGCTGCTTACGACAACTTCCAGGATGCTCTTGCTGCATTCTACAATGCCATAAGCAACGGCATCCCAGCAACCCTCGAAGATGTTTGCCCAGCTGGTGAGCCTACGGTTACGGTTGCTCCAGGAGTGTTTGTTCAGGACGAGTTCGAGGTGTTCCTCAGTTTTTCCCGTCAAGCACAGAGCCTGTTGTGAACCCCATACTTTACACGTTCCCAGACACTTACGAAAACAACGTTGAGTTCTATCCTAGCTCATGCGGAACCATGAGAAGGAAGACGAGATTTGTGTTTGCACTCGGAACAAACTCTAACGGCGAGGACATTCATGAGAACCTATTCTCTGACACATCGTTTGTCATGGGGGCTAACTCAGAAGGCATCTTCAATGTTGGGTTTAGCGAAGCGCTCTCCGAGATATCTCTCGCTGACATGGACATGACTAACTCATGGATAGGCTTGACCAGAACTGGAGCGAGGGAGTTTGAGATATCTATAAATGTGGATGGAGGAAACCTGACAACAAACACCAGCGCTCTCGGCGGTGTAGCGAAAGTTCAAGCCCCTCAAACAGCAGGGAGCGCATCTCTTATCGTGGCTGACGTTTGCTTCAACACCCCAAACATCTGCTCCTTCTACGCTGAGGCTGGTGCTCCACCACCTCCAGGAAGGCTTGTCACTGAAGAAGTTCAGCCTGACGAATCAACATTTGTTCCCCCAGTTATCATACAGGGAACTCTTGACGCAGATTCCGAGCCTGAAAGAGAGGAAACTCCAGAATCCACCACCCCAGAATCCGCCACTTCAACGGCGAAAACCAAGAAAAAGAATACTAAGTAATGGCTTACTCGCTTGAAAAAGACGTATACCCATTCGTGGGGGATGACCCAGAGGTGGACATTGTCCTGTTTATCACGGACGGCAAAAAAGAGCCTAAGAAGATAAACGTAAGGAGAAGTATCGAGGGGGATGAGAACTTTAGCGGCAACGCTATGGGTTATGGTGGATCTGGAGACGAGGACATGAGGGACTTCCTCTACGCCTGCTCAAGGACCCCACTAGAGCCAATACAGTTTTCTTTTGACACAGAGGTGTCAGAGGCAGGTACGGCCATAGAGAGCTCTTTTAAGGGGTCTAATGGCTTTCAGTTTTGCTATCAGGTCGTGTACAACGACGGATTTGTCAGCGCCATATCCCCATTCTCTAAGGTGGCTTACCCAGACATAGTTTTCTCCATGGGGGTAAACTCTTTGTCGGACCTCACCATAGAGAACGTCTGCAACCTCACCATCCCAGAGCAATCAGAAGAAGCAAGAAGGGTAAGAATACTTTTCAGGGAGGGTAACGAGGGGGCTCTCAAGATAATCGAGGAGGTATCCCTCAAGGTCAACCAGTCCCAGCCAAACTGGGATCTTGCTTCTAGAACGTTTAGCTTCAGAAACAACGAGGTTTATGGTGTTGTGTCTAGAAGTGTTCTTGAAAAGAATTACGACCACCTTCCTCAAAAGGCCAATACCCAGACAGTGTCTGACAACAGGCTCATGTATGGAGGATATACGGAGGGCTTTGATCAGGTGGTTACAAACTCTCGGGCTACAGTCATATTCAAGGACAGGGTCACGAGGTTTATAGGCTCTGAGATAGAGGTTAGCATGAACACCACTCTTGGCGACGAAGCTAGGGGGGCCAATGTTGACAACCTGAATCCTAACACCATGAAGAAGCAGATGCACGGTGGCTTTAGGATAGACATGACAGGCATGCCATCTATTGCGGAGCCTGGAATCTATGATATAAGAATAAACGTAAAGCCCAAGCAGAACTGGCACATATTCTCAAGCCAATCGTTCTACGGAAAGGCCTTTACTTACTTCGACGGTGAGGATGGAACCAAGTTGCCATCTGGGATTATCAATGGCGACAACTACTCGACCAACGGCTACGGCGGAGGTGCAAACTCACCCAAATCAGACTCTCTTTCAAACGACGCGCTTGTCGGAGAATCAGTTCTTCCTGTAGCGGGGAACCCTGATCACGGCATACTTACTTGGGATGCACAGGTTAGAGAGGAGGGAAACATCGGTGATCTTAATTTCTCATACAGCTGCGGAACATCTCCATCTAACCCCCTAATACTCAAGGGAAGCCTTGTTTCTTTCAGGGTTGCTTTTGAGACAAAAGTGGGAATGTCAAGAAACATATTTGTAGACATTCTCGATCAGATAATTATGACTGGAGGGTTTTCTCACGTATCCATTGGTCCTGAGGATATTGATATATTCATATCGCCATCTTCGGGTTCTGCCCCTCAGTTTGAGCAGTACGTAGACCTTGGGCTGGATAGCGGAGATAGCTTTGACGCTGACGATGAGCTTGCGAATCTTGTGTCGTTTATGTCTGGAGGCAGTGATTTGGCCACGGGAGCCAATCCCGTAGGGGCTACTGGACTTGCAAACAAGCTGGGAGGATATGCAAACTACCCTCTCAACTTCTTTATCGTAAATAGAGCTAATTACACACTTCAGCTCTCACCCATAGCTGTTCCTGACGACGGAGTTCCCCCGAACTCTGGTGTAAACCCGCTTTACAATGATGGAGCCTACAACACAGAGCAGGAAAATAAGCTCTTCTATAGATTTAAGCTTGCAGACTTCTCTTTGCCTCAAGCCAATCAGTTTAACGGAAACCCATTCCAAGGGGAAGCGCCTGAGGGGTACTACAGCTCTATGGGCTCCCTCTTTGGAAACATCATGACCTGCCTTCCCATGCCTCAGGAGGGGCTTGGTGCTCAGAGCATCATGTTCATCGACGATGACGGAAAGGAGGTTATTGGAATGCCTTATCAGGGGGCTCAAGAGGAAAGTGGAATTAGCGGCGCTGAAACAGATTGGTTCGGGGGAGACATAAGGCTTTCTTCTATATACGGGGGTGATGATCTTGTTGACTCTTCCGAAGACGATTTTGAAACTATATCCAACTGGTCTTACCACAGTGTACCTCTCATGCCTTTTTGCTTGGGGAAGGTCGATAACGGCAGATTCCAGTTTAGATGGCCAGTAGCAAAGACAGTGTCTGGGACAAACGTCCCCAACTCAAACATTGCCCACCCATCTGACAATGGGCTTGGAGTTAAGGACAGCAGCGACACGTATCTTGACTTCAAGACTTATGACAGCGCAAACAACTCGTCTGAGCCTATAAATCAGCATGGAAGGGTTCAGGGCGGAGACGGTCCAGTTGCTATTGGAAAGTGGTTTGTTTACGATGGGCCAAGCCTCGCAAATGACGAGTGGCATGACGACTTCTCGTTTACAGCTGAGTTCTCCCTTAAGAGAGTTAGCGATCATAACGGTGCGTTCTCCTCATCCCTTGAGGGGTCAAATAATAAGTTTAGCGGTAATTACACATTCAGGGCTGGACACCCGAAGTGGTGGCTGCCATTCCCATTTGAGGACGTCACTCAGTTGGCCAGACTTACTGGCTTTGGGGCTAGGTACCTGGCTAGATACAATACCTACTCGCTAACAGACGCAAAAGATAAAGACGGCACATACACCTTTAGCGTCATGGACGGAGCCGCAGGGCCTGGAGGCCTGGCTAAGTCCGCATTTAGCGACGAGGTGGTGAAGACTTACAACCCTGGCGATGAGTTTGGTGGTGACGCTACGGGCGTTCCCAAGCCTGTCTCAAACACAATGGGGTCTGTGACGAACAAAACCATGATTGGCATCTGCGATAATATGCCTTTCATTAACGCAGACAGAAAGTACACGCTTACTACGGATGAAGACTTTGACGACGACAACCTGAGTGCAGGAGCACCTGTAAACGTGGGCAACATCGTCTCCATAGTCACGGACGCGACGGGCATAGAGGGCTCATTTAAGACAAACGATGTACACAACTTTGGAATCGTGTACTACGACGAGAGGGGTAGAGCAAGCTCTGTATACAGGCTTGACAACGTGTACGTCCCAGGCTATTCCGACGAGGAAAGAGGGACAAGTCAGACTGTCAACAAGGGCAGCGTAGACATACAGATGGAGATCAACCACCCCGCTCCAGACTGGGCTAAGACGTTCAAGATTGTGTATGCTGGAGCCGCCAACACAAGAAGGTTCATACAGACCTTTGCTGGTGGGGCATACACCGAAGTGGGGGCCAACGGAACGAAGGACGACAAGATATACATATCTCTCAACTACCTCCAAGGTAAAGGCATTTCTTACACTAAGGCCTTTGGCGCCAAGGATCAGGACACTGGAGAGCCCGTTCTCTACAGATTCTCTGAGGGGGATAAGGTGAGGGTCATTAGCTCTTTCATAAACGACGAGGACGTCCAGTATCACCCGAACTCATTTGTGTTCGATGTCATAGGGGTGGAGGAGATATCAGAGCCTTCAGGACGTAAATCCTTTGTTGTCTGACGACGAGGACTACGAAGAGGTTTTGAGAAGAACTGGCACCTTCTTGGTGGTCAGAAACAACATCAATGCCACTGGGTTTGACGCCCAAAAGGTTTCGCAAGGCACGTCCCTGTGGGGCGATAGAGCCCTCATAGAGATTGTAACTCCCAAGAAGTCTTTGGACGAACAGTTGCTCCCATACTTTGAAACCGACTTTGGTGGGTACATAAACACTGGTGGTCACGTTCCTCAAACGCTTACCATTACATCTGGGGATACGTTCTTCAGGGTTGTTCCTGTCAACACCAGAGAGTTCATTGGCGGCGAGTTTGTGGACCTGATACAAAAGGCAGACAACAAGGACGAAGACGACTCATCATCCAGGTTTAAGGGATTCTACATGGAGTCCTCCAATGTGTCTGACCTCTTTAGATCTCAGGCAAAGGAGTACGGAAGAATACACTACGTCAACGAGCAAGCTTCTAGGAACTACAATGAGTCTGGAATAATATGGGGAGAAAAGAGCTCTGCAGAGACTCTTAGGCCAACGATAACATCGTTCCCTTCTTCATCCACATTCCTTGACCTGCCCAAGAAGTTTGGTCCAATAGACTACCTGTATGATATTGGAAGTCAGCTTGTTGCGTTCCAAGAGACAAAGATCTCAGAGATACAGGTTAACAAGTCCATAACTACGGCAGCCAACGGGGGTGAAAACCTTGCCCTCAGCAGGTCTGTGTTGAATGACCCGAGATTCTATAAGTCAGATTTGGGCAGTAACAAAAGGCCTGAGTCAATCCTTGTTGTGGACAATGAGTTCTACTTTGTAGACGAGGACAAGAAGGCAGTGTGCAGGCTCTCTGGGCAGCAGATTGATGTTCTTTCTAACAGAAAGATGTCAAGCTTCTTCGAGGACTACTTGACGGACATTAACGTCTTTGGATCCATCACGCGATCCAAGTACTCTCTTGGCTACAACCCCAGAACAAAGGAGCTAATCATAAGTAAGCTTTCGGGGAACGAATTATTCGATCAGACACCTCAATTTGCTTATGGGTCACTGAATCCTGAATACCTCTCTTATGAAAGCGGAGATGTATTCTATGGGGTTAATGAATCAAACCCATCAAACAACTTAGGCGGAGGAGTTACGAGAAGAGATTTGTACCCGTACTCTCCCACCACGCTGGCCTACAGTAACAAGTCTGACAGCTGGAAGACATTCTACTCATTTAGATCTCCTAGATACGAGGACGTGGACAACACGTTTGTCTCTATAAACGAAAACCTAGATGACTTCATCTGGATTCACAATGCTGAGGACACCAACAACAGCTTCTATGGTGAGACCTACGTATCCGTGTTTGACTCGTTCTTAAACGACAATCCAAGAACATCTCACGTATACAAGTCGGTTTCTATTGACGGGGACTCGTCGTGGAACCTCATCTTGTCTACAGACAATGAGTCTACTCAGATTACCAACTTTGTCGAGAAAGAAGGGACTTTCTATTCAGACGTCCCAAGAACAGAGTTGCAGGGCGGAACATCGCACGTAAAAGGCCTTGGTTTGGCATCCTCTGCGGAGCTTCTTCAGGGAAACAAGATAAAGTTTGTGTTTGACAAGCCTGTTGGAGGGTATACGTTCAACACGGGCAATCTCACGCAGCTCTACTCTGCCAACGGAGGGGGAGATAAAGCCCTTTGGCGAGTGCTTCTTTAGTGCTGTGCAACAGCCAACGTTTTACGTGTCTCAGGCCAGCATAGTTTCTGTTGAAGGAAACGAGATGGTTGTTCAGTTTAATGTCGGTGGCTTGTCTCAGGTAATAGGAACATTTTGTCGGGGCTGAGCGATAAGCCTCTCTTTGTTAGATCGTCGCCAAGATTCTACGGTGATGCTCTT
>FUIF01015087.1_pt1 | contig 13874 bp, 8 predicted proteins | sample 1003461 | NCBI WGS metagenome assembly FUIF01 (sample SAMEA80401918, study PRJEB19352) | marine metagenome | reverse complement strand
GAACAAGCTAATCAGCTAGCTGAACGTAAAGAAGCTTCTAGACTTCAAGGTTTAGAAAGGGAAGGTGATGTTATGTCTAGACAAATGGAAGCTGATAAAACAAAAGCATTAATGGGTATGGCTGCTGATGACTATGCAAATCAGCAAGCAGCCGTGTCTAATGCTCAAGACTTAATGATGTCTGGCATTGGTGATATTGGCGGCGCTGGCGCTAGTTTAGCTGGATGATGGATTTAATACATAAGATATGGCAAAGAAAAGCGCAGGTATAAATTTAGGATTAGGTGCAAACGAACTCAATAGATTAAACAGGGCTTCACAAGCGGCTGCTGGAGTTGGTGATTTTAAAACTAAAGGTCTTGGCGAAACGCTAGGACAATTAGCTGTTGACAAAGGAACTGAAATGATTGAAGATGCTGCTGCGGAAAAAGAAGCTTTAGAAAAAGAGCAGAAAGCAGAGCAAGACAGATTAGAAGGTAGCCTTCAAACAAAGCTAGATGAGTTTATTGAATCTGGCTCAAACACAAACGAATACAATTTTGGTTTTGACAAACTTCAAGGTATTAGAGATCAAATACTAGAAACTACAGATGAAAAAGAACGAGCTGATTTAATACGTGAGTTTAATACGTACATTTCAGACATAAAAACACAAACAGCTAGCGATATAGAATCTGCTAACGGCATGAAAGACTTTAGCATGGATCCTAATAAAAATAAATCAACCGTTAGTAGCGCTACTGATCAAAGAACAGTTTCGCTTTTAGAAAAGTTTTATGCTGGAGAGTCTCAAATATCTACAAATGAAAAAGGCGAAAAAGTATATACAATAGAACTACCACCGCCAGCAGGATCCGCTGGACCACCAGATGTGTTTACTGGTACGAGAGCTGAACTAGAAGACATGGTAGTACCTAAAGCTTCAGAGTTTGATTTAGCTATAGGTAACATGGCTAAAGCGGTAAAAGATAACGCTGGTTCTGGAGGTTTTTTTGACGAGCAAGATGTTAGAAGACAGATAAGTAATAACTTAGATGCAAAAGATTTTAAAGCTTTGTTTAACGATAAGCTTGAAAGTACTGGTAGAAACGTTTTACAAGACATAGAAGAAGATATAGCTAGCGCAACATACAATGATTTGCTAGGCGAAGACGAGCTTAAACAGTTTAATATAAATAAAGAAGAAGGTGAGGTGAACTGGTACGACAATATATCTGAAGAAGATAAAGCGTTTATGATGCAGAAAATACAAGAAGACGAAAACATAGGTAGATCTGTATTAGAGAATTATTTTTTTAGATTCGTACAGCAACAAGACACGAAGTATTCTGAAGCAAGAGAAACACAAACTTTAAGCGACGCTGACCTACAAGGAAGAGCTGCAAGCTTAAAAGGTTCTACTAAAGCAGGGGGAAATAACAGATTAGTATAATAATATGGATCAACAAGTTTTAAAAGATTTAGTTACAACATCTGTGGCTAACGACTACGATTACGATAAAGTTTTAGCTGCGTTTCCAGAATTGGAAGGTGTAGACATGGGCGTTATACAAGACTATGTAACTACCGCTGTTAACAATAAATTTGATTACGAAAAAGTTAATAAAGCTTTTCCAGAGTTTTTTCCAGAGTACGCTCCAAAAAAAGAAGAAGTAAAGGAAGACCAAACACAGTCGGATGCCACTGTGACGGAAGACGATACGGCATCCACTTCGGGCGATGGTTCTTCGGATTTACCAATACCCAAAGATGACTCAGAAGCTTACAAGCGAGCTCAAGAAATAAAAGAAAAAAATACTGGAACGTTTTCAGCCGAAGATTTATACGGCATGGAAGAAGATGATGTCGTAAGTTATTTAAACGATCTAAATATACCTGGCTTAGAAATAGAAAAAGCTAGTGTTATTGGTAATCAGTACAATGTAAAAATAGCAGGTCAAGAACCTTTTGAAATTTCAGCTTCTTATGCTTTTGGCATACCAGGAAATAAAGAAAAAGCTGTTAGTGGTTTTCAAAAAATACTAGACCATCAGAAAAGTGTAAAAGAAAAAGACGCTAATTATATTCAAGACTTTAGCCCTAAACAAACATCAGACAACGTAACTACTAGCAACGCTTGGAGTGGTGGTAGTAGCTATACACCTGAGCACTTAGAATATTTAAATAACACTTACGGAAAGTTTGGCTACAAGATAGAACAGACAGAAGAAGCTGGTAGTTTTTGGAGTTTTAGCCAAGATGACGCTCAGTATAGAATAACTAAAGATGGACAAGAGGTTGCCGCTGGAGCTGCGTTTGACGTGCAAGACTTTATGTTAAATGAAATTGAAAGTTCTCAAAATTCAAGCGAAATAAAACAAGAGCTAAAGTCTAGTAGAAGTGCTACGGCAGCGAAAACAAAACAAAAAATAAAAGAAGAAGCAACGTCTCAGCTTAACGAGTTAACAGACTCTGACTTTTTAATGATGAGTGTTAACGATAAAAGCTTGGCTAGTGTTATAACTAAAGATATTCCTTTTGAATCAGAACAAGACAAAGAAAAGTATACTAAAACTATAGCAGGCTTACTTAATAATCCAGAGTATAAAGAACGTCTGCAAAATGGAGATATTGAGTCTGTAATATCAGACATAAACAGTAGTATAGAAGCTAGCGCATTAGACTCAAAGTTTAAAAACATTGGCAGTTTACTTGCTGAAAACGTAAAATCTTTTATTCAAGAAGATGAACAAGGGTCATCAGCTTATAAAAGTCTTTTGATGCAAAATAAAGAAAAAAGATTTCAAGAGATAAACCAAAAAGTTGGTGAAAAAATAATAGAAGAATCAGGCTTAGGAAGAATAATTCAAGCTTCTTCAAAAGATACCGAAAATGATCTTAATGAAAAAGAAGAAAATAATAAACAAAAAACAACAGTATTAAAAAATTCTGTTGATACATTTATTAAAGACTATAAAGAAAACGGGGATAAGCTAGCTAAGCAAGCTAAAAATGAAGGAGTTTCAAATGTAGAGTATAACGAAAATACAAAAACTTACACAGTTACAAGCTAGCGATCCAGAAGTTAAAAAAAAGTACGAGCTATTATTTAATAGACACGCTAGCGATTTAGCTAGCTTTCAAAAAGACTTTAAAGAGACTAGCTCTTTGTTAGAACAAGAAATCAACTCTATAGCTAAACAAAAGCAAGAAGCTTCTAATATAGCTAATATAGCTTCTAAAAATTATAATTTTCAAGATATTATTAGCGCAGAGATAGACGCTAGCTTTGTTAACACTGTAATAGGTATACCAGCTTTATTTGGTAGCGAAAACGCTATTAACCAAATTAACGCTGTTAATGATTACGTAGCTAAAAACTTTGAAACAGCTCAATCGTACGACGAGGTAGAATCTATTTCAGACGCTTTTAAGTTTGGAACAAGAACTGTAGCTCAGCAATCTGCGCCAATAGTTATAGCTATGGCAACGGCTGGCGTGGGCTCTAGCGTTGGTTTATCTTCAAGTGCTGTTTCAAGCGTGACAGCAGGTACGTTTGGTATTAGTGCTGCAGGCGGTAAAAGAGTAGAGCTAGAAGGCCAAATAGAAATGGCGGCTAATGCTATTATTGATTTAGAAAACTTAGAAAAAGCTTACAAAGAAGGTGGCGTTGAAGAAAGTCAATACTTAGCCGCAAAGTATGAGCTTGAAAGACAAATAGAAGAAAACGATATGACCGCTGGTCAAAAGTGGGGATCTATCATCTCTTCTGGCGTAGTTGAAGGTACTATAACAAAATATATAGGTACAATACCTAACGCAAGTAAAGCTTGGAAGGCTTTTGCAAATCCTGTTGACGATGTTTTATTGGCAGCTAATAGATCTTGGTATCAAAATGCGGCTCACAAGCTTGGACAATTTTCTTATAGAACTTTAGGAGAAGCTATAGAAGAATCATCTATACTTCTTGGTACACAAGCGACAGACGCTCTTTTTTTAGGAAGAGAGTTTTCGTGGGATCAACTAGACGATACTATAATCACATCTGTAATAACATCGGGATCTATGAATGGTCCTAGTTTAGCTTACTCTGGGATCATGCAGCACATGGCTAACCCAGAAATGAGACAGGCTTTTAAAGATCAAAAGCAAACGTTGGTGAAACTAAAAAGAACTTTGCAAGATCCTAACTTAAGCGAAGACGCTAGAAGCGCTATACACTCAGAGATAACGGCAATAAACAATAGCTTTTCTAAACTAACAGATGAAATGGAAACAAACGCTATATTGCTTGGTCCTAAAAACTTAGGTCAAGTGGTTAGCATTGGTAACCAGCAAAACGAACTTTTTCAAAAAGCTGGAATAGATCCAAGTTTACCTTCAGATGTTAAAGAAGTAAAGCTAAATGAGTATAAAAACTCTCTAAACGATAAACAAAGAAAAACTTTTGAGTCAGAGTTAGACGCTTTAAATAAAAGAAAAAATAAGTTAATGAAAAGCGTTGACTATACCAACGGTGCTGTCAGAATGTATGGCGCCTACGGTCAGGTTATAGCAGATAAGTTAGCTGAAAAAAATCCTGACTTTAAAAAGCTTGACGCTAAAGAACAGGCTATACTTGTTCATCAAGAGTTTAAAAGGCAAGAAGTGAATAGAATGGTTGGTAATGCTAAATCTGATCCCTCTGTTCAAGCCTATGTTGAAAACCAGGTTTACGGTGAAAGCTTTGATAAGTTAAAAAAAGAAGGTAAAAGAAAAAGAAGAAGCCCTCTTGAAAAGAAAATGTATAGAGAGATAGGGGCTATGATAAACTCTAGGGTTGCTGATGGTTTAATAGTTAATAGAGAAGAAAACATATCTGCTCAAGGTTTATTGACAGACAAAAGATTACAAGACCTACAGTTGTTAAACGCTAAAGATGACAAAGATTTAATTGACAAAGCCACAATGGCTTACGCTGATGTACTGGAACAACAGATCGACAAAATAAATAGGTCTTCACTTGATAAAGAACAAAAGCAAGATGCTATAGAAAAAGCAACAGCTGCAAATCATTTTCAAAGAGATCAAATAATTTCTGAAATAAACAATGGCGAAACAAATGGCGCTATAGTTGGAGGTAAGTACATAACCACCAACGTTCAAGCTGCTCAAGCGCAAATTGCAGAAGGTAATATATTAGCTGGTACTGTTTTATCTCACGAAATAAGCCATGCACTAGACGCTAGAGCAATGAGCGAATCTGAAATAACAGAGTATGGTAAAAGGCTACAAAATTGGATGATTGATAACGATCAAGCCACTCACATAGAAGCAATGAACCGTATGGCTTCAACTGGATTTATTGACCAAAGCGGTAAGTTTGTACCTTATTACGATAGAACTAAAGATATATCAGAGCAAAGCGATTTGTTTTGGGACGAATATGGAAAGTCTATTCAAGACATATACAGAAGACCAAGCAACGTAGCTAAGCGTAGAAAGCTTAGAAACACAACTAGCGGCACAGCTAGAATACTACAGAGATTTGGTGGCGACTTTAAAATAGATACTGACAAAAAAGCAGCTATGTATTTGTCTAGCTTTTTAGATGGTTTTGAAAAAGGAAAAGTTGGTGCTTTACAGAAAAGAAAAATAGACTATAAAAACACCGACGAAGGCAGGCGAGAGCTAGCTGCTTCAACTAGAAAGTCTGCAAACTCACCTATATTACATAGCAAGGCTAATGCTTTAGGAAAAAAAGTAAACGCAATATACGAAAATAAAGACAGTAATCCTAACTACGCTTTTGATATAGCTAAAGAATATGAAGGTATGGTTAGAAACTTTTTGTCTCGCATGGAAAACGAAGGCAAGTGGGATTTAGGTGAAGGACAAGTAAGACAAGATAATATTAACGACTTCATAATGAACGCTACTATATCTGAAAGAGGTATTTTAGGTATGGTTATGGGTAAAGGTTTTAAGGAAAACGAAATGGTCGACGTTAAAGATCCTAAAACTGGAGAGACAGTTCAAGAGCCTAACACAATATCAAGGTATTTAAATGGTACGTTTCCTCAAAGACTAACAGAGTTTGTAACAGGTACAACTATAGACCCAGGTGTTTTTAAAGCTAATTTAGAAAACATGGGTGAGTTAGTTTCTACAGAAAAAGCAGATAAGCTTACAGATGAAATAGTACAAGAGGCAAACAATCAGTTTGATACTCCACTGCTCGAGCAGTTTGACTTTACTCAAGAAATGTTAAATGATTTTAGATCTGCTGTAGCAAAAACTGTTGGTGTTAAACTACCAGCGTTAGACGCTAAGCAAGGTAAAAATCAGTCTATATCACCATTGATTAGAGAGCTTAAAAAGCAGTTTGGTGTTAAAAACGGACCTTTGCATAATATAGTAAAGCAGTTGATGGGTAAAACAAAAGCTGAAGTTGAAGCTTTTTTAACAGATCCAGGAAATAAAAAAGCTATATTAGATGCTATGACTACAACGTGGTTAGCTAGCAACTTACCTATGGCTGTTGAAAAGAAAGTTAGAGGCGTAGGTTATACTACGGATCACGTTGGCAGAAAGAAAGGCACTAAGCTGGAGACATTGAGGCTTGGAACGCTAGTGAAGATGGACCTTACAAAGGTATGACTGATGGTAAGCAGAAAATAAGACGTAATCCTAACGCAACCCAAGATGTTACTAATGCTCAAATGCTTAGCAAGTTTGCTAAAGGTCAGACAATGACTGATATGAAGCGAGGTGGTTTAGAAAAACTACAGCTTGCTATGGCTCAAGAGTTAGGATTAGAAATGTTTAAAGCCGACATGTTGAATGATGGTGAGCTTGCCGACGTGTTTAAGGGTAGACAAGAGCTATTTGATAGAGTGTTAGCGGACAACTATGTAGAAGAGTTTGTTAGGCAAACAGAAAGAGGTATTACCAAGCGTAGTGCTAATCCTAATGTAGGAAGAGCTTACGGTCAAGAAATACTAGCTGCTTACATAAACAACAAGGGTGACAAAAACGCTTTTGAAAACGAAATTATGAAGCGTGGCATACCGCTGTCAATAGTAGAAGCTTTTAACTTTGAAGCGCTAGATAGTCTGATGAGCGACAACATGCCAGCTGGTTATAAAAACCCATTGAATCAATATATACAAGGCAGTAATGTTAGCGCTAATGTAAAAGGTATAGTTGAAGAAGCTAACAACATGGGAGCGTTTAACCAAACAGACACTAAAGCTGGGGATGCCGCTAGGGTTAAAATGGCTAACGAGGTAGGAAAGCTGGTTGACGCACTTCCACTTGCTGTGTTTTTATCTCCTGTAGTAAATGATAGTTTCTTTGGTTTCATGGGTAGTAGTAGAGCTTTTGATGTGTCTAAGCTAGACACAAAGCCTTATAGCGATGAAGCTAAAAAAGCTATGCGTGACTTAAAAAATAAAATTGACAAAAAGAAATCAGAAGCTTTATCTAAAAAAGAAGAGATACTATCTCCGTTTATAAGTCAACACGGTTTCAATCCTGAAGATACTAGACTGTTCAATGCTGGCGTAGGTTTAATGGGTAAAGTTGAAAAGCAAATATTATATTCAAACGAAACAGCAGATAGAAAAAGAGAGATACATGAAGAAAGATTTGGAAAAGAACATAGAGCAGCTAATGTAGCTAATCCTTTAATGTTAGAACTAGTTAACAATACGTTTTTAGATTTAGCTAGCAACGATAGAGGAGCAGCTGTTGGTTGGGTTTATTGGAACTCAATGAACACTAACAATACTAGTGGGCCTAGAAGCTTGTCAACTTGGAATTTAACACAATACGAAACTGGACCTCAAGGCTTGTACAAAGGCATTGACACTAAAAATGGTGAGCTTAGATTTTTTAAGACTAGAGCTGAGGCTGAAAAAGCAGCTAACGTTATCGATGTTGAGGTAAATAAAGATCACCCTAACTACAAACAAGCAGAAGCTGAGGCTCAGAAAAAAGCTCTTAAATTAGTAGAGCAAGGAGCTTTAGATGCGGACAATGTAGATTCTGAAATTGAGTTGATAATGTTTGGTGGAACCGGTCAAGCCGTTAGAATGTCTGGTAAAAAAGGAGATGTTAAACGCGTAGATTGGGGAACAGGATTACTTAGGTCTAAAGGAGAACACGTTACAGCAAGTGCTACGACAAGTGCTGAAATAGTTATAGCTGGTTTAAAAGCTTTAGATAATGGAAACTTTGATCAAGCTAAATCTGATATTAAAAAACTGACACAAGAGTTTGATCAAGCATTAGGCTCTAAAGTTTTATCAGATATACAAGATGAGATGCTTGGAACAACTAGTAGATTAGGTTATGCTAGAGTTGTTTCTGTGTTAGATGCAAATCCAGCTATACATACAGATATAAATACGTTTAAAACGTTAGACGGTGAAACAGCTACCGACCTAGCTACCAATCAATTTGCAGATAGACAAGCTATCGATGCTGTAGATAAGATTAGAAAAGCTTTATCACCTTTAACAGAGCAAGAGACAAAAGACGTCAAGACAATGGACAAAACAGTTCAACTAGCTAGAACAATGCGTTCTGCTAATCCACGTGGTATGTCTGCTTATGATTTTGACGAAACGCTTATAGACGAAGGACAAAACTTTGTTATTGCGACACCACCTAATGCTAAACAAACTAAAATGTTTAACGCTAGTCCTAAGCCGTTTTCAAAACTAGGAGACAGATCTGGATTAGTATTTTTAGCAACAGAACTACGTGAAGCTGAGGCTTACGCAGAGATGAATCGTGGTAGTGTAAAAGAAATATATGTTGATGACTCTAAAATTGGAACAGAAAAACAATTATTATCTAAAATTAAAGAATTAGGTTATAGTACAGAGGGTGCTCTAGCATACGAGCTTATAGATACAAGATTTGATAATTCATTAAAGCAAAACGAAATAAATAAAGTTTTTAATGCTCTTAAAAAAGATGGTATACTAGGTATTAAATACACAGACGGATCACAAGTTTCAGGTAGGGAAACTAGTAGTACAGTAATATTTGACAAATCTATAATAAGTGAAAAACCAATTGGTAAAAAAATTAGTAGTGGTCAATGGCCTATACAAGGACCTAAGCTAGCAGCTGAAGGTTGGAGCTTTGACTTTTCAGACTTTGTAAACGTACGTGGAGGTATTGAAGGACCATTGTTTACTAAGTTTAAAGAAAGGCTAGCTAAGTTTGGTCCTGAAAATATGTTTATACTAACAGCTAGACCTGCTGAAGCTGCGGTAGCTATACACGGTTGGTTAAAATCAAAAGGCGTAGAAATACCTTTAGAAAACATAACAGGGTTAGGTAACAGTACTGGTGAAGCTAAAGCTCTTTGGATGCTAAGAAAGTTTGAACAAGGTTATAATGACATGTACTTTGTTGACGATGCTTTACCAAACGTTGCTGCTGTTAAAAACGTTCTTGATCAACTAGACATTAAGTCTGATGTTCAAATAGCTAAGAGATCTGCTAATCCTAAGCAAGACTTAAATATAATGCTAGAGCGAAGCAAAGGCGTTGATAGAGACGAAGTGTTTAATAGAGTTAAAGCGAGAAACAAAGGCAAAGGAAATAGATTAAGACAATTATTTATACCGCCTAGCGCAGATGATTTCCAAGGCTTGATGTATTACAACATGGGTAAAGGCGAACAAGGAAATCAAGACGCCGAGTTTTTTAAACGCATGTTTTACAACCCGTACAACAGGGCAGATAGAGAGCTTGATATGTATAAGCAAACCGTTAAAGAAGACATAAAAGCTATCAACAAACAGTTTCCAGACGTTAGAAAAAAGCTTAAAAAAGATTTTGCAGGAACTGGCTACACGGCAGAGCAAGCTATGCGTATATATTTATACGATAAAAACGGACACAGCGCACCTGGCATATCTGAAGCAGATCAAAAAGACATTGCTGGAACTGTAGCTAAAGACTACAAACTAGTTTCTTACGCTACGTTAATGGAAGGTGCTTTAAAAACAGAAGGGTATGTAGAGCCAAAGCAAGGTTGGAACGCTGGCTCGTTCAATAGTGATTTTGCTGATGCTGCTAGTCTAAAAAGAACTGAGTATTTACAAGAGTGGAACGAAAACATTGACGCTACGTTTGACGAGGAAATGTTAAACAAGCTTGAAGCTGTACACGGTTCTGGTTACAGAAGCGCTCTTGAAGATTCTATAGCTCGAATGAAATCTGGTACTAATAGACCTACTATAAAAGACAAAAGAGTTAACGGGTTTCTTGACTGGCTAAACGGATCTGTTGGTGCTATTATGTTCTTTAATGGTAGATCAGCTGTACTACAAACTTTGTCTACTGTTAATTTTATAAACTTTGAAGATAACAATATATTCGCGGCTGCTAAAGCGTTTGCTAATCAAAAGCAATATTGGCAAGACTTTTCTATGTTGTTTAACTCTCCAATGCTTAAGCAAAGACGAGGAGGTATACAGTCTGACTTAAACGCTTCAGAGCTAGCTAGACTTGCGGAGCAAGGTGGTGTTAAAGCTGTTATTGGTAGATTACTAGAATTTGGTTTTACACCTACGCAAATAGCGGATAGCTTTGCTATTTCTGCGGGTGGCGCTACGTTTTATAGAAACAGAGTTAAAAAATATTTAAAGCTAGGCTTTGATCAACAAACGGCTGAAACAAGAGCATTTGAAGACTTTCAAGAGACAGCAGAAGCTACTCAGCAGTCTAGTAGACCAGATAAAATATCTCAAGAGCAAGCGTCTGTACTAGGTCGTTTAATACTAGCGTTTCAAAACACACCTATGCAGTATAATAGAATCATAAAGAAATCTGCATTAGATTTAATAAACGGCAGAGGTGATACAAAAGCTAATATATCAAGAATACTATACTACGGCGCTATACAAAACATTATATTCTCTGCTTTGCAAAACGCTCTGTTTGCAGTCATTGGCGACGACGATGAAGACGAAGAGTTTTTAGATACAAAAGTAGAGCGTATAGCAAATGGAACTCTAGATTCGTTACTTAGAGGTTCTGGTATATACGGAGCTGTGCTATCTACAGTTAAAAATACTATCATGAAATACATGAGTGAAAGAGAAAAAGGTATGCGCGCTGACAACGGTAAAGTCTTAATTGAAGCTCTTAACGTGTCTCCACCTCTTGGTTCTAAAGCTAGAAAGATGTACTCAGCTATGACTACAGATAAGTGGAATAAAGATATTTACGATAAAATACCTTTGTATAATATTGATAATCCAATATGGGATGCCGCAGGTAATACTGTTGAAGCTGTGACAAACGTTCCAGCTGGACGTATACAAAGAAAAATATCTAACTTAAAAGCAGCTTCAGACAACGAAAACGCTACGTGGCAAAGATTAGCTTTATTTTTAGGTTGGGACAAGTGGAGTTTAGGTATTGAAAGACCTGAAGAGATAGAAGAAGCTAGACAAGAGGTTAAAGAAGAAAAGAAAGAGCAGAAAAAGCAAGAGCGTAAAGTAAAAGAAGCTGAAATAAAACAAGAAAAGGAAAAAGAATATTTAGAAGATCAGCAGAAAGAAAAAGAAGAAAATAAAAAACCAAGATGCGCAGCGGCTACAAGAAGCGGTAGTAGGTGTAAAGGCACACCTGTTGACGGAACGTATTGTACTATACATACAAAAGTAGAAAAAAGAAGTGATGGTAAAGAAGTACAATGCAAGAAAGTAAAGTCTGACGGTAAGCGTTGTAAAATGAAAACATCAAGTAAATCAGGATTATGTTATTATCACGACTAATAGTTTTATTATTTTTATTAACTAGCGTTTGTCAAGCGCAAGTATTAAAGAAGACATTTAAGTTTTCTACGTTTTATATAGCAGCGAACGGTAACACATCGCTAGCTGATAGAGATATATACTCTGTTCAAGACGGAGCTGTGTTGTATGATACAGTGTTTACACCGTTTGACTACTCATTAGTTATGGGTATACGTAAGATTAAAAGATTTGGTTATGAAGATATAACTAAATTTAAAGATGGCACAGAGTCTGCTTACGGTGATGCCGCTAGTGTAGGTTTATCACCGTTTGAATATTTGTTTCAAGCAAACTACAAAAGACAAGAAGGTGTTGAGTATTTAGATCAACATCACTTTGTGAGATACGTAAAGCCAAAGTGGCTTGCCAAAGTAGAATATATTAAAGATGGTTTTGCAGACATAGAGTATTTTGAAAGCACGCAGCGATTAAGGTTAAACGGTAATAAAAAGTTATCGTTTAATATCGGCGCTGTACAAAGACTTGCTGAGCCATACGGTTTTGATCCACTAGAACAATGGCAACTAGAAAACAACTATTTACACTACACATGTTTGGCTATTGAAGAAGGCTATAGCGTAGATGTATATGAGTCAGAGTACAAAGATCCTGACGGTAACATTGTAGCTACAAGTTCTGATGTTTGGAAAGAAGTTGTAATACCTCAGGTGCTAGAAGATTATGTTGAGAAGAAACGTAACGAGCTGGCTAACCAATGGCAACACTCTTTAGTTGTTGGTTTTGATTACTACTACTACAAAAAGAACTTTTGGCTACACAGCTGGGGTAACTTAATGCCTTACCACTACGATGATGGTAATGAGTTTTCATATCACAACTTTAATGATGGTGAACAATGGTATGATTACTCAGGTGGTTTAATCGTAGGCGCTAAAATAACTAAACATTTAGGTATGTTTGTTGAAGGTAAATATAACAAGTACTGGAATCGTGAGTGGTACGATTTTAAGTGCGGTATCAACTATGTAATATTCTAGAGTATGGCAACTGAAATAGGTAAAGACACGAAAGTAAAATTAAGTTTAGAAACTATTATATCACTAGGCGTTGTGCTAGTAACTATGACTGGTATGTGGTTTACGCTTCAGGCAGATATTGCTGAGGCAAAAGAGTTGCCACTAGCGCCAGATCCAGAGGTTACACGTATGGAGTTTGATATGAAAGATCAAATGATACGCAACACTATCATGAATACTCAAGAAGATGTTAAAGAGATTAAAGTAACTCTTGAGAAGATAGAAGATAAACTATACAAATAATGAATAAGTTTACTAAATTTTTGTATGCGCTATTAATAATAATAGCGTTTACTATTGGCGTAGCTTACAGTCAGGTTAAAGTAATACACTTTAACGCTGGTTGGAACGAGGCTAATGACGTTGAGTGGTTTAACAAATTGTCAGACGCTGGTAAGAAAAGTTTAAGTATAGACGAACAAGAAATACAAAAAAAATATGCAATTGCTATCGTACCTACAATCATCGTATTCGACGATGGTGAAGAAGTTAAAAGGTTTCAAGCAGACCTTAGTTTCAAAATGGTTGCAACTCGTGAAGAAGTGCAAGAATATATTGACGAACTTATAATAAGTAAATTTTAATGAAAAGATTATTTACATTTTTATTTTTATTTAACATTGCGTTTGCTCAATGTCCTCCAAACACTTGGAGTTTAAATGTTACTATCAACCCTGATCAATATCCACAAGAGACATCTTGGTATATTATGACTTTCTTTGGTGATACGCTTTTAGAAGGTGGACCATACACTAATATAATAGACTACGAACCACAATACGCTAGTACATGTTTACCTGTTGATAGCTTTTATTTTGTATTAAACGATACATTACGGAGACGGTGTAGCGGGTAGCCTGTGGGGTGGAAACGATGGCTCTGTATATATAGAGCAATGTGGTGATACGATATGGCAGCTTGATACGCCTGATTTTGGCACTCAAATATGGGACGTAATATACACGTCTGGTTGTCCTCCTCCACCACCAGTGTTTGGTTGTATGGACCCTAGCTATGTAGAGTTTGACTTAGCCGCTACAGTAGACACAGG
>FUIF01011554.1_pt1 | contig 13885 bp, 13 predicted proteins | sample 1003461 | NCBI WGS metagenome assembly FUIF01 (sample SAMEA80401918, study PRJEB19352) | marine metagenome | reverse complement strand
GGATCTTACTGTCCTGTCTTAGGTCGTCGGGCAGGGCGCCTCGCAATCCTAGCGGCCACTCCCTAACAAAGTCAGCGTTGTCTCTGATGGTCATGTCCTGAATTGTTTGCTGATGCTCGATGGCGATGATGCGAGTATCCAGCGTGACGTAGGCTGACGTAGCCATAACTAGACCAGCACCAAGCGCAATCAGGTTCCTCAGGGGAACAGAGAGTCTTGTGTTGTCGTCTAGCTCTGGCATATCACTCGTCCTCTTCGAGGGACTCTAGGAACCTAAACCTGCGCTCGTATTCTGACCCTTTGGCTTCGCCTGTCAGGAACTCCGCTCGTCTGATGTAACGCTTCAGAGAGCTGTCAGAGATCTTGTAAGAAGCAAAGTCACCGTTCGCAATAACCCTTGCATCCTTAGTGCTGACGCCACCGTTCTTCAGAACCTTCAAGATCATCGCCTCAGTCAAGCCGGAACGTCTAGCCGCTTCAACCATTTTGATCATGTCATCGAATGCTCGTCGTCGTGCGCGTGAGGAGTTTCGGTATGCACCCTCTAGCTCTGAGTCAGATACGTCGTTAACGCTTCGGAAGGTATCGGTCAGCGCCTTGGTTGCGTTTCTTTTAGCCTCGTTGAACTCAAACGACTTGTAGTACAGCGACACCTTGGGGTCCAGAGTGGTGACCCTGAATCCTGTAAGAGCGGCAAGCTCATCGTTCAGCTCATAGCGCTTACCAGTCGAGCTAACATCACCCTCGATAGCCTTACCTAACCTATTGATATTGTTAACAATTCCGGGGCTAAGCTGTTTGAATAAGTGTCCTGTGATGTCTGCTACCTGATTGGTTACAGGCTCACTTGGGTTGTATACCTGACTGCCTGTTTCCTTCTTGTTGAACCAAACCTCTTCGATAGCGCTGGCACCGATGTCCTTACCAAAGAAGGGTACGAGCAGTTCGCCAGCCGCTTGAATAATCGCATCGTCCATAGGCTGGTCACGCAGAAGGGCGTTGATGGGCCGCTTCCAGTACGAGTATGGATCGAGAGACGACAGGTCGATGTACTGAATGTTGCCATCATCTCTAGACACGTAAGCAAGGTTCGAGTTCTTAGACCACGGTGGAGCAAGCAACTTGATTGCTTCTTCTTCATCGTCATCGATGTCGAGAGAGGCCTTCAGGAATTCTTGCAGGGCAAAGGCACCGCCAGATGCCATAGCCAAACCAGCAATCCGCTGGGGTACAACACCGGACATATCTGGGTCTTGCATATCCTGCTTCAGGTAGCGAAGCATGTTGAATGACGTTCGAATAATTTCAGCGGGGAACGACACAAATGTACCGGCAAGAGGGAAGCGTCTCAGCCACTGGCCTCCCTTGCCTACCATAGAGTAGGTTGGGTAGGTGTTTCTAATCCGCTCTGCCGCTAAAGGTTCAGCCTCTTCACGAGTCAAACCCTTGGCATCCATCAAGATGTCGATCTCGTTCTCGAATCCAATGATCTTCCAGAAGTCATCACCGTACTGATAGAACTTGGTGGCTCGATCAGCCAGCTTCTTGGTGACGTCAGCCGCTTTGTTTCCCTGCAACTGGTTCTGGTAGGTGAACTCCAGTCGAGACTCTTCAAGTAACTTCATCATCTCGCCGGTATACGGTGAGTCGTACACGACACCCAGCTCTTTGAGCCTACGCATGTACGCAACTCTGTCACCTTCACGAGTAAAGAATGCTTGCTTGGTAGCCCAAGCCTCAGTCGCCTTGCTTATGTTGAAGTGACCGTTGGCAAGCGTGAAGAAGTAGGCAGACATATAGTTTCTGGCAACGGTAGTTGGCGACAGTACAGTCTTACCGTACTTAACCAAACCGTTTGCCTGAACAACCATGCGGTACCAGTCAGACATCTGCTCTTTACCGAGGGCGTCTTGGAATGCTTGCGCTATCTCAGGCGTGGTCTTGAGGCCGTTGAGTGGCGCCATTGCCTCTGAGCTTTCAGCGGCAAGCGTAGTAAACGCTCCAGCCGGTGCGTTGTCTGCCTCGAACAGATACACGCCCATGCCATCTTCCATGACGCTAGTGAGGAACCTGTCGTTGAACAGGAGCCTAGACATCTTGGTGACGCTCTTGCCGAAGTTGATGCGAGGCTCTTGATATTCACCCAACAGCTCTCGAATCTCAGGGGCGATGTCCTTTCTTCGCTTCAGGATAGAAAGATCTTTAGCGCCAAGATTAGACTCGCGGATCATTGCCTCCATAGAGTCGTATGCAGTGCCATCCTTTAGGATGGTATTGATGACGTTCTCTACATTGGTTGCGCCAGATTCCTCAAGATACTTACGCGCACGATCAAGTACCGCATCAGGTACTTTGGTTGCCCACTTGGGATCGTCGAAGGCGCGGTAAGACCGATGGACGTACTCGCCTATGTTGCTGGCGATAGTCTCTAAGATGTCGATCTTAGCTTGAGCCTTGTCAGGGTCACCCTGTAAAGCAAGCCGTTGAGCATCTTTGATAAGAACAGCGCCGTACTCAGCAGACATCTTGTCGATGTACCGACGCATGGTGACGATTGCGTCCCTGATCTCAGGCTCAATACCTAGAGAGTCGATCTCACTAAATCTCTCACCCAGCGCCTCGTTGTGCAGTTTTTTTCTGTTCGTCGGTTAGCTCGGTGTGGTGCTTCTCTACCGCCCGATCATAGGCCGTAACAAGCTGACCGATGTCGATCTCAACAGCGCCTAGCTGTGAGTCGCGCTCAATCTTGAGCTTGAATACTGAGTCAGGGAGCAAGCCCTGAGGGAGCATGTATCTACGGAACTGAGTCTTAACAGTATCGAGAAGGGTCTTGTCCTCTTCCCGAATCGCTCTGTTTAGGTCTCTATTTTCTGATGGGGGTGGTGGCTCGAAGCGTGAGTCTACTCGCTTTTGCTGAACATCGGTGGGAGCATCGACTCCTCTTCCGCCGTCAGTGGGTCCGTCTTCAAGTTCCTTTCTGGATATGCCAGCGCTAGATACGCCTCTCTCGAAGGTTGGAGTCCCAGCCGGTTGAACAGTTTGATCGCGTCCTGATTCAGACCAGTCGGGTCTGTCGAATCCGCCTGCATGTTCATTTATCTTAGCCCTCGCCTCGTCAAGTGTAAGCTTACCATTACTGTACTGCTTCCACACGCCTTCCGCGAACAGCATGTTCTGCTTGTTCTTGTACTTAGCAGTGAATAAGCCACGTACAGCTTCCCATGTTATGGACTGCATCTCTCTTGGAAGAACGCCGCGCTCTTTTGCCGCACGTCTGTATGCTTCTTCAAAGATGGCGTATGTACCTCTGTATCCAGTTATCGCCGAACTAGAGGAGCCGGTACCACCAAAATTGTGATTGACCTCAGTTGAAGTTGCGGAAAGAGGCTTGTACAAAGCCGCCGCTACCGCATGAGTATCAATGGTTACATAGCCCTTGTCGCTCATCGGAGAGAAGATGTTGTTGTAAAAGTTTCGAACCTTATTTGCTGAGCCAAGTGACAGAGATATATTTGAGTCGCTTCCGTCTGCCAAAACAGAAACAGCTTTACCAATTTCTGTGTTGCTTCCCCAAGCAAGCTTTCCATCTTCACCTGTAGCTGTTTGAACAAAATCTAAAAGAGTTCCATCCGGTGAAATCAATCTGTACTTGCTGTTATTGTTGACCTGATCCCACGTTCTGGTCCACATGCCAAGCTCAAGTATTGATGCGCCTCATCAATTAAATCTTGAAGGCTCTTACCACGTATATTCGCCAAAATAACTGGATTGGTTTCTTGAGCTTTCTTAGACAATCCTTGCCTATCGACAAACAGCTCTCTGGCTTTTGCTTCCATAGCGTCATTCCAAGGCTCTGTCCTATGGTTTGCGTAGACGTCTATGGTTCGCTCAGCAAGGCTGGCGTTCATATACCAGTCTTTCTGTGGCGATAGGTTGGCAATTGCCGCTGATGCTTGAGAAAGCGTTATGCCGTATTGATCAGCAAATTGATTCGCAATTTTATTGGCGCCGACGTACCAAAGCTTTGATGTGTCTCTAATTTCTTGTGGTACCTGATCATAAATAGTGAGCAGGTTATCGACCGCATGCTGTATCAGCGCCTCCACTCTAGCTTTAGGGGTGCGGCGCTGTTCGTTTTTGGTTAGGTTGTTGTAAGGTTTGATCGTATTAGCGGTCTTTTCAAAATGATCGCCGCCGTTAACAAATCCTTCGTAGCCGCTGACAACGAGAGTTTCTACTGGATCAACTTCTCGCTTTGGCGCAGTCGGGAATAGTGTCGATACTTCTTTGAGGTCTAGAGGAAGTTGATCAGTGTCTTGTCCTTCCACTTCTCCCATAGTTTGATCGGCTTGTTCTTGAACAACGCTACCTCCGCCATCTCGTCCAGATCCTGCAACGTCTTCGTTCGGAACAGGTGTGACGGGGGCAGGTGGCCGAACTCCTCCAGATACTTGTCCAGATTCGGGCTGAGCGACTTCTTCTCTAATTGCACTCTCATTGTTTAGATCCTGCCTTGGAGACGTTAAGTCTCTCATTAATTGGTAAGTTTGTGGAGCGTGTTGCGCCAGCATCTGTGGCTCTGCAAAGTACAGAGCCGAGCTTTGAGCGAATGCCTCTTTGCGTAACTGAGTCAATATCTGCCTATGACGCTTGTCACGCTTAGGCTTTGAGATCTCGCCGGCATCGAAGGCCTTTGTGACTTGGTCAAAATCAGACCACAGACTGGCGAACGGGTAATTCAAATAGTTGCCGATAGGTGTGTCTGTTCTGTAAGCCTCGTAAAGCTCGAACAGAACATCACCCATGTCAATCTCAACAGGCGCTTTTAGATCACCGATTCGGGTGTTGCCCTCGGTATCCTCCGCAACAACAGCTCTGAACTCTTCACGATTTGTAACACCTTCCATGCTGTCGAGCTGGTGGCTCAACTCATGTGCCAGCGTATTCCGTAACAGCTTGGGGTCTTTGGCTGTAGTTTCACCAATGCTGAGGTACGACGCCCCTCCATCTAGGAAGCCGCTGATGGTCTGCAGGTCTCCGCTGGCATCAACATGAACGCCAAAGCCAGTGATTGAATCGATGACTCGCTGAGGCATTCCAGAGCTGGCTATATCTAGCAAAGCAAGTTTGACAGGCTCAAGCTCTTGTCGTCCGCTTAGCGGCTCCGACTCGTACTGAAGACCGTCTTGATTTCTGCTGTACGCTAATCCTGACTCAGTACCACTGAGTACTTCAGGGTTCATTTCCTCAACAACGTAGGTGTCGTTGGTACCTTTGATTGGTATGTTAAGACCTACTAACCTGTTATGTCGCTCCATTGCTACGTTCGAATCGACATTGTCATTGGTTCGATCCATCGCGTTCCAAGTGCGATCTACTTGCGTCCGCATTCCTGCAACTTCTGGAGCTGATTCACTCTTGTTACCAAAGAAAGTTGCAGACCTTCTTACGGCTTCACCTACCTCAAGAGCAAGCTGGTTCTGATCCTGATCAGGCAGTCTCTGAGCTATGTCCATAGCCTGAGCTTCACTGATCTGTTCGGGCATAGACTGCTGTCCTGCCTCGATCTGATCCATCATGAACTGACGCTGGATAGACATCGGTAGCTCGTCTGTCAGCACCATCTGCTCAGAGTCAAACTGTCTTTCGCCTTGCTCTATATTCCTAGTAATCCGCTCAATAACTTCTGCATTACGGAACGTGACCTCTTTACCGTCACTACCTACAGCCGTAACGGAGATAACGTCACCGGATCGTTGGTGTTGGATCGGAGGTATTGATAATTTTTCCCGCGCACAGAAATTTGGGAGGTGCGTGGGTCAAAGCTAACCTCGTTCTGGTACTCGAGTTCAGCAGGGGGTACTACGGGTGCAATGCCTAAGCTCTCAGCAGACAAGCCTCTGTTCTGACCTGACTCAACGAACACGTCTTCCTCAGGAGTAACAACATATACGCCATCTTCGCGCTCTGTCAGAACACCTTTGGCGTTACCATAGGTAACCTCTTGCCCAATAAGGTCGCTGACCGAGGCCTTTGGCTCGTTGCCTAGAACAGGTTCGCCAAGATCTAACTCCTGTTGAGCCGCCTCTAGTTGTCGTCTAGCTTCCTCTCTTGCTCGAAGCTGACGCTCGATTTGAAGATCTTGCGGAATGCTTGGGCCTACAGGGCCGTCAGGTGTAGGAGTTGGAGTACCGTCTTCAGGCGGCGGCTCGGGAGTTCTTGCTGGCTCGGGGTCTTGCTTCAGACCACTGACTCCACCAATAACCATGCCGCCTAGTGCGCCCGCTAAGGCCGCATTGATGTACAGTGATTTAGCACCTTCTTGCGTGACGGCCTCTTCCATTGCGTCAGTCAAAGAAGAGTAGTCATTCTCAACCAGCTTGATTGCTGTTTCCTGAACAAACTCTTGCATCGCTTCAGTAACGCCTTCGATGCCAGCGCTCTTGGCGCCTTCCTGAATGATCCTGTCAGAAAGTTTGCGTTGCTCTAAAACCTTCTCGCCAACTTCTTCTCTAGCCTTTTTAAATTTATCAGCAGGAAGAACACGCTTTAGCGCTCTCATTCCTGTTAGAGCATCCAAGCTACCCGAAATGATGCCAGCCGCTAATGCCGTGCCTGACTTCAGTTCACCAGTTTCTTCATAAATAGCGCAAACGTGTCACCAGTTGACAGCCCGACGCTTGCTCCAACGCCGCCAACTGTCTGACCAATCGCTCCAGCTCTGCTTGCGGCTCGATCTGACATGTTTTTGACCGCAGATTTGCGCTTGAGATTGGCCGCGTAGTTTTTGACCATTCGGTCTTTGTCTAATTTTTTGGCCGCATCTCCAACACGCTTTTCGACGGCCTCTTTAGCTTTCTTTTTGACCTGATAATTTACGGCAGATCGACCGCCAATCTGACCGGCGATACCAGCTCCACCACCGGTACCGATAACTGTACCGATAGTGGGTAGCAAGTTACCCACCATGTAAGCCGCATAGTCTGCGAAGTCACCTAGTCCCTCGATCTCCTCGTAGGACATGACATCTCCGACACTTTCGGAGGCTTCTTTCATCTGCTCTTGATAGTAAGCGAGACCCTCAGTGACCATGTCTTCGTCACCGATAGTGTCGCCATACCAAGCTTTTAGTCCACCCCAAAGGGCTTGGGTTTGGTCTATGCCAGCAGAAAATCCGGCGGTAAAGTTGCCGGCTACGCTAAGATCATCGCGCTTTCTGGAACGTCTTCTCTCCCGAAGTGAGTCTAAAGGAGAGTAACCTAGCGCTTCTTGAAGGCTTGGCATTCATATGTCTCCTTAATCCGGTCTACCTTTGACGCTAGTTCTACCCACTGGTATGCCCATATCAATTCGATTTTGAAGTAGGCGTCGATATATCTGCTGACGGACTTTGCGGCGCTCCGCCTTGGTCATTGCGTCTGGGCGTATTATCTGAATCGACTCCAACTCTTTAGGGGATAAGGGAACTCCCCCTAATTGATTGGCTATAATTTGTGCGTCTTCAGAATTACGAGTTGCCTCCATTAGCATGTCGTAATTTTCTCTTCCAAAGGTCTGATTCTCGTAATCAAACAACACACCATTCTCAATGAAGTCAGTCATAACGGTCGGGTTATCGACAAACTCCTGCATCGTCATGTTGGGTATTGGTGACCTTCTATTGGGGTCGTTTGCGGCAATGTCGGTGTAGCGATCTACCTCAGACTGAACGTCAGCCATAAAGTCGTTTTGACCTTGCTCACTTTTTCCGTACCTTGCGACCATCGCCGCCTCTTTCATCTGAGCTTTCATGCCGCCCATGTCATTTCTCATTTGGGTGACAGCAGATAGAGACGCCATAAGATCATCAACAGGGAGAACTAAAGGCGTACCGTCAGCAGTATTTCTGCCGGCAGTATTAGGGGAGGTATACATAAACTGATTGCCTTCCGCATCCTCAACAACATTTAAGACGGTTCCGGTAATGCCGCCTTCGACCTGCCTAAAGTCTATAAACTCAGATGACACCACTCGATACCCGCCACTCCGAAACTCAACTGGAGCATTGACGAAAGTGTCATCAACCATCGCGCCTATGTTGAATTTATTTGAAGAGCGAGCAACAGCATTCAAAAGATCAACACCAGAAGATCCCTCGAAATTTCCGTTTGCCAAGTCTTGTTTAAAGGTCTCTAAACTCTGGTCAAACGCTGGATCAAAAACAAATCCTGCTGATGTAATGGTGTCCTTATTCAGCTCTAACAATTGCTCAAATTGCTCTGGACTTGCATTGCCGTCGATAACGTCTTGGGCGGTACCCATCATCATATTGAGTGCCTCAGCACCCTGAACCTGCCGGTCTATCCTTCCTGCAATTTGAGTGTCTTGTCTTGTTGCTTCGGCAGTCGCATCAAGGTTTCCAGCTTGAGAACTTCGTAAATTTCGTTCTGATTCGGCGTTGGCTGGAATCTCTTTCGTTTCTGCCTCAAGCTGATTTGTCTGAGCGCCTTCTAAAGCTCGATCTGAAGCGGCGTTTGGTGCGATTTCTTTAGTTTCCGCAACAAGCCGGTTCGTTTGAGCGCCCTCCAAAGCTCTGCCTGAAGCGGCATCTGGAGCAATTTCTTTAGTTTCTGCGACAATTTGATTGGTTTGAGCGCCTTCTAAAGCTCGACCTGAAGCGGCATTGTCAGCAACTTCTGCGGCCTCTAAATCAGTTTTGTTCGCTCGAGCTGTTCCAAGGAGCTGTTCGACATTGGCAAGCTGTTGCTCGATACCAAGCTGACGTTGTCTTATATCGTAGCTAAGATTGTTTTGACGCTTGGTTTCTTCTAATCGAGCCTGCTCCAGCTCGTTAGCCCGCTGATTCGCAATAGCGTTTTGCATGAGACCGAAGCCACCTTGGAAGCCCTGTGCAAACCCATCGTAATTAACTGCCATGCTTCCCCCTTAATCGAATAGCTTGTTGAGCAGGAATGCCACACCAAGCCCTATGGCTACCGGTGCCGCTAAAGCACCTACACCTGACATCAAAGCAGAACCTGTTGACCCTGCGGTGCTTGCCGCATTAGCGGCATTAGCTACATCCGATGCGGTTTTTACTGTTTCGACAGTCTCTGCAACATTCGCTACGTCTTGCGCCGCCTTGACGGTTGTTGCGGCATCAGCCGCCGCCTTAGTTCCCCCAGCGACTTGAGCGCCAGTCGCACCTGTGCTCCAGTAACACCAGCACCTGTGCCACCAGCAACACCAGAACCTGCACCAACGCCTGCACCACCACCAACACCAGCGCCACCAGCGCCAGAGGGAAGTTGACTACTAAGCGCCGCATCAAGTTTTGTTTGAAGACCACCTTGAACAATCGCATTGTTGTTTGCCTGTGTTTGCACCAGTTGGTTTACTGCTTCAGATCCAGCGGGCTTGGCTAACTTGTAAGCTCGATGGCTTTTGGCGTACCAACAGAGGCACCGATACCACCGAAGGTTCCGTACATCTGCATTTGCTGGGCCTGTTTGGCCTGCTCTAAAGCCATGCGTTGCTGGTTTTCTTGAGCCTCCAGTTTTGCAACTGCCGACATGCTTCCTGCGCCCTCTGACGCAAGCCAAATCCAGTGCCAATAATGCTCATTTATCTACCCACCTGTTGTGCTTTCGAGGTGATGCCGCCCATACCGCTTAGCAGTGCTAAACGACGATCTGCATCACGCATTCTTGTGGCATTGAGACCGCCAACCAAAGCAGAGGTCATTGTGTTTTGACCTAGTTGCTGAGCATCGACACCGTAACGTGCCGCGTCACGATTCATTGTTCCCTGAACATTGGCAGAAGACGTATCAATCGCGTCTCTAGTTCGCTGAAGATCACCAGCAAGCGCTTTAGTTCCTGTTGCGGTAATCTCACTTGCCAAGAAATTTTCTATGGGCGCAAATCGTGTCAAATAGTCCTGTGTCTGCGCTCTAATCAGGTCAGCGAACAGCTTATCGCCCGGATTTTCCTTCGCATCCATGTATGAATATCGATATGGATTGATGTTGGCGTATGGATTACCCATGCCGCCGGCATAGGTTGGCGCCCCTCTGTATGTCGCATCTGGATTCGGGAAATAAAAGTCCTGCACCTGCTGAAAATTAGGATTCCCAGACTGCTGTAGCTGTTGAAGATAATTGCCCATCCGACCAAACATAATTATCCCCCGTAATTCTTGTTAAGACCGAAGGCCGTACCAGCACCTGCGCCAGCAACCGTTCCGGCTAGATTTCTTAGACTGCTAGAAGCACCAAAATCTTGCTGGGCCTGAGCGGTTACTCGATCCATCTGATTCTGAGCAAGATCCATCTGACCCTGCATAGTGTCCGTAGCTAGGCCTTGGCCCATCTTCACGATATTTGCCAAACCTTGATAAGCCTGATCTGTGTTGCTGAGTCCTGCGTCTGACATCGCCTGACCAACGCCTCTGGCCTGCGCCGCTCGAAGAGCCGCTGACTCGTTTTGATAGGCGCCCATAGAGGGATCTAGTCCGCGTTGCATCATTGCCGCGTTCTGGAAATCCTGCATGCCGGTCTCATAAACACCTGCCGCTTGAGTAGCCGCCTGACCCATACGGTCCTGATAGGCTTGCTCTCCAAACTGATTCATCGTGCTTTGAATGTAAGAGTTTTCTAGCGGCACGAAGATCTGGCCGTAACGCTGTAGAGATATAGCCGCCTGTTCAGCTAGGGCTTTCTTGCTCTCTAACTCTTCGGGTTTTCCGCCGCCACCACCGCTCATATGTCACCTATAATCGTTTGTTGACTACGACATATTTGAAGTCGTAACCAAAGCTTTGTGCTAATTCGGACAGCCCACTGTGAGGCGTCCATATTTCAATCGATTCATGCCCAGTGTTTCGGGCTAAGGTTTCAAGTTCTTCAGCGTAAGTGACCGCACTTTCTGGGATAGGGTCGTAGGCTATCCATATCAGCAACTTACTAGTCTTCCGAAAAGGGATCGGAATACTTTGAAGTACGCAAAACCCAGTGCTTGTCCGTGCGGGGTCCACCATAAGGTGGCAATCACCGTTCACGCATGATGCGTAAACGTCTTCCGGTCTCCAGTCTGGGTCCACCTGCTCGTGGATTTCCATGAGACCGTCTTTGATGACATCCCAGTAATCCCGAATGTCAGCAAACTCTAATGCCATTTTATATCACCAATACACAAAATTCCAAAGAAATCAATACACTAGCGTTGACCAATGAAGATTCCTGTAACTTCATTAATTATGTCCTGAGCGCTTGACGTGTCACTGTCAGTAACGCCAGAACTTCCTGTCCTAAACATCGTTAATTTCATGTCTACCGTACCCGTAACGGCCACACCCAGAGTCCCTGAGATGGTGAAAGGCACGTAAAGACCTGTATTTGCTTTGATCCTAAACTCACCCACGTCTTGGAAGTTGCCGGATGGTCTGACATATACAGTGTCACTAGTTGTAAACGCCGATCCAGAGGTAACACTATAGAGAATTCTAGTGCTGGTTCCGTTGTAGGTTGCTGACGAAACCGTAGCCTGCTTGCCGCTCGCTGTGAGTATGTGACCGATCATGACTTGAGTTCGAAGATCACCGCTAAAATCAACGTAGGGGACGGAGCTTCCCTTGCCCGCATACTGAGTGCCAGCCGCAGAAGGATTTCCTAAATTCGTATTACTGGTGCTGTTGTCCTTCATTAACATCTTGATGGTGTAAGTCTTATTCGAGGTCGAATAAACCAGCCTGATGCCTGAGAGTAAGGAATGTGACCGTCATCATGAGTGCTTGCTGGTAGCTGTACCTCTAAGAAGGTAAGCAACCCGCCCTGAGTTCCCGTATACGCACCGCCCCTGAAGTACTGAGCTGTTGTGTCCCTGAAAGCTTTGAGAGTGTTTACGTCACCCTCGAGGTTGTCTGCATAAACGGTGGTGCCAGACATAATAGTGGCACTGATGTTGCCGGCAGTAATCTGGTTTGCATTTATTTCGTCTACACGCAGAGCGCCAGTGATTGGATCTGAGGTAAGGGTAGTTCCGTCTATGTTTAGGAGGGATGTATTTATCTCGCCGGTAGTAATCGTGTCAGCATCAACACTAGCAATCTTGGCGTGGTCGATTGTTGCATCTTCAATAAATGCATTTGTGATCGATCCATTCCTAATAAACGCTGTGTCCATGTAGACGCCGGCAGGGACAAGAGTAGAGCCGTCATCATTAAGGATTGCGTTAGCCTGAACAGTAAACGGAACGATAACATCTGTACTGTTTGCTGGGCTGTTTGTCTGCTCGTTCGTTGCGCTCGGATTTACCAGCGCAAACTTGTCTGCCCTGATGATGAATGCGCTAGTGGGGGTGCCGTCGTTGTCAGTGTTCGACAAACCAAATCCGGCAACATGTCCGTTGTTATCGAGCTTGACTGAGTATTGGCTAGAAAGCCCCCCGTTCTCATCACCTACAACTGACTGAAGAGTTTGGATAGAACCAAGCGCTCCACCGTTACCGTCCTCGCCCTGTACCTGAACCTGCAACGTGCTGATAGATGAGGCTTGCGCCGCTCCATTTGGGAATACGGCTGTTTCTAAATCATCAACAATATCCGCAGATGCAAGGATCAGATCATTATTAGGATTACCGCCAGACCATACCGCAGAAGAAAGCTGATCCAATCTCGAGGCGTTTGTAGCTCCGTCTGGGAACACTTCTGTTGTTACGGTTTGGAGGTTTGCCGCAGTCGCTAAATTTAATGTGCCTTCCGTGTTGCCATTTACGAACATCTGAGCGGCGATATTGTCCACTTTGTCGGATATCGCGCCGTCATCGGTAACTGCCGTGTTCAAGGTCTCGAAGGCTGTGGCCGAAGCAAAAGCAAGATCACCATTTCCGTCGTAAAGGGTAGAGATAATTCCATCAATCCGGCCGCAGATGCACCACCGCTTCCAAAGACCTCTGTTTCTAGTGCGCTCAAGGCGCTTGAAGAGGCCAGCTTTACTTGCCCTGTCGTTGAGTCAAAGACGGCAGAGTTGAGGGTTGTTATCGCGCTAGAGTTTGAAACGCCATTTGGATATACGGCAGTAGTAACAACATCTACTGCATCACTAACAGCCTCAAGACCCGTGTCGGGGTCAGTCAGCGTTGCGTTGAGAGTATCAATTCGAGACGACGTTGCTGATGAGGGTGTTACCCCATCACCCCAAACCTCGTTGTTTAGAGCAGAGACTGCTGATGCGCTGGCTAGTTGGACGTTCCCGTTGGCGTCGAAGACCGCACCCTCGAGGGATGTAATGTCTGCCTGAACAGAGCCAACAATGGTGTCGTTACTATTTGAATCGTAAATAGCTCGAACATCGTTTGTTAGCGATGTAAGTGCCGAGCCAGAGGCAAGCTTTACACCGCCATTAGAATCAAAAACCGCCGACTCTAAATCCGTAACGTCGCCCTGAAGGGTGCTTATGTCCCCTCCCTGAGTGCTGACAGTACTACTTAAACCGGATAGTGCGCTGGTAGTCGCAAGCTTTACATTTCCATCTGCATCAAAAACTTCAGACTCTAAATCGGTGACGTCGGTCTGTAAGGTGCTGATGTCTCCGCCTTGGGTATTGACGGTATTCGTTAGGCCCGTCAAAGCACTTGCAGTTGCTAGGCGAGCATCACCATTTGAGTCGAAGACTTCCGTCTCCAAGTCAGTAATCTCGGTCTGTATAGTCCTAATAAGGCTAGGATTTTCTGTGCCATCGTAAATAGCCTCAACTTCATTTGTTAAGCCGCTCAGAGCGGTAGTGGTTGCTAACTTGACGTTTCCATTTGCGTCAAAAACAGCGCCCTCAAGGTCGGTCACGTCAGTCTGCAAGGAAGAGATACTTCCTCCTTGCGTCGAAACGGTATTACTAAGCGCTGAAACAGAT
>FUIF01002656.1_pt1 | contig 13888 bp, 30 predicted proteins | sample 1003461 | NCBI WGS metagenome assembly FUIF01 (sample SAMEA80401918, study PRJEB19352) | marine metagenome | reverse complement strand
TTATTTTTTTCGTTACGTTATAAAATCCTTTCATTTTTTACTTCTTATTAATTCCGCTTCTATTTCGTTTTTATCTTTCTCGAATGCTAGATATAAAAGACATTCGTGTACGTTTAATTTAGTTACTTTGTTAAACCGTAAAAGGTCTCCTTTAGCGATTCCGTATACTGACTGATAGAATCCATATTTTTTACCAAACTGCGCCGTTCTTGAGAAGTTAGACTCTGTGGTAATTCCTTCTTCAAATAATTCAGGGTAGTTTCTAATAACTCGTTGCTTAAACTGTAAAAAAAAACTGTTGTACCGAATACGATACTTAGAGGTAAGTCTTTAAAATTATCTGCATTCTTAAAACCGTCGTACTCTTCTATAAGGTATCTGCCTTTACTTTTAGTAGTAATAGGTCTATATAGCACGCTCATAGCTTTATGCATATCCTCCCATTTACCGTAAGTACTATCAAGATCTATATATTCTCCTAGAGTCATATCGTCTAGGTTAGGAATAAATCCGTATTCTACCCCTTTAAAGTTAAACGTAGTTGTAAGCTTAGGCGTATCTAAAAAGATCTTGTTAAGCTTTTCTATTACTACCGATACTGACCTATAATTAATCTTTAGTGCATCTTTTAAATCTAACCCGCAAAATATTTCTACAGTCTTATGTAATAAAAAAGAGGTATCCTTATTCTCGTCGGTATTTACTTTTTCAAAACGTTGATATTGCTCTAAAGTGATATCCTCGAGCTTGCTTGGTATATTTATTTCTACTCGCATATATATATAATAACTATTTAACTACTTTGTATAAAAGGAAAGAGGATAGCATTTCTACTACCCTCAATCACCCTTATTAACTATAAATCTAATCTTATCAGTACTAATATATAAAAATTTTTTTTAATAATTCTTATATGCCCATAAATAAACTTCATCCACTTTTTCATAAAGCGCCTTTGGTTTTTTTTGGGAGTACACTTCTTTGCCTTTTATTATGTTACCTCTTATGTTAACTTCAAGCGTAACATCTGAAAGCTTTTCTCTTTTTAAAGGTATTATATTTACGTATATACCTTTTTCCCAAGCAGCCTTCCGTATTTTAACAGGGTCTTTTAGTAACTCCATATTTTAATAGCTAAATAAAGTGCGGTCATATACCCGCTGACCATAGCAAGAAATAATATTAACGCTTCAATACCTGCTTTCCTTAAAGCTTTACGATTTTCTTTAGCTGTAATTTCTCTTAAAATTTTACTCATATCTATTTATTTAATTATTTATATTTTATAGCATACTTGCCTCGAAGCAAGAATAATTAGTGCAATTACCCTTTACGTTTAATTTTTTACCACATTCTTCGCAGTATTCTGGATAATCATCTGGGTGTGTCCATATTTGTTCCATAATTGTTTGTTTTAAAATTATATAGCTAATATATATATTATTTTATTAATAACACTGTATTTATAAACATTTTAATAAATATAATAGCTTCCTTTGTTAGGATTTTCTAAGGTATCAGTTAATATATACCTTGCTGCATCAATGCAGTCCGGATGTTCACCAGTAGGCTTATTAAGCGTATTACCTTCTTTATCTTTTGCCCATATATATCCTTGCAGCTCGCGCTTCATATTTCTGCTTTTACTTGTAACATATATTTCGTTTTGGTTAATTAAATTAATTCCAAAGCTAACACTGTCTCTACCTTTTGTACATGGATATATATTATGGCCGTCTCTTCGTAAAGTTTCAATTGACTTTGGCTCTGCTGAGTCCGCTATTAAGTTTTCTGTAATATTATTATTGCGTAAGAATAAAGACAAATCTCTTAATGTAGTGCTAGACTTGTAATATACCTCATCAAATATATATGCGTCATTCCATTTGTAACAGCCTATAATTACTGTAGGATCATTCCACCCAAAGTCAACACCATAACCAATAATACGCGCTTCTTCTGGTAACTTGTCAATTTCTTTCCAGTCTGGTATACATACCCCCTCTAAGCTCCCAACTTCGCCACAACCATACACACGCCACCAGTTCGCCCAGTATGTTGAAGTCTTTGCTTTTTCTTTTGCTTTCTCTATTTCTTTTACAATAGTATATGGCAAGCTATCATTATCTTTATATGTTAGTGTAATAAAGTCTGTATCTTCTTTGCCAACTAACTCTTTATCTACCCAGAATATTGCTGCAGGATTATAATCAAGCCATACATTCCCCGAGGTACGTACTACTAATTGCTGGTATGCATCAAAAGGCACATTGTTACACTCATTTATATATAAGTCTGTACGGCGTGCCCCCCTTAACTTATCTGGCTGATCTGTTGAAAAAAACTCAATATAACTTCCATTTGAAAAGGTGTATTTTAAAGTGCTTTTATTAAGCTGGCTATCCTTATACCTATTAAGACCCTTTAAAATGTTTAAGAAGTCTTTATATGCGCCTCTACGCAAGTGCGGGACACTTTCACTAACTACACTAATTTCTTTACCCTGATTGCGTATAGCGTAATCTATAAGTATAAGTAATATACAAATAGTTTTACCCGCTGACGTACCGCCGCGTACAATCTTAACTCTGCTTTCTAGAGTTCTTAATTTAGTAAGTGCTTGTGTTTTTTTTTATCTGCATATATGTTACAGATAGGGTTTAGGTTATCCCTAATCTATAAACAATGGCAGGTCCTCATTGATAGAGATATCTTTTGTCTCTTTTGGTTTCCCTGCATAGTAATTATAAAACAACTGGACATATTTGAAGTCTCCTCTTTCAATACCTTTTTTAAGTGCTTCAAATGCTTGCGGCTCTAGTGGCGTTAATCTTTCTATTAACTGGACTTCTTCTGCTTTAGACTTACGCCCCGCGGTCTTATGACCTCCGTTATTTTTTCTTCCGTCCATAATTAAAAAAGATTATTATTAATTATATAATAAGTTTTAAATCCTTTTGTTAAAGTGTAATTAATAATCGTCTTTAAAGTATTCGTTATATAAATGCCATATACCAGCAATAGTTATAAACCATACTAGAAAAAATATAAATGTAAATCCTACCATACTGGCGCATATTTTTTTAATTGTTCTACTATTTTCTCTAATGTTTTGATATCTTTTTTTAAAGCTGCGTTTTCTTTATATAATAAAGCATTTCTTGTTCTATACTTTACATATAGCTTTTTTGCAGTTAATTCATCTATAACCGCCTCTGTATCGCTATCTAAAGTGTCTTCGATTCTTCTTAATATATCTAGGTTGTCGCTATATAATTTAGGAAATAGTTTCCACTGCTCATATATTTTTTTTGTATGAATGTAATGCAGTAGCGTGATCTCTATTTACAAATTGTGCCATTTTAGCGTACCCTACTTTAGCTTTTTCTTTAGCTAATATGTAATATATAACACGCGCGTCTACATACATTTTATTTCGTGTCTTATTACTTATATCTTTTATGCCTGTTTCTATTTCTACAAGCCCTTTAATTGTTTCCAGTGTTACCATTAGCTTTTTCGTTTATATTGTTTATTGTATCGTATTTAGTTTCATGTATAGCTTTTAATATCCCTGCGCAAGCCTCATACATTTCAGCTTTTTCATATTCTTTTAATACTTCTTCTAGGTCTTCTACTGATGCGCCGTCCGCTATATCCATTAAGGCCATTATATAAAATTGCTCAATATCTTTTTTTTTAATCAATGACATCCCTTATTACGTACGCATTTAAGTCTTCTTCCGCCCGTACAAAATATTTTTCATATATTTTTAATGCGTAGTTTAGCTTATCTTTTCCTGATTGATAAAAGTTTTCTGTTACGTCGTATATACCTAGGTCTCCTGTAGATTTATCTATAGCAAAAAACTTAAAGTCTTTATAATCTACTTTAAATATATTACAATATATATATAGCTGTACATCGTAACCATATTTCTTTGCGCTCCATTTAAAGTTTTTTAAATCACTTGTTGTTTTTAGATCCGCAATATATCCTTGACCTAATACATCTGCTTTTGCTCTAAATGGATACCCGTGCAGTATATCAAAGCCCGGTTGCTCAAATTCTGCTCCTCGTGTTAGCTCCTGCCATATATCATTTTGTAATAATGCGTCTACGGTATACATTGCTTTATCGTACTCTTTTCTTGTAAATACAAATTGCGAGCTTCCTATTTCTCTTACTTTATCTTTATAAGCTTTTGTAACTGCTGATTGCACCTCAACCACATGACACAATGTATTTAACTTTTCTGGCTTCTAAAGCTGCTAAGTGTATTAGTCGCCCCATCTTAAATGCACCGCTATCGCTTTTAAAGTTTAACGATCTAGCATACGCTTTAGGTGAGTCAATTAAATTTTTAATTGCAGAAGAACTTAAAGCATATTTTCCTAACTCCCCATAATAAAAGTTATCATCATACATTTTTTCTAAAAGCTCTGGCTTATTATATACATCCCCATTTAATAGCTGTATTTTTTCCATACGCTCCTGTGTTTTGTGATATATACTTTTTAACTCATCTGTTGTTATAAAACATGTATCGTTCCCTTTATATGACGGTTGTATACTTAAACGCAATGCTTCTAATTCTGTACTACTATTAAATTGATATTCTTCATTGCCTATTACTACTTTTACACCTTCTTTCGCCCAGTCTAAAAAACTTATTTTTGGTGTTTTAAAAGTTATATGTTTCCAATTTGGTTGTTTTAGTACTATTTTCATTATTCGTTTTTTACAAATGAGCCATTAACCATTTTACCTTTTCTTTTATTAATTACTTCGTAAGCGTCATTAATGCATTCTTCAATATAAGTATTATTAAAATAAGCAATACTTGTTAATACTACAACCATATCACCTATTGCATCTTTTACTTCTTCCTGATCTTTTTTTAATATCGCTTCAGCTAGCTCCCCAGCTTCTTCCATTAATTTTATATATTGTGTTTTAATGTCGCCTTTTTCGTATATCCCTCGGCCGTATGCCCAATCGCGTATTTTACCAAATTCGTCTGTTAGTCTCATATCGTAAAGTTTGTTTTAATAAATTTATTTGTTGTATATTCTGTTAAAGAATAATTATCGTAATCACCTAACAATTCTGGCAGCCCATATATTTTGTTATCTAAGTATTGCTCTACACTGTTTACTTGATTATTGTATATATGCGCATCGGCTAAGTTTAACCCTAGCATACTAGGTTTTAAATTTGTTTCTTTCGCTATGCTATATAAAAATAATGCACCTACAATTATATCATAAGGTAACCCTAAAAAAACATCACTGCTCCTAAAGTGCATTGCCATATTTAATGTGTCGCCTGTTCTTACAAAATTAAGTTGTGTATAGCAACAAGGTATCACTTGTTTATTTAAGTCGCACGGATTCCATAAAGTAATAACGGCCCTTCTTGTATTATTATTTATTTCTTCTATAACATACTTAATTTGATCAAATACCCCATTAAAAGATTTTACTTGATACCCATATACTTTGCCTAAATCTTTTTGATTATAGCCATTCCACCATTTTACATTACGGTCGTTTAAATATTTTATATCTGTTCGCCCTTCATATATCCATCTAAACTCTGCTAAGCCTTTATCAAAATATACCTTTTTACCAGTAAGTATAGGGAATCCCTTTTGTAGATCTATATTAATGCTTTTATTAAATAGCTTATACGTATCTACACCCGTTCTATTTGCAGTTAACAAGCCTTCCTGTAATATTTTCACAAGAAGCTTTTTGTAATTTTTTTTCAAATTTACTCATTGCTATAGTTGTTTAATGCAGCTATATATGCTACAGCATCTAATAATGTGTCCTCTTTTAAGTTGTATGCCATTCTACTAATTTTTAATGCTATCATACATTTATAAAAGTCTTCTGTAGTAATAACTTTATCGCATAATTCCGAAGCCACAATAGCGGCCTTTTTCATTGACCTATCAAATGGTCCATATTGGCGTTCTTTTTCTTCAGAACGCTCGTTTATTATTTCGTTTGCTTTATTTAAAATATTCATATAATTCGTTTTGATTTGTATTTGCCAATGTGCTATTATTTGTTCATACTCGTAAGCTTCAGCTAGTTTACGTCTACGATTAAGCTCACGGCGACAATCATGACTATACCCATCTAGGTAATATTCTGCGTTATCTATAACGTACTGCAACCGTTCATCGGTCATGTTTTGTACGTCATAAGGAATTTTGTAACCCATATTAGTGTTTTTTAATTGTTATATATCAAATATACCAATTTTTTTAATAAAACACTATTTACTAACTTTTTTTTGTCTTCTATCTTTTCTAAGCGTAAAAGAATAGCAGTTACTACCTTTTCTAAATTAAGGATACGGTTACGCATTTCTATAAGTTTACTCTCTTTCATTTCTGACTTTTTAATTTTTCTATATATAGAGTAGCGTCCATTAGCTCTTCTTGTAAATGGTTTAAAAACTTATAAAAACCGTCAGGACTATCGTAAAGGGTAGTGCCGTATTTATTAATACCCTTACTACTTCTTTCTATATAAAGTTTTAGTACGTTTTCTACTATTTTATCTTCTTTATCTTCCCTTGTATGATTAGTAGTATAGCCTTGATTTTCAAAATATTTCTTAACGCTATCGCTCATTTATAAAACATTTTAATAATTGTTTTTATACATAACTCTACAATTCTTAGTATTATATACCCTTCTAATAATTCAGTCATAGCCCTAAATTATTTTTTTTTATTAAGCTCTGTAAGTTTTTTTTTGTAAAACATTAATTTTATCCTCAGCTTTTCTAGCTCTTGTAACCATTCTTAAACTTTCAGTCCTGTACTGGTCAAGTGCAATATGGTAGTTACCTCTATCAAGTTGTAGCTTGTTTGTAATCAATGTAACATCTACTATTGCATCTCTTACTTGTTGTAACTGCACGTTGTCAGGTTTTGCATCACACCATTGCTTAATCTGCCTTTGCAGCAAACATAGTGATGAGGTTAGTTTTATATCATCTAAATTATCAAACTTGGCTAACATTGCTTCTTTTGGTGTCATTATATATATTCTCTATAAAGTGTTACTAATTTCGAATATATAGTATTTTTAAACGCACACGACGAACACCCCTCTACCTTAGTTTTAAAAACTCTTTCAAATATTTTTATATACTTATCTTGATCCTCTGGTGTAAACCTATTTTTTTTAGTCTCAAGATCTCTATGTATTAAATTAAATTCTTCCTCTAAAAGGCACTCTGGTTTTTCGTATCTAAATTTCTCGTTAAGTTTCTTCTTACGCTCTTCGCAACCGCAATCTTTTTCTAACTTTTGAAATACAGTATCTACTACTTTTTTAATTCCCGTAGCTTTAGTTATCTTTTCGACGGTATCCCCTAAACCGCTAGAAGCTTCACCGTGCTTCTTAACCCATTCTTTATAGGCTTTAGTCCTTTTGTCTTTCGGTGGTAATTCGCTCATAGTCTTCGTTTTTATAATCTATATAATCTTCTAAAAATTTATTTTTTAATTTCGCCTTAGCATTTTTTAATGTATGAAATATACTTACAAAACTTATTCCTGTTTCTTTAGCAATGCCTCTTATACTTAAATCTGTGTCCCTATATAACTTAAATAATTTTTTATTGTACCAGTGCCAATTATCTATTTCATTATCAATTAAAACACATATATTATTAAAAGCTTCTTGTTCTTGTATTAAATCTTCCGCTTCTAATTGCAACATATTATTTTCGTCATCTATATATACTTTAGTTACTTTTTTCTTTTTATTATAATACTGGTATAATACAGATCTTAAAGTAAAAACATATAACCTTCAGTTATCCTACCGTTTTTAATTATATTTTCAGGTTTAGCATATTTATATAAAACTATATACGCTTCTTGTACTAAGTCTTCCGCATATTCGGTTTCCCCAAAGCTTTCTATAATCTTAATCCATTTTAAATGATCTTTATACGCTATCTTTAACCATTCGGCGTCTCCCATACTAACGTAATAGCTATTATAAATACACATACCTGTACCGTATGCTCGGTAGCATCTTCGTAATCAGATCTAGAATGTAAAGCACCTACCATAATACCTATAAGAGGGCTTATAGTTAGCTCTCCTCTTACTATATAAGTTAATATATAGGTTAATATACTAAGCGTAATAAGTCCTAGTAAAAGGTTAATCATACTAAAAATTTATTTTATCTATCTTTTTACTATCGTAATTTAATACATCTCTACCCATAAACTCAAAGCCAACGTTATTTAATTTCATTCTTAGCCTTATAGGAGCATCGTAAGGTGTACATCTTCCACCTGTTTCCGTTTCTTTGACCTTTAAAACTAAAAGATGCGTATACATCCACTCGCTAGGGTGCGATGTCATTCTATGTATACAAATTACATCATCCGCTCTATTACCCCACTTACCTCCTCCCTCTACTTGCGCTAATCCTAAAGGTTGAGGTAATCCTTCATACTCGTGTCCTTTTGGGTGTACCTTTCTAAGAGCTTCTGTTACTCCGTGAGCATTTAAATAAATAGTTATATTTTTCTTTTTAGCAAATAGTCTAAACTCCGAAGCTACTTGATAGTCGTACTCGTGTCCCCCTACAAGCTTTAATAAATTAGTATCTTTTGCTAGACTATTATAAGGATCTATAAGTAAAGTATGGTACTCCCAAGCTTCCTTTATCGACTCGGCTTCTTTTAATAAATCTTTATACGTTACTAATTCTGTTACATCTAATACTTTAAAGTAAGTATCGCACCAAACAATAGCTTTATTAATTTCTTCTTCCGTAGCCGTCTGTATAGGCTTATTCATTTTAAACTCTATTATTTTTCTTACGATAGAATGAGAGGTATTTTCGCTACTCCATATTAAAAAGCGTAACTTATGCTTTATCGCCCATACAGTAAATAGGTAGCATATTATCGTAGTTTTGCCTACATTTGCGTGCCCTATTAAAAGATTAAAATTGCCTTGCTTATACCTAACGTGCTCATCAATTTCTTTTATACCTATACGTAAGCCTTCTTTAATTCTGCCGTACTTAATATCTAAAATCCCTTTTTTTATTTCTGATATATTAGTAACCATTATCCTTTTATCGGTGTTAATCCATATTTATATTTATCGTTAATACTATCGTGTCTTCTTTCTACGTAATATCCTACGATAGGGTTTACTTTATAATTCCAAAAGTCTTTTGGCATTTCTTCTCCTATCTTTAAATCTTTTAAATTTGGCATATAAAAAAAAGGAGGGTTTCCCCTCCCTTAATTAAAACGGTAAATCTTCTTCTACTACTTCTCTATCTGGGTTTTGTACCGTATTACTTACTTCTTCTACTAGGCTAGTAATCTTCCAACCTTCAATAGAAGCAAACCATTTATCGTTACCCTTCCACTCTCTTCCTCTTAGGTTTATTGATATATCGACGTCTTGTCCTATCTTAAAATTTTCTAATAGGTCGATACGTTGGTTAGTAAATTCGATAGGTATCTCTTGAGGATACTCTTCTTTAGTTCTTACTACTACGGTTTTTTTCGAGAATTTTTCCGATATAGTTTCCTTCTCGAAAATCCTTAATAATGTCCCTTTTACTTGCATATATTTCTATTTTTAAATTATTATTTTCTTCTTTTATATAAACGGCTCTTACTCTACAATTAAAGCTCACTTAACTCAGTTTTAATCTCGTTATTAATACGATACTTTTTTAGCACGTCTTCTAGCTTATAATTACCACCTTTAAGGCTGATACTACCTTATTATAATTAGAAGTACCTTTGTTTAACCAAGGTAAGTTATTACTAGCCAAAGCTCCTTCCTTAGCTAAGTTGCCGTCATCGTCTACCGCTTGTAATCCTAGTAAACTCGCCAACGTATAGCGACGATAATAGGTTATTGCGCTTCCTAACTTTTGCGGGTCATTTATCTCTGGGAGTTTTAAAGCCGAAATAACACCTCCAGTACCGTCTACACATATTAGCTTAGAGTATACAGTATCTTCCTCTATCGGCTGTAGCAGTAATAGTCGATATTTTTTAAGTAACGGCTGTAACTGTTTAATAAGAGAATTAATATCGAAATACTTTGATTTATAAAAAGGGTTATTAGTGTCTTTACTAATAGTACCAATTTCTTGTTGTAACTTAAAAAGTTTTTCATTTACGTTTGTTTCTTTCATATTATTTAGTATTAGTTAAAGCTAAGTTAGTAATAATTTTTTTAATAAAAAAAAGGTAGCTTTTTACGGCTACCCCTCTTTCCCAATTACTAATTAAACAAACAAAACAAAAAAAGGATTTTTAAGTATATTTTTTTAGTAGGTTTTTATATTTAGATATTAGCTCTTCTATTTCGTTAGAAGTAAATTTAGTAATTTCTAGACTTTTATTATATAAATCTTTAGATAATTTTTCTCCTAAGTAAAGAGAGTACTTATACTGCTCTCCCGCTCGATACACGTTACACGCTACGCATTGCGGCTTTACGTTATCTAAATCCCATCGTGTACTATAATGTTTTCTACTAATGAAGTGTCCCGCTTGTATACCCCCCGTCTTCCAGTGTGCTTTTTTACCGCAGGTTACGCAAGTACAGTATCCTTTATCATCTGCGTTAGATAACCTTACGTACTGACTAAAAACTACGTCTAGCTTTTTTATTAGTTTAGATCTAGTCGGTTTTTTAGCGGTCTTAGGCATAGTCTTTTTACGTATCAAAAGCTTTTAAAAGTATCTTACCCGTTGGCTCGTCTATTAAAGCTATTCTAGTATAAATATATTTAGATATTTTTTTTACTTCTTCTTTTTCCTCTTTAGAAGAGTCTTTACCTAGATTTGTATATAAATCGCAATCTAGTTTTAAAAGTAAGTCTGTACGCTCTTTTATACTTTTAGCAAAGTCGATAGCTATCTCTTCTGCTAGTTCTTTTATATTATTTGACATATAATTATCCTCCACCCACCAAAGTTAGTTTTTTATTTTTTTTAAAATGTAAAGGAAAATTAAAAAACAGTTATTAACGATGTTTATTATTACCCATAATCTTTTCTGCTCCTCTGCTACCAAAATAACCTATAAAGACTATTGTTAATAATTCTTTTACTACGTCTAACTCTTCTATTTGTAAATACCAGCCAATAACAAAAGCAACAGTTAAAAATACTAAAGTAAGAGGTCTAACGTTTTGAGCTAACCAAGACTGACTTTTAGAGTCGGCTACCCAACGCTTTGTAATGCCATCGAACTCGTGTATCTCTTGCTCTAGTTTTTTTAACGCAATCTCCTTATCACTACTAGACATTTCGCTACCACCAATAATAGCGCGAACAACGTTCCCAACGGGAGTATCATCAGCAATAGCACCAACACGCTGGGAATTTTTTCCAGTAAGAATTTACCAACACCTGTATCTTTGAATCGTTTTTTACTCATATATAAGCGTATTACCGCTTGTCTTAGTATAGCCAGATAACGTTAGGATCTTTTTCTGGGTCATTATCGACGTGGATAAACGTATTTGATATACCGAATCTATTAAATCCTGCTTCTCGTAAGGAGTCGATAATAATACTTCTCGCTCTAGAGTCGGTACAGTGTATATCAACGGCGTATCCGTAGCAGTGCGAGGAGTACTTACTACCTCCGATATAAGCGTTATGGGATTTACTACGAAAACCTGAATTAATCCTAAAAGGAATCCCAGCAATAGCCCTTGCATCGTCAAGCATAGCCAACGTCGTTTCTTGCATTCGGCTACCGCTTCCTTTTTCGTCTGGAGAATCGAATTCACTAAGTTCAAAATATATCATTATTTTTCTAATATACTCTTAAATGCCTCGCTACCTGCTTTAATTATTTCTTGTTGCAAAGCTATCATTTGAGCCTCGTAGGCATCTTTTTGTTCTACTAGCTGGTCTATATGTTTCTGCTGCGACTCTACTTTAGAAGTAAGATCCGCTACCTCGTCTGGGTTGCGACCAATTATAGCATATATAACTACGGATAAGCTACCGACGATCATTCCTACGATAGATACTATTATATCTTTATTTTCGTTAGGAATAGTATTATTTGCTAGATATAAAAGTAAGAATATAACTAATACAAAAATACCTGCGGCTCCCGAATAATGTACTATATCCTTTTTTTTCATTTAATTTGCTTATAGATCTTAGTTAATGTATATATGATAGTTAGTATAAGTACTACTGTCTGTAATTGCGTGTTTATGTTTGGCATCGCGCTAAAGAGTAATGCTCCTATATTCAATCCGTATATTCTTAAGTCTTGTATCATTCCCCTTCGTTATATAATGAAGTTATTTCCCCTGATGTTAAAGGTTTATCGTGTACTTTGAACTTACTTATTTTGGAATTACCATAAGACCAACTACCATTAATATACGCTCTACCAATACTTATTCCACTATTAGGTGTATCTGTTATAGTTCCTGAAGTAAGATGACTAACTGACTGCTGTTCTGCACCTCCATTTACTGATAGATAAAAGTTTGCTCCTGTTAATTCTTCCATTCTAAACGTTAGAAAATTCCAATTTCCATAAGAATTTAAAGTAACATTGGTAAAGTTTTGATAATTATATTGGCTTGAGCTCTGCCGCATCCATAAATAAATTGTATAATCATTATGCGCAGAATCTTGATCGTCAACAATACCACAATAAATCCAACTATAAGTACTTGCACCTACACCCCATAATTGTATTTGACTGTTTGAAGTAAAATTAACCCACATAGAAACAGTGTTATTTTTTTTGTAAAATAAACTAGTATCTATATAGTCATTACTTCCATCTAAACTAAAGTAACCGCTACTATTCCAAGTAGCACCATTTATAGTACCATTAAACCCATTAGGATAGTCATTCTTTGTAAAGTTAAAGTTTTGACGTACTTGGTCTAATGTGAAGACTGTATCATAGACACGTACTTGACCTATTTGACCGTCAAAAAAGTTGTAATTACCATTAGCCTGTGAGCCTATATTTATATTTTGGCTTCCTCCATTATTAGGCGTGAATGTAGAAGAAATAGTTTTGTCTAAACTTCCATCTATGTATAATTTAACTTGCGACGAAGTTCTTGTTACCACAACGTGAGTCCACCTGTTTAATGTCAACGTACTATTTGAGTCGTGAGAGGCGGATGTTCCTGTGCCTCTTTCATATAACCTTAGTTTTTTGCCGCTGCTTAATCCAAAGTTAAAACTTCTATTTGAGTCTGTAGTGCCATACTTGCATAAAATTGGGTCTGCTGATGCTGGTGTGGTGTTTGGGTTAATCCAAGCCTCTATCGTGTAGTTTTTAGCTGAAAAGTCAATAGGTGTTGATGATGTAGATGATATACTTACATAATCATTACTACCATCAAAATCTAACCAGTTGCCCAACTCTTTATCGTAGAAGTCATCTAGTGTAGAACTAAAGTTATTTATCGTTCCATCATTACCATTAGATGTTAGGTCTGACCAAGTAGATGTTGAAACAGTAGAACTATCTCCTGCATCTAAGTGTATTTTTAAGTCTGCATTCTTTATAGCGCCTTTCATATAGGTAAAACCTGTAGGCAAAGATGATGCTGTCCCTTCTCTTAATAATTTATGCCAGCCTGTTCTAGCTGCACTACTGTAACTTAAGTCCGCTAGTATTGGCTGATAAAAAGAGAAGTTCGACGGTAATGTAAAAAATGGATTCGCTCCAGTAGATGGATTACCGCTACTATACCAAGTAATAGTCCCCGAACTTACAATACCCATCCAGACTTTTCTAGTATATACATCTATTGCAACAGCTAATATAACTCCTGCAGTACCTATTGTTGTGCTAAAGCTA
>FUIF01017258.1_pt1 | contig 13892 bp, 20 predicted proteins | sample 1003461 | NCBI WGS metagenome assembly FUIF01 (sample SAMEA80401918, study PRJEB19352) | marine metagenome | reverse complement strand
TATTTAACTCGTACTTGGGATATGTACCAATTTGGCCTTCGTCTTGGTTTACATCCTCAAACTTTCATATCTACTACCCCCAAGCCTTTAACTATATTACGTGAAATGATTAAGGATGACACTGGTGATATAGTTATTTCACGTGGGTCTACTTATGACAATGCGGCTAATTTAGCTCCATCTTTCCTTGAAACTATTACTAAAAAATACGAGGGTACAAGGCTAGGTAGACAAGAAATTCACGCTCAGCTTTTAGATCAATCTGAAGGTGCGCTTTGGACACGGAAAATGATCGAGAAGGCGAGAGTTGCGCGTGGTCGTCCTGATTTCCTTCGTACTGTCGTCGCTATTGACCCGGCAGTGTCCAACAAGGAGAAATCTGCGGAAACTGGCATAGTGGTGTCTTCTTTGGGTTCTGACAATAAGGGTTATGTTCGGGGCGATTATTCCGATAGGTATAGTCCGAAGGGTTGGGCCGATGCTGCAATTAAGGCGTACCATGAACACCAAGCAGATTTGATTGTTGCTGAGGGGAATCAGGGCGGCGAATTGGTTAAATCTAATATTCAGTCTGTTTGGGAAAACGCCCCAGTTACAATAGTTCACGCTTCACGCGGCAAACAAGCACGGGCAGAGCCGGTAGCTCATTTATACGAGCAAGACCGTGTTAAACACATGATACCGATGCCAGATTTAGAGGATCAAATGGTTATTTGGGAACCGCTGAGTGGGGATGCTTCGCCGGATAGGCTTGATGCTTTGGTATGGAGTTTGACTGAATTAATGTTGGACAATCAATCGAACGTGCAAATGTTCCTTAGAAAGATGAGAAAAGGTAGATGACTAAAAATAACGTTATACCTTTTAAACTGACTGATATGGTTGGTAATGCAGTGCGTCGATTGGAAAATTTGTATCCGGGGTATTTTGCTTCTGATCAAAAGCACAACCATTATAAGGATTACGGGTATCCAAAGGATGTAACATTTGATCAACTTTGGACTATGTATCGACGTAATGGTTTCGCTCATGCTGCGATAGAAAAAACAATCTTGAAAACATGGGAAACTAAACCCGTATTCCATATGGACGAAGATGCAGACGAACTAAATTCTACTGAACAGGGCGTGTTTGATCATTTTGAGAAAATCCGTTTTTGGCAGATGTTGGCCGAAGCAGATCGTAGGTCAATGGTGGGTGGTTATGCTGGTTTGATGTTTAGAATTGCGGACAATCAGGCCTTAAATACGCCTGTGCGTCGTGTGCGTGGGTTGGAACAGTTGGTACAAATCATACCTGCATGGGCAGGTCAATTAGATGTTGAACGTTGGGACGATGACCCACAGTCTGAAACATACGGTCAACCGTTAATGTATACTTTCAATGAGGCTAATGTAACCCCGGAAAGTGGGGCTAGACGTAGTTTCACAATCCATCCGGACCGGGTGTTCATATGGTCCAAGGACACAACGTTATTTTGTGAAAGTGATCTTTTACCCGGTTTCAATGATTTGTTAACCTTAGAAAAATTAAATGGTGCCGGTGGCGAAGGTTTCTGGAAAAATGCTAAATCGGGCATAGCTCTTGAGGTAGACAAAGAAGCACGTATTGCTGATATGGCTAAGACCATGGGCGTAGATCAAGACGAGTTGGCGGACGCCATGAACGAGCAAGTGGAGGAATTTAATAAAGGTTTTGACGCTATGCTTTTGTTGCAGGGTATGAAAGCCAACAGTGTCACTGTGACAATGCCTCAGCCAGAACAATTTCGCGAGGGTCCGTTACAGTCTTTTGCTTCTTCTATGAACATACCGCAGAAAATTTTAACGGGTATGCAAACTGGTGAACGGGCATCAACGGAAGACGCAAGTGAATGGGCTAAAACAAATGAAGCCCGTCGTGAAAATTTCGTTATTCCAAATGTGATGGCCATCCAAAACAGACTTGCTTCTTTTGGCGTCATGTTGGAAGAGGAATGGACGTTGAAATGGGATGATTTGACTGACAGCACGTTAAACGAAAAAGTGGATCGTGCGGATAAAATGGCTAGTGTAAATCAAAAACAGTCTAATGCTGGTGGTGATGAACTGATATTTAATGAGGATGAAATCAGAGAAGCTGCAGGGTTTAAAGCCTTAGCCGATACTGATAGACGTCCTATCGACGATGAAATCGATGAAAGGGATATATAATGCCTAAACAAGTTCGCGTAAATATACGATCCGTTATTAACAAGGATGGTATACGTAAGGAAAAACGCAATGGGCGTGAAGTGATGGTGGTACCGAGTGTTACTATGCCAGATGACATTGTGTTGAATGGTGTTAAGTATCCGGCAGATGAGATTGCTTCGTCATTCCATACTTTGGAAAGGACGCCTGCCCCTTTTGGGCACCCGACCGTGAATGGTGCGTTTGTTTCGGCCAGTGATCCAGTTGGTATAAATATGGCCTATATCGGGGCGCACAATGAAAATGTGCGGCAACATGAAGGGCGTGTATTCCTTGATAAAATCATTGATGTTGAAGTTGCAAATCGTACAGACAGTGGCAAGGAAGTGCTTAATGCACTTAAGTCTGGCGATCCAATCCATACTTCCACTGGCTTGTTGTGCAATTTGGAAGACCCAGAAGATGACAGCCATGAACACATAGCCCGGAATTTACATTTCGATCACGATGCAATTCTTCTCCATGAGGAAGGTGCAGCTACACCGGCAGATGGTGTTGGAATGATGGTAAATTCCGATGGCGAAAAAATTGAGGTCATAAATTCCTCCCTAGCCGAATGGGCTGAACGTGATCTTGATTGGGCGATTGATAGTGCCATGGGTGCTATGGATCGTCTTGACCGGGCGACACTTGGTGAACGCCTTAAATCCCTATTGCTGGATGCATTTTCCAGTGAAGGGGCAAACCCCAGCGATAATCAGGAGAATGATGATATGGCTGATAATAACCAGCTTAATGCACTTTCCGAGAAGGTGAATGCCCTTTCGGATTCTGTTAACGGCATGGATGAAAAAATTGCAAAAAGTGTCGGCGATGCCGTTGCTAATGCACTTAAACCACTAACCGACCAGATGACTGAAGTCCAAAATGCTCAAAAGGCCAAGGACGATGCTGAAAAGTCGGGCCTTGTGGAAAAAATCGTTAAGGCAAATGTGATGTCCGAAGACGCAGCTAAAGAGCTAACGCTCAATGCGGCCCGTGACATTGCGAAAAATTTGTCTGATGGAACTGCAACTGCGATTAATGGTAACGGCAGTCCTAAAAAGGATGATGAATGGAGTGGTTACTCTATGAATGCTGCTATCGAAGAAAGCGTGAAAGATAAGGAGGCCGCATAAATGGCCAACAAAGTCTATCGTGGTCCGATTAAAGATCAACCGGAAACTGTAAACCTGCCTGTGGCTGGTGCATATCTTCCGGGGTCTATCATGAAATCGGATGGTTCAACGTTGACGCAAGCGGCAGCTGCGGACATTGAACTTGACTTGTTCGTTTTTGTCTAATCTTGATTTTAAGGATCAGGACATTGCGACTGCATATACTTCCGGTGACACGGGTGTTGCGTATATCCCTCGTCCCGGTGAAACTTATCGTGTACGAATGGCGGCTAATACGTATGCTCTTGGCGATCGTCTAACTGTCGGTGCCAATGGGCGTCTTGAAAACGCTGCTGCTGGCGAACGAGTTTTGGCTTATTTTCAGGGTCCAGCCGGTGCACTTAGCGCCGACGATTTGGCCGATGTTAAAATTGCCAATTCTTACAACAGAGCTTAAGGAGATTTAATAACATGCTTAGATTTACTCAAGCTCAGCAACAAATGATTATCAATGAACGTCGTTTGTTTAACGCCCATCAGGAAAGGCTGGCTGCCACCACGACGATCGGCAATGCTGCTCCTTTGCCCCGTGATGTTTGGGGTATGTGGGACCGTGAAGGTATTGAAGTACAACGTGAAGTCTTATCGGTTTTCAATGATTTGGCCGCGTCTGTGTCAGTGCCAGTACCGATTGGGAAACTTGTTCACCACTTCCAAACCATTAGTGACTCTGGAGAAGTGAATATTTCTCTAGATGGTCGTAGTAAGGCCAATGTGGATCATCCAGTATACGATTACCATGGAACGCCTATTCCGATCATTGATACCACTTTCGGTTATGGATGGCGACAAATTGAATCTGCGCGTACTGAAGGTTTCCAATTAGATGCGGCTGGTCGTGTCAATGCGATGTTTAAAGTCGCGGAAAAATTGGAACTTATGGCCCTTGATGGTGATTCTAAAATCGTAGTTGGTGGTGACACTTTGTACGGTTTGCGCAATCATCCAAAGCGTAACACTCGCACTACTGGTCAGGCGCTAAACGGTGCCACTGGTGCTCAATGGCTTGCAGATGTAAAGGCTACTTTGACGTTGTTGCATAATGACAATTACAAAGCTCCAGCTACTCTGTATGTTAACTGGGCCGATTGGTTCTATGCCACGTCTACTGATTTCTCAACTGCGTACGGCGATAAAACTATTGCTCAACGTATTATGGAGATTGATGGTGTTGCCAATGTGGTACCAGCCGATAAAGTTACAGCTTCTCAAATCATCGCAGTACAAAAAAACACTCGTACTGTGCAGATTTTGAACGCTATGCCTCCAGTAACACGGCCACAAGCAAGGCACAATACTGAAGATGACTACAATTTCGCCCACATGGCAGCAGCAGCACTTGAAATAAAATTCGATGCTACTGACAATTGTGGTGTAGCTGTATCGTCTATTTAACAGTTAAAAACGACCTAGGGACGGGGTGAAACAATCCCGTCCTGTTTGATTTCAAAATTAAATGGAGAATTAAAATGGCGAAACAAGACTTCGAAGTAACACAGAAAGGCGTTTACGCTCCCACTAAAAATGGCGAAGAAATGATACCAGTAGGCACTGTGATTACGTGTGATGTGGACGACGATGGAAATCCAACTGTAGCTGCTCTTGTTAATAAAGTTCGTCCACTTGGTAAGTCGTCAGGCGATGACGAAGTTAACAATGAGGATGATGCGGCTAAAGGCAAGACTGGTAAGAAAGCAGCGTAATGTCATTGATTGGCAGCATAATAGATTGGAGAACGTATGCGGCAGCGAGGGGCGATGATGCCCCTGCTGGTGCTAGTGATGAATTAGCAACGGAGGCTTTACAAAGAGCCACTGATTACATTCGTCACGCGTACGTTTCACGATTTGTTAGTCCGTACAGTGAAAGTTCCGATTATGTGGAAGAAGCCACATACGAAGCTGCTAATAAAGAACTTGCTACGGTAGGTTTTTGGACTAAGACTTTTACTGAGGATCAGCAAAAAGTACTAGTTGGCGTGGATACTATTAAATGGTCACCAATCAAGTCCACTTCTTTAGATAGTGCAGGTCAAATAGCGACACCAAGGTCTACTTTGATCGACAATATGCTTAACAGGTATTTACCAGATGCTAAGCGTTTAGGACCGTATATCAAAACCATAGGGGCAACCAGTGAGTGAAGATTGGTCAGCTATAGCAAATGAAGTAAGCGAAGCAATCGCATCTATTGGGGATGTGAATTCTCCGTCAAATGCTACTGTAACCTTTTTAACTCGTGGTACTCAATCTGGAGATGCATGGAACCCGGTTTTTGCGGCAGATGGGACTGATGCGGCCCCTGCTTTAGTGTCTGATTATTCAGACGATGACTTAGATGATACAATTATAAAACGTGGAGATAAACAAGTTTTGGTGTCTGCGTCCGACGTGACAATTGTTCCCTCGACTAAACATAGGGTAAGATTGCACGATCTTAGTGAATGGAACATAATCAGAGTACAAACTACTTCACCAGCTGGTGTGGACGTAATGTATAAGGTTCAAATTAGATCATGAGAAAATTTTTCAGGATATACGAACCAAAATTAGCCGTTGCATTCAGCGAGGCAATTCGTCTTATTAAATCGCGTGCACGTGTTGGGCAGATCATTCGTGAAATCGAGGCAGGCGCAATCGATCGCGTTATGGAATTATTAACGCTTGAACGAGCTGCCTTTAACAGATTTGAAACTTTAGTCGAAGAAATTTATGGCGCTGCCGGTGCTCAGGTTATACGAGATTTAGGCAAGTTGAAAGATACTAATGGGGAGGAATTTTCATTCCTTTTTGATCGCCGTGCCACCACTGCTGAGGATTTCCTTAGAAATTACTCGTCTAATAGGATTACAAACATCCTTGAGAGACAGAGAAATCAAATTCGCGACGCGCTTACCGAAGGTTTAGTTCGTGGCGACAATCCTCGGCGGGTGGCGTTAGACATTATCGGGCGTCAATCCGTCACTCGCCGGGGTAGAACAGGCGGTATAATTGGGTTATCTGAAAATCAAATAGACTACGTTCGGAATGCTACTAACGAACTTTTAGAGGGCAGGTTTGGTGAATTTCTTCAGAGAAAACGTCGTAATCGTAATTTTGACCATCTTATTTCACGCGCTATTAAAGAAGGTCGCCCATTGAGGCAATCGGAGATAGACAAGATTGTAGACGGATACAAGCAACGATTGCTCAAATGGCGTGGTGAAACCATAGCTAGAACCGAAACTTTAACCGCACTCAATGCTGGCAATTACAACAGTGTTTTACAAATGATTGAAACCGGTAAAGTAAGAGAGGATCAAGTTAAACGGGTGTGGGACGCAACAGGGGATAGAAGAACCCGCACGACGCATTCGATTGCGGACGGTCAAGAGGTAGGTTTAAATGAGCCCTTTATTGTAGGTGGTCATCAGCTATTATATCCGGGTGACCCGGATGCTCCAGCTGAGGAACGTGTAAATTGTCGTTGTATAGCTCGTACAGAAATTGATTTCTTGGCAGGTGTGCTATGAATAAAATCGTGTTTTTCAAAATTGGACAAGCGATTGGGTTTATGTGGGTGTTTGCTCTTGAGTTTATACTTACATTGGGTTTGGTAATTTCCACTTTGCATTTGGTTGGAATACTAACATACAAAGATACTTTATGGCGATGGGGAGGTACTTTGGCTAGGAGTTTTTCAGCGGTTGTGGATGATTGGGTAAACGCGGTACCAGAGCGTGTTGAAGCCGTTCGCAAGCAGGCATTTCAGGAAACTATCAAAATTGCCCAAAAACCTAGGGCTAAAGGCGGCAATATGCGTGTAGACACTGGGTTCCTTCGCGCAAGTGGTCAAGTTACGCTGAATACCCCGCTTTTAACTACTGAAGCCAACCCGTATAAACCGGGCAAAGGGGTACAAGTTAGATACAACAACATGGATGTATCCGTTAAAATTGCTTCAGCTACTCCTAAGGATAAGATGTATTTTTCATACACCGCCAATTACGCAGTTCCCAGAGAACGTAAAGATGGGTTTGTAAGGGTTGCTGCCGCCCAATGGCCAGCTACAGTTCGTAGAGTTGCCAACAATCTAGCAAGGAGGGCGGGCGTTGGTTGATCGTGTTGAAGGTATAATATACGACGGGCTTTGTGAACATTTAAGCACTTTAGTTCTTTCTCCAACAATGCCGGTAGCATGGGAAAACACCCGTTATGAACGTTCGAAGGACGGGTTTTTAGAACCGCAGCAATTCCCCATCCCGACTGAACAAGTAACATTAGGGACAAACGGTCAAAATCGTCATATCGGTATTTTTCAAGTAACGATCAATTGGCCATTAGGTAAGGGCGCTGAAACGCCCAAGCATATGGCAGGAGATATTATAAGGCATTTTAAACGCGGTACTGTAATCACAAAGGATGGCGAAACTATTAAAATAATAACGCCTCCCGGTATTGATACAGGTTTTCCAGAGGACGACTTTTACAGATTACCCGTTAGTATTAGATACCGTGTTGACGCAAACAATCCAGCATAGGTGAAATATGGCTGAATATAAAATGATAGCTACTAAATCGCATAGAATTCCTTCGGGCCAAGGTACTAGGCTTGTGTCTCCGGGCGATTTTTATACAGTACCGAATAAAAAAGTAGCCGATTGGCATGTTAAAACCAAACGAGGAATTTACGAAAAGAAGGGTAAAAAATAATGGCACAATCTGCAGCTACAAGACATTCGCTATCGTTTGTCGCTGAAACTACGTTTGGAACTACTCCAGGTACTCCGGCGATGAAAGAATTTCGACATACAAATTGTTCACTTGCGGTTCGTAAAAACACATTCCAAAGTGAAGAAATTCGTTCTGACCGTATGTTAAAGGATATGAGACATGGAGTAAGACGAGGCGAAGGTGACATCGATTTCGAATTGTCGTATGGAGCATTCGATGCGTTTTTAGAAGCTGCGTTGTTTGGTTCATGGTCCTCTGACGTTCTTAAAGCGGCTACAACTGAAAGATTTTTCACTATAGAACGTGCTTATGAAGACATCAGTGAATATCATCCATTTGTAGGGTGTATGGTAAATTCGTTTATGCTTGATGTAAAACCAGAGGGAATGGTAACTGGTAAATTTGGCATTGTAGGTACGGGTCTCATGACACCCGCGTCGTCCCCTTTGGACGCATCTATAACTGCAGCATCTACTCATGCCCCATTCGATGGATTTACTGGATCGATAGATGAAGGCGGATCAGCCAACAATTCAATTACTGCTTTTAAGTTAGAATTACAAAACAATTTAACTCCAGTATATGTTATCGGATCGAATACGGCTCCGCACTTTAATGAGGGTAAATCTATCGCCACAGGGGAAGTAACGGCGTTTTTGAAACTGAGACGTTGTTGAATAAATTTTTATTAGAAACTGAGAGTTCCCTTGAATTGACACTACAAGGCGCTACTGGCGGTGATATAACGATAGATTTACCTCGTATTAAGTATACGGATGGTGACATCACTCAAGCAGATGAAGGATGGTTATTGACTTTACCCTTTACCGCTCTTAGAGACAATACTGAAGCAACCCAACTCAAACTCACAAGGATACCAGCTTAAAAATGAGTAAAACTGACGCCCAAAAAATCGAAGCATTCGACCTTTCCGTATTAGATGAAGGGGTTGAGTTAACAGAACAGGGTTCTTTTATAGAACTTAAACACCCTGCATCAGGGAAGCCTCTCGGCATAGAAGTCGCCGTTGTTTATGGTCAAAGCGAGGCTTGGCAAGAAAAACTCCGTAAGCTTAAAAAGGATGATCCAAATCTAGAAAACGCAGAAAGCATAGAATACGCTAAACGACTAGCACAAGAATGTGTGGTAGGATGGAGAACTAAACGGATGATGGCTATGTGGATTTAATTATTCACAAGGGTGAAGAACTGGAATTTTCTAAGAAAAATCTTAAATGGTTTATTGAAAAGTACATCGTCTTATTGCCACAAATTGCGGAGGGCGCGACAGACGTTAAAAATTTTTTCAAGGACGAATAACTTCACTTGTAGAAGCGGCCATTCAATTCGCTAAATACGAAGGAAAGATTGTAGGTAAGCACAGTGTCTCAGCCCATATCAAAAAAGCAACTGGTAAAACGAAGACTTACGATGTTCCTGAAGGGTGTTTACACATATTCATTTGGTTCCAAGAACTTAATGCGTCAAGACCAAACAATGGGTTTACTGTGATGCACATACCTTTTACAGAATACGAAGCTTGGATCGCATTCACTGGAGCAAATCCGGAACCTTGGGAAAGAACTACATTACGCGCTATGGATTATGCCTTTGTTGCTGAAATTAGGAGTAATATGTAATGACCATTGATATTGCTCGTTTGGGGCTAGAAGTAGATAGTTCGGATGTTCCCGGCGCTACTATCGACATGAAAAATCTCACTGCAGCTGCTAAAACGCTGGAAAAGCAAGCCAACAAATTAAAAACGACTTACACGCCCTTGAAAGAATCCACTAAGTTGCTTGCTTTCCAGAAACGACAGTTGGCTTTGCAAGCTGGTGATGTCGCTCAGTCTTTGGCTTTAGGTGCAGCTCCTATGCAAGTGTTGCTGCAACAGGGTCCTCAAATTGCTCAAATTTATGGACCAGAACAGGGCGGTGTAGGACGAGCATTTAAAGAATTAGGTAAAGGCTTCCTTTCTGTTATTACTCGTGCCCCAATTCTTACTGGTGCTGTAGGCGTACTTAGTGTGGCTTTCCTTGGGTTGCGAAAAGAAATCCAGGATGCAACGGGTGAACAAGTCACGTTTGGTGATACTGGTTTGGCTATTTTTAATGTGCTTACCCGTGGATTGAATGAGACATTAAGACCAGCAATAGGTAAGATTTCTGAATGGTTTGGTAATGCATGGAAACAAGTTATAAACGCTACTAAGACAGTAGGTAATGCGATTATAGGTACTTTTGTTGCTGCGTTTAATGGCGTGAAATCTTCTTTGGATAAGATAGTGTTTGAGTCTAAAAGGGCGTGGGATGAATTAAAGCAATTTTTTGGAGCTGAGCGTAGTTTCTTTGGTGAAGATCCTGGAGGGATAAGTACTGGTAACGCTTTTAATACAGATTTCCTTGGTCAATTCTTCAATGAAGTAAGTTTAGAAGCTGCTCGTTTAGCTAAGGTACGAGTAGACGAAATCACTAAATCCGTTAAAAATCTTAAAAACGAATTAAGTCCGGACAATTGGGAATTTTTACGTGATGGTGGAGAAGCGTTGGCTTCACCTTTCATCGGTGCTCAGCAAGCTGTCACCAATTTTGTGCAACAATTCGTATCTGGTATGCAACAAGGTAAGTCAGCATTTGAAGCATTTAGAGAAGCTGGTTTAAACGTACTAAATCAAATTATACAAAAATTAATCGAATTGATTGTGCAGCAATTGTTTTTCAACGCTATTAGCGGCGGCGGTGGGTTTGGAGCATTCGGCGCTAGTACCCCAAGTAATACACCGATACAGTTTGCTGCTGCACCCGGCGTAGCTGCTCCTGCATTGGCTCCTGCAGTTTCTCCAACTAACGGCGGTGGTCAGACGAATGTGGTTGTAACTTTAAGTAGTGAGCTTCAAGCGCAAATTAGAGAAGAAAATAAACAAAATTCAGTTAAAATTGTTCAATCGGGTCTTAAGGAATACAATAAAAGTGCTGGACCAGAAATGGTAAAACAGGCTTTGTTTACGGCTAAAAGAGAGGGGTCAGTTTAATGGCGACAGTAGATGCTCTTTCTAATCTGCGTGTTGAAGGGTTCAATATGGTTCCTGTTATTCAAACCAAAGTGTCTCGTAGTAGAGGGGCCACGGTAGAAGCCGAAACTACTTCATTTTACCATTGGCAAGCTGAAATTACGTGCTCTTTTGCTGACGCAGAGGAAGATGCAGAAATAATGCATTATGTACATCGATGTCGTCCAGCCAATGACCACATGCTATTGTATGATGTAAATCGGCCCCGTCCTTTAACTGAAGGCGATACGCCCATGTCTGTCGCAGATGCTGAAGGTACGATCAGTTCTATTGCTCATTCCAAAAGCATAAGTGTTCAAGGGCATAAAGCCAATTTGGTGTTGAAACGTGGGGATTATGTTGAATTCAGAGTTACTGCTACAGATCAAAGACAGCTTACTTTACTTAGGTCAAATGTTACTCTTGACGGTACCGGAGCAGGTACGTTGTCTTTGGTGTATCCAGTAAACACTCAAGTATTTATTGCGGGCAGTGTGTCTAATTTCGAAAAACCCTCTTGTAGGACACATACGTTCGGTATTCCTAGACGTTTAACTACTGCATCTAATGGCTTGCAAGGAACGGCCCTACAGTTTTTTTGTTCAGGAAATGTTTAAATGAGTTATGTTTACTCAGGATCAGTACAAAATGAACTAGACAAGGGTTTTATTTTCATTATGCCCTTAGTTAAGATGGAAATTCCTGGCCAAACATTAGCATATTACAATGGTCCTTACGACTTTGATTACAATGGGACGACTTATGAAGCTTGCAGATGGCTTGAAGCCGAAGAATTGGTGGAAAATTTGTCTCCAGATTTGGGCGAACTCAAAATACGGTTCTCGAATATTTTGGTTTCGGGAGACCCAATCGAGACGATAGAAACACTTAATTACACCAATGCACCAGTCACTATCTATCGTTTAATTGTTGATCCTGAATTAGGTCCGGTGGACGGGTTAATAGGTGAGGCTAAGTCTTCATTTCACAAAATTGAGCAAATTAATTACACCGAAAGTGAAATAGATGAAAATGGTGAATTTACTTTAAATTTGATTGTAACTTTAGGTACCCCCGGTGTTATAACTAGCAAAGCGTTACATACGCAACGGTCAGACGCTCAACAAAAGTATGACAATAATAACGACGACTTGTTTTTCACAGATTCTTCGTCTACTGAAATGAAACAAATCCTTTGGGGCACAGGGAGAGCTAAAACTAAGAAAGGTAGGGGTGATGGCGGCAACGACGATGGAACTACGGAGTCCTTTTAATGCAAGGGTTATATACGCCTATATATGATCTGGTTGAAAATGAGTTGGCTTTACCTTATAAAGAGGGTAAATCCGATTGTTTCACTATGACGTGTAAAGTTGTTGATTTGCAGTCGAACACTGACTATTATGACACATACAAAAACAGGTACAGCACCCTACAAGGCGGGATTAGGGCACTTAGAAAAGAAGGATTCGATACTTTAACAGATTTTTGGGCTGATAAATTAGAGAAAATTAGTACTGCTAACATGAGATTTGGCGATATTGTAATTGCAGGCAATGTAGGTGAAGAAGATTGCTGTGTATACATGGGCAAAATTGTCGCTAAACGACCAGAGGGTAAAAAAAATTTACAACATAAACCAAATTACAGCAGTTTTTAGGGCGAAACGTTAATGGGTGTAATTGGCGCAATTGTTGGTGCAATATTTAGTGGCGGCATTGGCGGTTTGTTGGCTCAACTCGGCGTTGCTCTTATTGGTGCTAGTTTACTCTCTAAAAGAATTGAGAAACCTAAGCAAAGAAAATACGGCGGGTATAAAGGACAAAAGGAATACGGTGGTGATCGTCCACGTCAGGGCGTATTTGGCACCGTTGCGCTTAGGGGCCATTATAACAATTACTATCGATGGGGAAGGGCTAACAAGTACAATGCGGATGTAATCGTATTGTCAGACGGTCTGTGCGATGGTCTGGAAAACTATATTTACCTAAATGGTGAGAAAGTAAATCTTGTTTCTCAATCTGTAGTGGGCAACGAACACGAACGTTGGACAATTACGGGTTTCGAAAGTTTGTGCTCTATCAGATTTTATCAGGGTACTGCTGGTCAATTAGCTGATACTGAATTGATTGCTGATACTAGTGGCAGTACTAGTACAGACCCAGCTAATGCTGTCAAAGGCTCACATAATGGAAGCCACAAAGGCACGAATGTGTGTTATTTGGTTTTTGAACGTAAGTATGCTAAAAAGTGGGAAACACTACCTGAAATTTTTTGGGTATTGCGTGGTCTTAAACTTTACGACCCGCGAAAAGATGACACTTATACTGGTGGTTCAGGTTCGCATAGGCTCAATGATATTTCTACTTGGGAATTTAGTACAAACCCCGCTATTCAACGTTTAAATTACTTACTTACTCCAATTTTCGGTGCTGCTTCTGGTCGCGCTTTGATCGGTATGGAGAAACCGTCATCGTACATAGATTTTGGCGCACACGTTGCTGCAGCTAATGAATGTGACACTCAAAGAACTAAAAGTAGTCAAACTTTTGACCAATATGAGTGCCATTTAGTTGCTACTTCTGAAGATCCGCATAATGAGATATTGGATACTTTTGATGATGCCATGGCGGGTTATCCAGTCAATAAAGCTGGCATAGCATCGGTTGTTGTAGGTGCTCCACAGACATCTTTCTTGACAATCGAAGAAGACGATATTTTAGGCGAAGCTAATGTAGAAA
>FUIF01017049.1_pt1 | contig 13915 bp, 19 predicted proteins | sample 1003461 | NCBI WGS metagenome assembly FUIF01 (sample SAMEA80401918, study PRJEB19352) | marine metagenome | reverse complement strand
GGCTGCGATGAACTTGATCACTGCTGCCGCGCTATCGTCGCCGCCAGTTGTCGCTCGCTCAGCACCGACCCGTGCACGTTCACGTTGTTGTTGTTGATGATGATCGAGCCCTGCGGCTGTACCGGACCGCGTGACAGCGCTGACGCCGTCGCGGCCCCTCCAGGTGCAATGTCACTTCCACTCGGGGCCCCGGCGGCACCGCCGATGATGGCCACGAGCCCTGACGCGATCACCAGCGCCCAGCCCCGCGGGTCGTACGGATTGGCGATGATGGTCCGCAGGCCCGCCTCCAGCAGCAGCCCTGACAGGTTCGACAGGAAGTTGGCGAACATCTGCCGCAACGCCTCGGCGGTCCGCTCGGCACCATCCGCGCCCATGGCCAGCGACTCGCCGAGGATGGTCATGCCGTCCACGAACGTACCCATGACGCCGCGGAAGATCCCCTCGCCCAGCGCGTCGTTGATGTCTTTGAAGGCATCGGCAGCCTTCTCCATCCGCGGCACGACGTTGGGATCCATCAGCCCCAGCGCCTGGCCCAGCCCGATGTCGCCGCCCTGCAGGCGCATGCTGTTCATGATCTGCTCGATCTCGCCGAGCGACGCGGTCAGTACCCCGACCTCCTGCACGGTGTCTGTCAACGCCTGCGGAGCGGTATCGCCACCGCCACGACCGCCGCCGAGAGCCGCGGGCAGCCCGCCCATTCTCGTCACGTCGGCCAGGACCGTGCGCAGGTCCATTGCCATCTGACGCAGGTCGCGTATCCGATTCTGGATCCGCTCGCTGCCGGCGCCGCCCGCCAGGTTGATGGTTCGCTCTTGGGCCTGCTCGACGCTGAACTCGATCGCCGCCAGGAACTCGCCGATGCGCGCCGGTGACAGCTGCCGCATCTCTTCGCGGCTCATGCCGGTCAGCTCTTCCACCAGGCGCCGCGAACGCATGGCACCGGTCACCAGGTTAATGAACCCCGTGAACGCTCCGGCAGCGTCTGCGAAGGTCTGCCGCAGGCCCTGGCCCAGCTCCGTACGGAACTCGGTCACTGCCGTGGTCAGGGCAGCCCAGCGCTCGGTGTCGGTCAGTTCCTCGACGTCGAGCTGGACCCGGGCGATGATCTCTTCGCCCTGCGCCAGTACGGCGTTCAGCAGCGCCTGCTTCCGTTCCGCGTCGGTCAACTCCGCTGCAGTCTTGTCCAGCGACGCTGCGTACGCCGCGTAGGTCTCTTCGAGTCGGATGGACAGCCCGAGGTTGTCGAGGATGAGCGGGGACATCCGCCCGATACCGGTGGTGATGGACTGGAACAGGAACTGCATATCCTGCCCAGTGGCGCGCGCCGACGCCCTGGCGATCTCCAGCAGCTTGGGCATCTCTTCGAAGCCGACGCCCAGCAGGTTGGCCTGCGTGGCGTTGCGCATCAGCTCGACTTCGGTGATGACCCCGCCGGACATGCGCTGCATCTCGGCCAGGATGCTGTCCGCGTTGACCCCGACCGAGCTGGTGAGGTTGTCGAAGGCGGTGCGCTGCTCGTTCAGTGCCGCGGCGAGCTGGGCGCTCTCGAACGCCTCTTCGGCCACCTTGCGTACCGATGCGTAGGCGGCGGTCAGCTTGACCACCGACGCGATCATTTCCTTGATCCCGCCGATCGAGTCGCGGGTCTCTGCCAGGATTTCGGTGATGACCCTATCGCGCGCTGTTGCCAAACTTCTCGGCCTCCAGGGCCTTCTCTGCCACCAGCAGCGGTTCGATGATGTCGATCAGAACGGCCGGCTGCTCCCGCCAGCCCCCCGAGAACGGGAAGCCCATCAGCTTGTAGCGGTTGTACTCAGCCAGGGCATCCATCTCCGTTTCGAGGATACGCGGTATGTCGCGCTGTTTGACCACCATGCCGCCGCCTACCATCCTGCTGCGCTCGGGCCAGCGCTCTGCCCGCTTGCGCCATTCCTCCATCTGGCCCGGCTCGGCGTAGCCAGCCACGACCATGTGATAGGCGGTGACTAAGGGACCGGGTCTTGCCTCGCGTTCGCCGTGGAGATGTGGAACGCCACCTCCATCAGCAGCGGGTTCAGCCCCGGCAGCTCCAGCAACTGCGGGGCGGTGGTGACCTTCGTCGTCTGGCCGTCGATCTCCACTTCCAGGTTATCGATCCGCGTCACCGCCGCGCGGAACATCCCCTCGAAGTCGATCTGCACTTCTGGCCGGTGGCCGTTCTTGTTGTCACCTACCAGCTCCGCCGCCTGGCTCAGGACCGCTTCCAGCGCCTTCTGCCCAGCGTAGCGGTGCCGCTCTCCCGTCGTGAGGTAGCGCAGGTGGAACGTGATCGGCAGCTCTTCCTCCTGGTTGCCGTTCCACCGCGGTATGAATACCTCGTCGCGGCTCAGTACGACCTTCGCCATCTACGTCGCAGGTGACCAGGTCAGCGCGCCGTTCCCCTGCCCTTCCATCTGCCAGGTGACCTTGTCGCCCACGCTCGACACGATGACGTCGCCGGCGACCACAGCGTTGCCCGAGTAAAGCTTGCCGTTGGTCGAGCTGGACAACATCAGCACCAGCGCGATGTCTGCCGCCGAGCCGTCTTCAAGCTGGTCCCGCGCCGCCAGCTGCTGCGCGTTGGTCGACTCCAGCGTGCCGCTCAGTGACACGGACCAGTCCTTGATCGTCGCCTTACGATCGCGGAACGACGAGCCAAACACCGTGACGTCCGCCACGCCGCGGTTGCGGGTCAGCGTCCACTGGTCGATGGGGAGCGCGTTCGCTCCGATCTGCACCCGGCCGTCGACGCCTACTTCGAATGCCATACCTACCCCCTATGGGTTTTCGTGGTTGTAGTGATACGTGACCTCATAGCGCGCCAGGAAGGTGCCGTAGTTCTCGGCCACCTCCAGATCCGGCTCATCGTCGGTCGGCATCACATCCTTGGTCTGCGCCGCCAGCGCGGTGCTGTTCACCATCGTAGTCTCAACGTTATCCAGTAGCGAGTCCAGATCCGCCTTCGGGTTGCCCTCGATGTCGAACGTCCTGCCACGGATCTCCACGAGCATGACCGCTTCCCGATCCGGTACCGCAGTGGTCGGGCTGTTGAACGTCAGGCGGTTGCGCTGCACTTCGGGGTTGTCGACGTACAGGGCCGGCAGGTTCTGCGGCTCGGCCTCGGTCCATGCCTCGGAGTCGTGGAAGACGGCGCCTATGCCGGAGATAGTCTCCAGCTCCGACTTGATCAGGTCGATGATCGTCTTACGACTGCTCATACGACCGCACCATCCGCTTCGACAGGCCCTTCAGGATCGCTCGCCGCTTTGACTCACGAGCCGCCGCCAGGAACCGTCGGGCCGGCATGCGGACCCTACGGGTAACCACCATGCGCCCACCGATCGCGAACACGAACGGGTTGCGCGCCGGCGCCGTCACCGTGCCGCCCTCGTGCAGGATGTGTGCCAGCCCATGCCGGGCCTCGACCTGTGCGCTGATCTCCGAACCCCGGACCTGCACCCTGGTGCGCAGCGAGTTGCGCAGCGATCCCTTCGAGTCGATCGTCGGCAGCTTGAGGCTGGTCACGCCTACGGGCATCCGGGGCCCTGACAGGTGCTTGCGCTGCGAGGTGCGCTTCACCAGCCGGGTGGCGCCTTCCAGCTCCTGCTTCAGCGACTTCGGCGCTCTGCGTGCCCACCGCGACAGCTTGCGGTGCCACTGGGCCAGCGTCAGGTTAGCCATAGCCGTTCTCGCGGCTGCGGTAGGCGTTGACCACCCTGGCCGCTGACAGCGGCATCTCGAAGTCGCTGAACGTGGCCGAGCCGTCATCGTGACTGATGGACTGGATCCCCAGCCGGTGCTGCTTCTGGCGCTCCCACCGGTACATGATCGTCTCCAGCACCGCGCCCTCCAGGTCGAGGGGCATGCGCTCCGATCCGGTCGACGCGCCGGTGGTGTCGTATCCGGCCTCGTAGACCACCTTCACGTTGGCCGTTCCTCGCCAGAACGACGTCCCCTTGATGCGCACCAGTCCCGCTTTCGCGCGTACGTCGACGTCGCTCGATGACACCCTGGCTGCAGTCGAGAAGTCGGTGTCGGTGGCGTAGTTGGTTCGCTCGGACACGACGTGCACGGTGATGCCGGTCGAGGTGGAGCGGATGGGGTACTGGCGCAGCAGTAGGGTTCTGCCGCCCTCGCCGTCGTAGTACTCGGTCAGCGTGCGCTTCTTCAGCAGCCGACCGGTCAGCGAGTTGAAGAGGTGGGAGACCTGGTCTATCTGGTCACGGATCCTGCTGTCGTGACTGCTGTTCGCCGTCGACTGGCCCAGAAACCGCTTTGCGGCGTCCAGCGTTACGAGATTGTTGTTGCTGTCGAGGCTTGTCGCCATCTACGGTCACCCACCCACACTGTAGGCAAATCGTGACGTGTTCGTCATCGTACACCGTTTCGCAGTTGGGGCAGTGCCGCACACGCTATCCCTTCTTGGCCGTGGTCTTCCGTTGCCGCCGCGGCTGGTAGTCCTTCTCTGCGGCGGTCTCGCCCTGTGGGGCTTCGGCCGCTTCCGGCTCCGCGGGGGCTTCGGCTTCCTCGGCCGACTCCGACGCATCCACCCTGACCGCTTGGTCGGTGTCGATCAGCTGCTGGGCGACCTCGTCCGGCAGGTTGATCTCATGCCCGGGGCTGCACGTCCCCAGCTTGTTGCTGGCGAATGTCTTCTTCATTCGGACTCGGATCATGTGGACCTCCGCAGCGATGCCCATTCTTCATCGGCGAGCGGCATCATGGCCTTGTCGATCTGCTCGGTCTCTTCCAGCGCTCCGATGAGCTGGTTGACGTGTGCCTCTTTCGCCTTCAGCTCGGCGTTGCGCTGGGTGACGGCCTGGTCGAACTCTTCCATGCGGCCGTCGATGCTCTTGCGAATCTCGGGGTCGGCGTCGATCAGGTTCCGGTACGCGGAGCTGAAGTCGGCCACCTCATTCCTGCGACCCAGCGCCTGGTTGAGCTGCGCTCGCAGCGCTACGACGTCGGTGCGGCCCCGCACGATCTGCTCTTCCAGCTCGCGTTTGCGGGCCTCGAACTTCGCTTCGATGCGGTGGGTCTTGTGGTCCTCGACGCCGTACAGGAAGGCGTTCAGCAGCATGTTCGATTGGCCAGCAATGTCGACCTTGACGCCGCGGCCCATGGCCAGGCCCACGAAGAACTCGACCGACGGCCGCTGAGCCTGGTACTCGGCATCGGTTGCCATGTCGACGCCGTAGATCGATATCTCTTCGAAGTCCTCCAGCAACGCGAAGCCGATCATCCAACTGATGGTGTTGGTGAAGTAGTTCGAGCCGCACTCTTTGATAATGTCGCGGTACGGGAACTCGATGCTCTTGGGGATATCGTCGAAGCGTTCCAGCATGTATACCGGCACGTCGACGTTCTTCTGCAGCCACTGCAGGTGCTGCGGGTTGCGAATCTTCTGCGTCAGGTACTTGCGGTTGTGGATCTCGAACAGCCGCGTGACCCGCGGGAACATGCGGTAGCCCTCGTTCACCGTCCAGATCTCTACATCCGGCTCGTTGAACGGGGCGTCGTTGCACGACCCTGGCGCCATGCCCACGATCGACACGCGGTTGGTCTTGCGCGGCAGCGACCAGGGCGCTTTGGAAATAGCGGCCGGGGACGAACCGTTGCCCCCGGCCTTCTGTACCGTCTTCGTCGTCATCGTTTAGGTGCTCGGTGACTGCGTGTAGGCCACGGTGACATCACTTCCGTGAGACACCGCCTGCTCTGCAGCTCCGTACTGCACCGCGATGACGGCCCCGACCGAGGCTTCATCGGTGGTGGCGCGAGTGATTGAGGCTCGCACGTACCGATCCTTCGGCCGGTAGACGTCGGTCACCACCGCTCGTGAGTCTGCATCGGTGGTGTAGGAGAACGACGCGGAAGTCCCCGTCAGGGACGTGAACGGTCCCGTCGAGGCCGCGCCTTCCTGTGCAACCACCGTCAGCGCAGCCGCCTGAGTGGTTCCACCGTCGTGGGTCGAGATCGGGACGATGAAAGGCAACGCCTTCGAAGCCCTGCATATCGACCGCCGACGACTGGTACTCGCTGGAGCCCGCTGCCCGGGCCTCCGCAACGATGTCGAGTTTGACCTTTCGTGCCAGATTGCTCATGGCTACCCCTCAGTCCAGTACCAGGCGACTGAACGCCTCTTCGAGCACCGGCATACCGTCCACTTCCATGCGGCCGATATAGCCGAACTCGTTGGTGTCGGCGTACTTCTCCACCAGCACCTGGATCTCCATCGTCAGAGCGGTAGCGATCCAGTAGTACGAGAAGTCGCCACAGATGATGGCGTACTGCCCGGCCGACGCGGTGTTCGGAGCGAACTCGGACATCCGGTACGGCCGATCGAGAATCGTCGCCGGCTGGCCGCCGATCAGGCCCGGGCCCCACAGGTACTGGTTCGTGGTGGCTACGAGCTTGCGGATGGCCTTCACCCAGTCGCGGTGCAGGATGTAGGTCGCCCGGTTCATGTACCCCTCTTTCAGGTTGTACAGAACATCGATCGGGTCGTTCTGGTGGATGGTCGCGGATCCGCTGGAGCTGGTGACGTCGCGGCTGGTAGAGATGCCCGACGCGCTTGCGGTGAACACGCCCAGCGGCTGCTGCGCGCCTGACCCGGTCAGGAACCCCTTCTCTTCGGTGTTGCCGAACAGTCGGGTGAACTCACCGCGCAGAAACCCGTCGATCGGGACTGCCGAGTTGCGCGCAAGGTTGCGTGATACTCGCACCAGCTTTACCGAATTGTGAGGGGTCAGCTCACGCTTGCCGGTGACCAGCGAGGTGTCGCGGGTGATCGACGCTACCTCACCCTGCCAGTCGGAGTCGCTGAACTTGGTGTCGACGCTCGGAGCGCCGAGCGACACGGCCATGTCCAGATCGAACGTCCGCGACAGCGCGCGAACGAAGTTGGCGTCGTTGATGCCGACGATCAGCTCACCGATGAACTGCTGCGGGGCGACCATCGAGCCGCCGCCGACGAAGTCGTCGGTCTGCATGACAGCGCGCCGCTCGGCCTCGGTCAGCCGATGCTTCTCGTTGCGAAACCGCTCCGGCACCAGCATCTTGCGGAAGATGTTCATGCGCATCTCTTCGTCGGGGTCGGTCGCGTCGTCGCGCTTCTCGCCCGGATCGGGACGTACCGGGTCGTCTTCCAGCTGGTCGAGCGCTGCGCCTCGCGCCTCGGAGTCCGCCATCTGCTGGGTCAGCTCGTCGATGCGCGTGATGCGCTCGTCTCGCTTGTCGTAGGCAGCTTTCTCTTCGGCGGTCATTTCTCGACCGCCCTCGTCGGCGAGGGCCTTTAGCAGCGCGCGGTTTTCTTTCCAGACGTTGCGCTGCTCTGCGTACAGCTCCCTCATCTGGCCCTGCATCGTTGCAGTCAAATCGCTTCTCCCATGAATCGGTCACCGACCTCGATCATCTGGCGGTACAGGTCCGCGCGCTGCTGCGCTTCCGCCTCGGCATCAGCCGCAGGTGGTGGATTCGCGTAGCCGGCCAGCACGTCGACGTAGTGCCGGAGCGTCGCCTGCTGCTGTTCAGTCAGTTCGACGCCGTGTTGGATACGCACCAGGATAGCGCCGATCTGTTGATCGTCCAAGCCCAGCGACCGCAGCTGGATCCCGGTCTCGGTGTACGCGGGGAATGTGACCGGCGACACGTCCCGCAGGTCGACATCGATCAGGCGCCGGCGCATCTCACCTTCCTCGGTGCGCCACTCGTCCTTGATCACGTTGAACTGGAACGACATCTGGTCCACGTCGCCGCGCCTCACCGACTCCATCATGTCGTTAGCCCACTGCGCCTGCGGCGGACTGATCTCCACCGCCAGCCCTTCGTCGTCCTCGCGCAGCTGCAGCGTGTTGGCCTTGGTGCGACCGAGCACCAGGTTGCTGTCGTGGTTCCACAGAGCCCGCACGTCCTGCTGCTCTTTGATGGCGCGCTTGAACGCGCCCGGGGCCACCTCTTCGCGGAACCCGAACAGCGGCACCGACACCGAGTCGAACACTGCGGCGTGACCGATCAGCTTGCGTTCGTCGCCTTCGCCATCGATGCGGAACTCGGCCGGCGACGAGCGGGTCTCCAGCGTCGGCGAGCCGTCCTCGCGTAGGTCCGGCGGCTCGATCCCGGCATCACGCAGATGCTTCGCCAGGTGGTTGTAGACACCGCGGCGCTCTGTGGCCGGGATGGACGCCCCGCCCCGGGCACCGTTCAAGATCGCGATCCCAGTCTGACACGCCCGCACGTTGGCTGCGCCGATCGCACCAGACTCCGACACCTCGTGGTGGATGAACTGGTACTCGTCGGCGTCGTTCCATGCGTACGCTCTGCGGTAGTAGCCCATCGTCCCCGTCGAGCGACAGACGGGCCGCATGGGCTGGCCCGTCCCATGACGCACCACTGGTCGGCGTGCTATGCGCGGCAATCGGTGACGTCTTCATCTCTCTCCCCCTATGCGGGCGCCAGACTGCAGTCGCACCCTGCGTGAAGCGGTGGGTGGCGCACGTTCCAGTACGTCTTCAGCTGCCGACCGCCTGCTGACAGTTCCTCGCCGGCGCCAAGGAACTCCCTGGTGACCGACACGATGCGCCCGTTCATCTCTTGGCAGAACGGGCACGAGTCCCCGGCCGTTACCCACCGCAGCGCGCTCACGATGCCCGACTCGCGGAACGCAGCCACGGTCAGAGCGTTGACGGTCCGGTGCGCCTCGGCCACGGCCAGCTTGTCGGCGCGCTTCTCGACCCACTCTTCCAGCCGCTGCGTCAGCGCATCGACCATGTCGACCCCATCCTCGCGCGACTTCTTCATGATGCCGCGGATCTGCCCCAGCGAGTCGCCCATGTACTCATCGAGCACGTTCTGCCGGTAGTCGTTGCGGAAGCGCTGCAGCGCATCGTCGTTCAGCTGGTAGCCCAGCTCTTGGAAGATCTGCGAGCGCGTCAGCAGCTGGGTCGCCTGGTAGATGGCATCGGTCTGGCTCTCGAAGAACTGCCGGTGGTCCTCGCCGTAGAACCGGACCAGCCACTGCTCCAGCGAGCTTTCATCACGGCGCCCGAGGTGGTCGCGTATGGCCTTGGCGACGTCGGTCCGCTCCCGGCGAATCACTCGCCCGAACGCATCACGGAACGACGCCACCTGCGCGATGGCTACCTGTTGGCGCTGCGCCGCGGCACGGTTCTCGCCGCCGACTCCACGGTAGCGGATGCCCTGCTGGTCCGGCGCCGGCGAGCCCCTGTGGCACCATATTGAGCGGTCGAAGGTACTCCGCGCCGGCGCCGCCGGGGATCGGGTTCATGTTCTCCAGATCCCGCACGTCGTCTGGCGACAGGAAGCCGGACAGGATGCCCTGCTGGTAGAACGCGCCGCGCTTCTCGACGTCGCCGCGCATCAGCACCTTCAGGTCGAACTCGCAGAACAGCCCCTCGGCTCGCTCGGCAGCGCTGAGCAGCTGAGTGTTCAACGCCTGCTCCCAGCGTTTCACGCAGGCCAGCATGGTGAAGATGACGAACTCCAACTGCTGGGACTCGATGTTGCTGAACGTGGTCCTGCGCAGATCGGCGATGAGGTGTGGTGGGACGTTGGCGAAGCGCGCCGCGTCGGTCAGGGCAAACTCGCGCGTCTCCAGGAGCTGTGACTCCTGCGGCTTGTTGGCGATGGTGTCGAACTCCATCCCCTCTTCGAGCAGCGCGACGTTGCCCTTGCGGCCCCACTCGCCGTGGGCTTGTTCCCAGCTGGTGCGCAGCCGCTTGCGGGCTTCGTCGTCGATCAGTCGGCCCGGGTGCTTCAGTACACCCGACGGCGTCGCCTCGTTGCCCATGTAGTTGGCGGCGTAGCGCTCGGTGGCGATCGCCAGCCCGATGGACTCGGACTGCAGGTCGACCGGGTCGTAGCCCTCGATGCCGTTTTTGCTCGGCCCCGACAGGTACAGCACCTGGTCGCGGCGGAACACCCTGGAGCTGTCGCCTTGCTCGTTACGGAAGATCAGCGCCCGCGAGCCCTCGCGTCGATCCGCGCGCGTCTTCTCCGGGTCAAGCGGCCAGATCTGGCGTACGTCGCCGGTGACGCTGCGGACGATCTGCGAGTAGTGACGGCCCCGCTGCATCACGTCCATCTGCGCCGACTCGCGCCACATGAACGACGACATTTCTTCGTTGGGCTGGGTGTGCAGGACGTCGAACAGCGGGTGGTCGCGGGCCTCGAAGCGGCCTTGCTCGGTCTTGCGGTAGACCTTCAGCGGCAGCAGCGCGATCGTCTCGGCGACACGCCGGATGGCACTGAAGTGACCCGGGGTCTTGAGCACCGAGTCTGGGCCGATCGCCACGCCCGAGCCCGATGTCGGGAGCATGTGCAGCAGCAGGTCGGTGCCGCGCTCCGTTACCTTCGTCGCTCGCTGTTCAGCGCCCCAGAATCGCCACCAGGGTCGTTTTGACGCCACTCAGATCACCAAGATACCACGGTCGTTATACACCGACGGTCGGTGCCGCATACAGCGGTCGATAGCCATGATCAACGCGACCATGCCGTCGATGCGCTGCACTGACTTGCGTCGGTCCGGCTTGACCGGCTTGAGATTGCCCTGCGCATCCTGCACGACGCTCATCGATTCCGCCTGCCAGGTCAGCACCGGGTTGTTGCCGTGCCGCAGGTGCCGCTCCACCACCAGCTCGTTCAGGTGCTTGGTGGGCTCGGAGAATGACGCGAAGCCCTGCGTAAACTCGACCATGGTGATGCCGGTCCGGGCCTCGATGCGCTGGGTGACGTACTCAGCGCCCCATCGGTCGAAGGCACATTCGCGGATCTGGAACCGCTCGTAGTCGCGCACGATCTGCTCGACCACGAAGTCGTACTGGATTGTCGCGCCTGGACAGAGAGTAATCAATCCCGCCTCGGCCCACTGCTGATAGGGCACCGAATCGCGCCGAGCGCGGTCCTCGATGTCTTCGGCCGGCAGGAAGAACCGCGCGATGACGTCGATGTAGTCGCCGTCGGGGAACGCCAGGATCCACGCCGTCAGGTCCAGGCGGCTCGACAGGTCCAGCCCTGCGAAGCACTCTTCGCGCTCCAGGTCGGCCTCGCTCACCTCGCCTGCGGACTGGTCCCACAGGTGCATGTCGATGTAGCGGCTCTCCTGACTGACCCACTGGTTGAGCCGGAACCGCCGGAACAGGTTCTGGTTCGCCGGCCGGTAGACCGCCTCGGCGCACTCGGCCCGCAGATCCTCGATCTTCGGCGACACCCCAAGCGACGGATTCGCCTTCTTCCACACCGACTCATCGCGCCAGTCGTCCTTGGGGTTGGTCTCGTACACGACGGCCAGCAACGACTCGTCCACCCGCCTGCCCGCGGCCACCGCCAGCGCGTGCTCGTGCATCTCCCAGCAGATCGACTGGCGATCGTACCCCGCAGTCGTCAGGAACACCCACACTGGCTGCCGCCGCGCCGATCCGGCGCCGAACGTCAGGGTGTCGAACAGGTCGCGCGACGGCTGCGCGTGCAGCTCGTCGAAGATCAGCCCCGACAGGTTGGGCCCGTGTTTGGTCTTCACGTCGGCCGAGACCACCCGGTACAGACCGCCCTTGTTATGGACCATGCGCTTAGTCGACGGCACGACCTTTGCTCGGCGCGCCAGCTTCGGGTTCAGCTCCACCATGTCAGCGGCGACGTCGAACACCAGACTGGCCTGGTCGCGATCGGTGGCAGCGGAGAACACCAACGGCTTGGGCTCACTGTCGGCGAACAGCAGGATGATGGCCAGGCCGGCGCCCAGTTCCGACTTCCCGTTCTTCTTCGCCACCTCGACGTACACCCGCCGGTAGCGCCGCGATCCGTCTGGGCGCAGCGCGCCGAACAGCGGCCCGATGATCGCCTTCTGCCACTCCAGCAGTTCGAACGGCTTGCCCCGCCACTGCCCCGTGGTGTGGCGCAGGTAGCGCGGGAACCATTCGATCGCTCGCTGGGCTTTGTCGGGGTGGGTTACGCGGACATCACGGGCCGGATCGTAGCGCTTGCCGCGGTTGCGGGGCGCCAGATAGTCGAGCTTAGTCGAGGTCTTCGTCTTCTTCGGTGACTGGGTCGGCATCGATGGACATCTGCATGCGGCCGCGGGCGTTGGGCGTCAGGCCGAACTCGGCTGCCAGCATCCGCAGCTGCTGTGCCGCGTTGCGAGCAATGGTCACCGCAGGGTTGGCCACGGCCTTGATGGGGTGGCCTCCCTGGTCGTGCAGGACGATGGTGCGCCCTTCCTTCTCCACCTCGCGGCGCGCCTCGACCATCTCACCGTACATCGAGCACAGCGTGTGGAACACCGGCAGGTCCGCGCTGGTCAGTAGCCCGATCGGATGCAGCACATCTGCCAGCCGGCGGTACTCGCGTTTGGCTTCCTTGCCGAGCCACGTTGGCGCCGGCGGCACCTTGTCCAACTTCCGCGGCTGCGGCGCAGACGGCGGTAGGGGCCGCTTGCCGGGGTTGCCCTTCAGGATGCGCAGCTCGCGCGACTCGGGTGCTGGCCCTGGTGCCCTGCTCACGGCAGCCACCCTATGTCGACCATTATCTCGTCCACCGTCACCATCCCCTTGTCGGCCTCCGCCTCAGTCTCGAACACCATCCGCACGGCCCACGCCGCGTCGTCCATCGACGCCCCGTACAACTGCAGGTGTCGGTAGATCACCGACGGGTCGATGCCTTCCTTGCGCATCTGACGCGCGACATCGACGTACATGCCGTGCCACTCAGTGTCTGGCACGTGGGTATGGCGGCTCCGGGTAATTGTGGGAGCGCAACTGCCGTTCGTACTCGCAGCCATCACGCTCTGCCGCGGATATCAACCGTCCAACGCTCACGTTCAGCACCCGCGCGAAGCCTTCGAGCCGGGTCAGGGGCGGGCACTCGATGCTGCCGTTGACGATCTGTCCGACGGTAGATGCGCTGATGCCTGCCGCCCGGCCCATGCGAGCCATGACGCCCTCGCGCCCGTCGTCGCCTGCGGCGTTGTCAATCAGCTCATCCAGCAGCGCACCAAGCGCCTCGCCTCGTTTTTGCATTTCGGTCCCCCTATGACGCGAAGCAGCCGCAGCCGCCCCAGTCGAACATGTCGAGTTGGCCGTCATCGGCCAGCACTCGCTCTCGCAGCATACGAAGCGTCAGCGGCTTCGTCGTGCCACCCCGCCGATCGCGTAGGATCGCGACGTCCTTGCCGAGGTAGTCGCGCATCTCCTGTTCCTTCTGCTCGTGGTAGGCGTAGCGCGCGGGCAGTGTCCGCAGCAGGTGGGCGAAGTGCGCCTGCCCAGCCTTCACGCAGAAGCCGCCGCAGTTGTTATGCGGGAACCCCATCTCGTACAGCCGTGGCGGTCTGATGCCGTCGGCCTTCACGATGTCGAGCATGCTTTCCTTGGTAAGCGCCGGGTGTTCCTGAAGCGGCGCCTCGAACACCCACGGCAGCTTGCGCGCCGCCATGCGCTCGAACCGGTTCACCTCGGTCCAGTCCATGCCAACGTGGCAGCGCGTGTCGTGCGACTCGAAGTGCTCGCGCAGGTAGCGGTCGGCCAGGTTGCGCTTCAGCGTTTCCGAGCACAGGTCGTGGCGGGTGTTGCCGATCATGCGCCGATCTTTGAACAGCTGCCACACGTCGCGGCCTTCGGTCAGGCGCACGAGTTGGCGCAGCGGCGAGTCGCACAGCATCGCCTCGGCGTCGTCAAGGAACCGGTATAGGTCTTCGTCCTCAGTCAGTGTGTCGCAGAACAACAGCGCCACCTCGGCCAGCGGGTTGGCCTCTATGACACGCTTCGCTGCGCAATAGCTGGCTATACCACCTGAGAAGTAGACGACGTGACGCATCAGCGGTGATCCGGGTGGCTGCAGATCAGCGGCGTCGCAACCATCTAAACCTGCGGCCATTCGTGTCGGGCCG
>FUIF01014409.1_pt1 | contig 13916 bp, 23 predicted proteins | sample 1003461 | NCBI WGS metagenome assembly FUIF01 (sample SAMEA80401918, study PRJEB19352) | marine metagenome | reverse complement strand
AGTGGTCAGCTCATCGCCGCGCCGGAAGAATACCGCTCCAAGATCAATCGCCACGAACGCAAAAACGTCCGAAACTTCTACGTTTCTTTTCGGTGTGTAAAATTTGTATTTTCTGCCGCCAGTGTACGTTCTGCTGGCAGTCTTAACCTGCAAGGTCAGGGTGCGTGCATCCATTTGTATATACGCGTCGTGGTCTTTGATTTGACACAAGGTGCAAGAGTATCCAGCAAGGGACAGGCGGGATAAAGCCAAATGCTCTCCCGCCCTTCCGACTGCCGCGCTGGCCTTTTGATCTTGCTTGGCCACTTGCTCAAGCTAGACAATCAATTGAAAATGAGGCCCGTCTATAAACGGCCGCTTTTTTTGAGACCTGCGCAGGTCAACGTAACTATTGTACGCCTCCTCCATTGTGCCTTCCCATTTCGATATGTCGAATGGGTAGGCGTGTCCCTCGACAGCCCAAGATGCGCCCCAACACACTGAGACCCCGACGTCCTTCGCGCCGCGTTTCATGGCGTCGGCAATTTCGTCATAGAGAGAAATTTCCCAACTTGCCCTAGAGCCAACGTAGGCCATGAGGTCGACTGCGAGACCCTCGATGTGCTTACTCTTCATGGTCTTAGAGGCGCCCTTTTTAACTAGCTCACGTTGCTCGCCGATTGTGCGCAAGCCGCAGATGACCCCAAAGTCAACTTTCGTGTGCTTTATTGCCGAATTAACGACTGATACTAAGCGCTCGTCGACGCCCTCAAGGCGGTCAAGGCTGCGCTGGGACAGTTTAAAAGTCATTGTGCTGTCCTCTTTTTAGGCGCAGGTTTAGGCTTTTTCTTCGCCGTCTTGGCAGCCGCTTTAAATGCACCGGCCGTTGGCGCTCCCGGCGAACCTGGCCTGCGCATCCGCTCATTGCCTCCGGCTTTGATGCGCGCGCGCTTTTTTGCGATGTTTTCGTAAAGTGACATCTGAGCAACTCCTACTTCTTAGCGCTTTGCGCCATGCACTTACCGGCGCCGCGGCACGCAGAAACTGTCTTGCAGCCGGGGCAGGGCTTAAAGCCCGGTATTTTTCCGTTTTTCATGTCAAGTCCTCTTCGATTTGGTGCCGGAACATTTCCAGCGCTTGCGTGACAAATTCAGCGGACTGTTTGGATCCTTTGCAGCGCTTGGAAACTTTTTCTTCTGAGCTGCGGATCGGGCGCAGTACGCGTCGCCCTTCTTCGTGCCGGGCTTGACCCGAGGGCCGCCGCCCTTTGCTTTGCCAGCCTGACCATAGCTAACCTTGCGACCGCTGGATGTGACCTTGACGCGGGCCTTGCCCTTTGCTGGTGTTGCTCTACTCATGTGTTTTCTCCAACTTTGAAGCAATACGGCCTCACAGCAAAACCTTTGTCAACCAGATCAAGGGCTAAAGTCATTGCGTCGGCCTGACATTCGGCTTCGCTATACCATATATTCTTAGTGTTTGCGACCACCATGCACGACTGCGCCTGCGCGCTTGAGCATATAAGGAGTGCCGCGAGAAACATGGCTACTTTTCGCCCCTTATATCCATAAGGCCGTTGTGATCTCGGCCAATATACTTCAAGTCATTTTCGATCAAAGCTACTCGCTGTTTAATTTTGTTGATCTCGTTGATGGTCATCGCCATACTCGCGTGTTCATCCCAAAGATCATCCACATCATCCCATATGTTTTCCAACTCCATGGCGTTGTCCTGAACGTCCCGCTTCAGGTTCACGTTGTCTTCAATCGCCATTTTGGAACCGATCTGGCCTACAGTCTCTTCCAGACTTGCGATAGTAGCGGCTTGCTGAGAAACCCACCACACACCAGCGGCAAGCTGTGCAGCCATCGCTGCCACGAGGGCTAAGGGGAGTTTGACGTTTTCCATTATCTTTTCAAGCCCTTAACTGTGCGGATGCCAAAGCTCGCCGCAATCGAGGCATACATCGCCCACTGAAACCACTGCGGCGCAGCGCTCAGATTATCGAAACCTTGTGCCATATATGGCTGTATGCCCGGAATGAAGCTGCCTAACACTATGAAAATAAAACATAATGTCCACGCCTCGTCTTTCCACGAATTATTGCTGGCCTCAATGGCGGCCTGCTCCCAACTGATCTCGCCAGTGGCAATCTTAGCCCTCGTTTCTGCTTCCGCCTTCTTCACAGCAGTCTTGCCGTCAATGTAACTCGCAGCTAGGCCGCCCAGCGATCCTATAATCTGGCCTATCATTTCTCATGCCCTAACCACACTGCAAAAGCACCCGTCATAGCCCCTGTAACCACGCTCACAAGCGCAGACTGCTGTGTCGTGGGGTCAGGTAGCGTCATGAACCATTCGACCACCCTCCAAGCTGACACAGACATCATCAACATCATTACTCGAGGAAGGATTTTCCAAGCCAACACTCGTTCCATTGCTATAGTCATTCGCTTTCTCCTATCTTAACTTTAAAACAATAAAGATACTCGTTGTTCTTAGTCACAAGAATAGATGCTCGTAGCTTTTCCTCAAAGCAAATCTTCTCAGATGTATATTGCCCAACCTCAAAGTGAGCAACGCCACCAGCAATCTGCAGCCAGACAAGAACCCACATTACCGCACCTCTTCAGCCAGCAGCGCCGCAATCCAAATCAGTCCACCACTGCCAAGTGCAAACACTGTGCAGGCAATTGCAATGGTAATAAAGTAAAAGATGCGGTCACGTTTCGCCGCCTCTTCCTCGAGAGCTTTCTTCTGCCGCGCTCTCGCTGCGCCCATTTCACGCTGCACAGTCTCCCACATGCCCGGCGGGCCATACAGCCTGCAATGGCTGCGGAGGGTGTCCATAGCCTCCTTGTGCTTCATCTTGGCGTTTGCAATTGCGAAGCCTTCTTCCTCTGTCGAGGTCAACCTGCCGAGCGGGCCTTTGTGTCGGCCTTGCTCTGCTAAGTGTATGTCCGCCTCTAGCTTGGCCAGCTTGCCGAACTGCGGAAGCACAGAGCCGACGTCCTTGCCAGCCTGCACAGCCGAGCTGATCCCGCCTGCGATTGTGCTTACGGCACTTGCAAGGGCGAGAACTTCTATCATTTTCTTTCGATCAGTCTGTCGATCTTGGCGTCGAGACCATCCAGTCGCGTCATCAATCGGTTCATCTGATCCCAACTGTCCTGCTTGGTGATGTATTCCTCGCGCGTGCGATTGAGCAAAATTTGCAAGCGCGTGATCTCATTAGTCACGGATTTGACCCAAAAGCCAATGCCCGTAATAATTATTGACAATAGCCCAGACCACATAACATCCATTTCCATTGCGCGCTCCATTTTACTCTTGGCCACTTTAACACGGTGACGTCCGAAAAGAAATATCGGGCACACACTTGACCCTAGCGCACAGCCTGTTAACACTGCGTAAACAACCGAAGGGGAAACTAATGCGATACCAACTGAAACAAATAGGCCCGCGCATCCGCGCAGAGGTGGCCGACGCGCTGCGTGAGCACAGCCGCGACACGCGCATGAGCATTTCGCTGCTCGTCGAGAACGCCGTCATCGAGATGATGTCTGCCGCCGGGCGCGAGGTCGAGTATGATCACGATCGGCATTGATCCGGGCTACCGCACCGGCGGCGTTGCGCTACTGGGTGACGGCTTCGCCGAGGTGCACGACCTGCCGGTCTACACTGAGGGCGGCGTCGACGTGATCGCGCTGCTCGACATCATCAACAGCGCCGGCCCGGTGCATCATATTTGGCTTGAAAAACAACAGGCTATGCCAAAGCAGGGCGTGGTGTCAGTGTTCAAGCTGGGCTTTGCCTACGGCCAGATACTGACGACAGCCGCTCTGTCTGGCCACCCGTACAGCGAGGTGCGGCCGGCTAAGTGGAAGTCAAGCATGAACCTGCCGAAGGATAAGGACGCGGCGCGCAGGCAGGCGCAGCAGTGGTTCCCGGATCTAGCGCTGCGGCTGAAGAGGAAGAAGGATGAGCATCGAGCCGAGAGCCTGCTCATAGCAACATTTGGGAGGGGAGAGAGATGAGCAACATTCCGTACGCACGAGAAGTATTGAAGTCAGCGCTGGCGATGGATGATGCCCGAGACGTCCGCGCAGCTATCGAGCTGGCGCTGGGGTACATGACGCGCCAGACGTACACTCGGAAGGCTGATGTGACGTCAGGCCGCGTCACTCCAGAGGTCAAGTCTATGGTGCACGACTATGCCGCAGAAAATCCAGACGCATCCATGCAGAGCATTGGAAATATGTTCAACATAAACATCGGCCGCGTGTCGGAGATTTTGGCGGGCAAGAGATGACTGTAAAACTTGACATGACCAACGAGGCATATCACCTCGAGCCGTCACTCAGCGCGAGCGGCGCCAAGACGATAGCGTTGGGCTCGCCGGCCGAATACAAATACGGAGAGTTTAAGAGCAGTCCAGCATTTGACGTGGGCACAGCCACGCACACTCTGGTGTTCGAGCCGCAGAACGCGGCCAGCATCTGGTGCGGGCCGGAGACGCGGCGGGGGCTCGACTGGAAGCGCAAGAAGCTGGAAGCCGACGAGGCTGGCGCCTTGCTACTGACGGAGGCGGACTACCGCCTGGCGGCTGACATGGCAGAAGCGGTGCGATCAAACCGTGCAGCCGCGGAGCTACTGAGCGGCGATCTGGTCTGCGAGGCCAGCATATTTAGCAAAGATCCGTCGACCGGCGTCGAGATGCGCTGCCGCCCGGACGGGTGGCGCCGGGACATTGGCGCGCTGATAGATTTGAAGACGACTATCGCGTCAGACCCGTCGGGCTTTGCCAAGCAATGCGCCAATTTGGGGTATCACATACAAGACCAATTCTACCGGCGCTGTATGGAGAACGCCGGGTTTGAGGTCGACCGCTTCATCTTCATAGCGGTGCAAAAGACACGTCCACACCTTGTGGGCGTTTACGAATTGGACTGGGCTAGCCTCGATGAGGGGAAGGCAGCAGTGCAGTACGCTCTCGAGAAATACCGCACGGCGAGCGAGAGCAACGAGTGGGGCTACGATTTTGGGGACTTGAAAACGATCCAAATTCCGCGCTACTCTTTCAAGTTCAGTCAGATTGACTGAGAAACGGCAACTTTAGTCTAGGAGACAACAATGCCAATATCATTCGGAAGTTCAGAAGGTTCTGGAAACTCACTTTTTATTCGTTCAAATCTGCCGCAAAATCGCTGGTGGGTGAAGACTGAGACCGGCGATGAAAACATCGACATGTCTCGCGGCTTCGCGGTAGACATCAAGAACGTGCAATTTGGCTGGCTGCACATCGACATCGGCGTGCGCGACTGGCAGCCTTGGCCGTCACCCTCCGAGCAGATCCCGCGCCCAAGCGAGGTTTATAAACAGGGCTTCGAGGTCAATTGCTGGCTGGTCGACGGTCGTGAGGCGTCGTTCAGCGGCAACTCGTACGGCCTCGGCCAATTCATTGCCAAGCTGTACAATCAGGCCGAGCAGGCGCCGGAATTTGCGACGCAGATCCCGATTGTGCAAGTCACCGGCAGCACGCCGGTGGTGATCGGCAAGGGCACGTCTTACGATGTTGCGTTCAACATTGCTAAGTGGATCAACCGCCCGGAGAACGGCGCAGCCCACCCGGCGGCGGCAGCGGCACCAGAAATGGCGCCAGCTCCGGCTCCGGCACCAGCACCAGCGCCAGCCGCAGCACCCGCAGCCGACAATAACTTCGGCTTCTAAGCAACATGGCCGCCTGCCTCGGTGGGCGGCCAAACTATAGGGTGGAAACTATGAGCGAAAGATACTTCAGCAAAGTCGCGGAGAGCGCTGTGGCCGACGTGGCCAACGCGATCAAGGGGAGCCGCAACGAAATTTTAAACAAGGCCGCGTTTAGTCTGGGGAGGCACGCGCACTTGGCGCCGGCAAATTTGGATGCCGCTTTGGGAGAGTTACACAGCGCGGCGAAGGCGATGGGGCTACAAGAGCACGAGATCCGGGCCACCATTGGCAGCGGATTTAAGCGCGGCGGCGACAACCCGAAGGAGCTGGAAAACTCCAGCGACATGCCGTACACGCCGAGCGAGTTTGAGCGCCTGATGACGCGCCTCGCGGCCAAGGATATCCTAATCCGAGACGACGAGAGCCGCGCGCAGAAAATGCAGAAGGCGCGCGAGATCTGGGAGCGTGGCGTCACAATTTCCCGTGACAACATCGACGCCGTGCGCCCGGCACTTCTCTATCTCAACTCACGGGGTCTGAGAGCCAGTACAGCCTCACATGCAGCGCGGTTTAGCCCGAATATATACGACGGCCCCGCAATCATGTTTCCCGCGCTCAGTCCAAGCGGAGAAGTGTGCGGCGTGCAGAGCGTGCTGCTGACACCCGAGGGGCACAAGCGCGAGCACAACGGCATCAGCAAATACAGTCGCGGCGTGATCGCCGGCAACGTCATGCGGATCGGCGACGAGCACGAGGGTGGCGTCATCATCATGGCCGAGGGTCCGGAGGACGCACTGAGCGTCTATCAGGCGGTCGGAGACGAGGCGACGGTCGTGTGCACGTTTGGCAAGGCCGGCATGTCCACATATCCCGTGCCGCGTGCCTCCGACGTGACGATCTGCGCTGACCCTGACTTAGACGTGGATGCGGTGGCGGATGTGCTCCGCGGCGACGGCAGCACCGACGTGCACGTCGTGCGCTTTGACATGCTGGGCGTAGAGGGCGTCAAGGACGCAAACGACTACCTGCGGGAGACGTCCGCCGAAAAATTGCGTGAGGCATTGGCGATGGCCAAGCCGGTCGCGCAGGTGCAGGCCGAGATCGCGCAGTCCGAGCGCAGCTACCCGACGCCATACGATCCCGTCGATCCGGCAAGCATACCGGCGCGGCGCTGGATCTACGGCCAGCACTACATCCGGTCAAACGTGTCTGTGCTGGCATCCGCCGGGGGCGTGGGCAAGACGTCAATGCAGATCGTGGAGGCGCTGGCAATTTGCACCGGCAGGCCGCTGCTGGGTGAGCCCGTGCACGAGCCGTGCAATGTGTGGATCATCAACTTGGAAGATCCATACGAGGAGCTCGAGCGGCGTGTGGCCGCGGCGATGATGCACTACAACGTCACGGCAGACGAGATCCGGGGTAAGTTGTTTCTGGATGCGGGCCGCGACATGAACATAATCTTTGCCAGGCAGGACCGAGAGGGCATCACAGTCGACGACGCGCTGGTCGACTACCTTACGGCCAAGATCACGGAAAACCGCATAGGTTTGGTTTCTGTGGACCCATGGGTTGCTGCTACGGCTGTGGGTGAGAATGACAATGTCGCGATGAACGCCGCAGTCGGGGCTGTGCGCGCCGTGTGTGACGTCACCGACTGTGCGGCGTCTCTCGTGCACCACATCCGCAAGGGCAACGGTTCTGATGACGCAACGGCTGACAGTATCCGTGGCGCTGGATCCCTACTCAGTGCAGCAAGAGCGGCGCGCGTCATAAACCGCGTGTCTCAGGAGGACGCGCTCAAGCTGGGCGTGTCGGAGACTGAGGCGCTGGGCATATTCCGGGTCGACGACGGCAAGGCGAACATGGCGCCGCCCGCAGCGAAGGCAGTGTACCGGCGCATGGTCGGCGTAAAATTGCCCAACGGGGAATACGTCGGGGTCGCGACCGAGTTTGCAATGCCTGACCTTTTCGACGGCGTAAGCGCCAAGGACGCGATGAAGGTGCAGCGTGACGTCGGGCAGGCAGCCCAGAGCGGCGAGTTCATGCGCCAAAACCCGCAGGCCAAGCACTGGGTGGGCAACGTCGTGGCGATGCACCTCGAGCTGGACGTCGACAAGAAGCACGAGAAGGCCAAGGTCAACGCAATCGTGAAGAAGTGGATCGAGACCGACGTGCTGCGCATCGAGCGTGAGAAGGATCTGCGTACCGGGCGTGACGTGCCGGTGGTGGTCGTGGGTGAGTGGATCACTGGCGAGGAGGCGGGGCTATGATTAAGGCGTGCGGATACAAGACGTGCTGCAACTTCTTTACGAAGAAGGGCAAAAGGATGTTTTGCTCAACAAAATGTAACACAAGGCAGCGCCATATAGAAAACTACCCAAACAGGCCGAAGGAAAGAGTGAACGCTATAAACAAGCGTCGCAGGGAGGTTTGGGTGGAAATGACCGTAAAGGATAGGTGGCTTAAAGGCCAGAAGTCTATGGCTGGCTTAGATGTGGAGAGGAGGAGGCAGCGTCAGCGCGAAGACCACGCAAGAAGATACAGCGAAGACATTCAGTATAGGCTGATGGTTTCGCAGAGGTCTAGGGTTAGAAGTGCTCTAAAGGGGCGCGGTGCTAAGTCAAGTCGCACAATTATACTAATTGGCTGCTCAGTCGAGCACCTGCGCCAGCACCTTGAGGCGCAATTCACAGATGGCATGACGTGGGACAACCACGGCGATTGGCACATAGACCACATCAAGCCGTGCGCCTCGTTTGATCTAACAAACGCAGATCAGCAGCGCGAGTGTTTCAATTACACGAATTTGCAGCCACTGTGGGCCGAGGACAACTTATCTAAGGGGGCGACGGTGCTGTGATCGACTTCGACGACAGCGGGCCAATGGATCTGAACGACGACGACCTGATCATGGCGATTTACTGGTCCGACATATTCAACGCCTGCGCCGTCGAGTTTACGCCGGGTCTCATGCATCCGCGCACCGTTGAGGAGCGTAAGCGCGCGCAGGAAGTCATCGTGGCGGCCATGCAATGCATGGAGCAGGCGCTGGTGCGGTTGGACGGCCAACTTGTGGAGGTGCGCAGCGATGCGGAGTTGTTGCATTAGTGCCTCCACACCTTCCACACTTGTGGTGTGGGGCGGTGTGGAGAGTGTGGAGAATAAGGCCATTTCACGTTCCACACCACCACCCGCTATTATATAGCGTGGTGTGGTGTGGTGTGTGGCAGTGGGTTCGATTGGGTGTGGTTAACATTGGGAACGAAAAGGGAGTTGTGACATGGCAAAGAAGGTGAGTGGCAAGGCAAAGGCGGGGTACGCTAAGGCGAGGAAGGAAAAGGGGACGTTTGAGACTGGCAACCAGAGCAAGCCGATCTCACGTCAGGTCGATGGTCAGTTGGCTCCGCTGGATCGGAAGGCGCGGGAGAAGACGCTGAAGTGGGGTGACACTCTGCCGTCTCTCGTGAGCCCGGAGCTGGCGGGAAGGTTTGAGGCGGCGTACGACGCGCTGCGGATCAAGATCGAGGAGGATGACGTCGTGGCGGTGCACCAGATCGCGACGCAGCTCATTCGGGCGTGGGACGTGCTGGAAGCGGAGGCGGAGGCTAACGGGCACCAGCCGGTCGGCCGGCACGCATACTGCATCGAGATCGCTTCTGGCAACATCGTGTGTATCGCGCTGCATGACGCTGTCGGTATAAGGCGTGAACATCCGGACTGGCTGGTGTATGATATGGTCGACGCAGCAGTCGTGCTGGGGAATAACTTTAGCACCGAGTTCATCGAGAAGACGCTGGCTCAGTTTCCCGATGCGAAGGTGGCGCGGTGCATCGGTCCGGCGAACAGCACGTTTGACGTTGAACTGGGCGACGAGATACCGTTTTGAGCAGGAGAGTGTGACATGGGTACAATTGGCAAGGTGAAGCTGGCAGCGCTGGAAGAGGCGGGCGAGGACGAGATCTTCGGGATGATTGCGGACGGCAAGAACGCGTCGGACGTGATCAAGCACTACGATGTGGGCTGGCACCTGTTCCACAAGTGGATCGCTGCCGGCGAGGGACGTGCGCAGCGGTACGAGGAGGCCAAGCAGATGGCGGGGCATTTCTACGCGTCTCAGGCGCAGAAGATTGCTGACGAGATACACCAGCACGAGGCGAGCGTGAACAGCGCGAAGCTGGCGGTCGACGTGCTCAAGTGGAAGGCGGCGAAGGCGTCGTCAGAGTATGACACGAGGCAGCGTGATGTCGCGGTCAACATCAGCGTGAATGACCTGCACGCGCAGGCTGCGCTGCTGCTCAACAGCGTGGAAGGCGACGTCATCGAGGGCGAGGCAGTCGAGGTGGAGGATGACGATTGAGCGCGAAATCGCACACCGACGCAGCTTGGCGTGCGCGTGCGCGCGTGCCACAACCGCTCGATCACGTCAAGATCGTGCCACAATCGGCCGCTCTGGAGGGTGCAAATGTGGCAACATTAAGGCAAATGCGGGGCAAATCTGCTAAGTTGCTGAGATGCAACGATATATTATTTAACATAATACGGCTTATGCGTCTTAGCGCGCTTTCGGGGCGAAATCGCTGCCGAAATCCGCGTTTTGACCCCCCCCTTCGTCAGCCGCGGCGGGTGCAAAAGCTCATGACCCCTTCACGCATCCCCGAAAAAATTTTCCACATTTTCACACAACGGAGTGTTAACACATGAACGCCCCCAAGCCCCAAGATAACCCGTTTCTGAAGTTGATGCGCCGCTACCGTGACGACCCGGTCGCGTTTTCCCAAGAGGTGATCGGCATCGAGCCTGACGAGTGGCAAGTTGAGTTGCTAGACGCGATTGCCGCGCCGGCCACCCGCCGCGTGTCGGTTCGATCTGGCCACGGTGTCGGCAAGTCGACGGGCGTCGCCATGGCGGCCATCTGGCACGTCTTGATGCGGTATCCAAGCAAGACGGTGGTCACGGCGCCCACTTCTGCGCAGCTATTTGACGCGTGTTTCGCGGAGATGAAGAACGTGGCCAAGCGGCTCAAGCCCCCGTTCAACAATTTGCTGGAGATCAAGTCGGATCGGATCGAGTTGAAGAGCGCCCCGGAGAGCACGTTTATTTCGTGCAGGACGTCGAGGTCGGAGCAGCCGGAAGCCTTGGCCGGTGTGCACAGCGAAAACGTGCTTCTGCTGGCGGATGAGGCGTCAGGTATCCCGGAGGCCGTGTTCGAGGCTGCATCCGGCTCGATGTCGGGCCACAACGCCACCACGGTGCTGACGGGAAACCCGACGCGTAACACTGGCTTCTTCTACGACACCCACACGCGCCTGCGGGACGACTGGTACACGATGCACGTCTCCTGCGTCGACAGCCCGCGCGTGTCTGACGATTTTGTCACCGACATGCAGCGCCGGTACGGTGAGGACAGCCCGGCGTACCACGTCCGCGTGCTCGGAAATTTCCCGCCGTCAGAGGAGGACACGGTGATACCGGTGGCGCTGGTCGAGCACGCGTTTAACAACGAGGTGAAGGTTCACGAGGATACGGTGGCTGTGTGGGGCTTGGACGTGGCACGCCAGGGCGACGACAGCAGCGTGTTGTGCAAGCGGCAGGGTCCGGTGGTGCACCCGATGACTGTGTGGCGCAACTTGGACCTGATGCAGCTCTCTGGCGCTGTGAAGGCGGAATATGACGCCATGCCCCCGTCAAGGCGCCCCAGCGAGATCATCGTCGACAGCAACGGCTTCGGCGCCGGCGTGTTGGATCGTCTGCGTGAGCTGGGTTTGCCGGCGCGCGGCTTGAACGTGTCGGAGCGCGCGGTGGCGAAGCAGACGTATCTGAACCTGCGCGCTGAGCTGTGGTTTAAGGCGAAGGCGTGGCTCGAGAATATGGATGTGTCGCTGCCGAAGGATGACGCGCTGTATTCGGAGCTGGTGGCCCCGCGGTATTCGTTCACGTCGTCTGGCAAGATCCAAGTGGAGAGCAAGGACAGCATGAAGAAGCGCGGGGTGCGATCTCCCGACCGCGCCGACGCGCTGTGTTTGGCTCTGGGCGGAGACCACACGACGATGGCCTACGGAATGGCGGCCGCCGGATCGTGGTCAAAGCCGATCCGGCGTAATATTCGCGGGGTGGTTTAAGGGGTCAGGGGCGCGCCCTGCCGGAGCCAGCCTGTGTGATTGCACCACCCGCAGCTTTTGGCCTTGCCCTCCTTTATAGCCCTGCGCCTGATGGTGACGTAGTGGCCGCAATCGCACCGGCACACGAGTTTGACGCCGCGTCTATGCGTGGCGTTTGTCCCGCTCCAAGAGTGTTCGCCGTGGTTTTTTGCCAGTCCGATCACCTTTAGTCGGCCGTGTTTTTCGGTAAACATTTTTATCAGCTCTTTTCGGCCGACTGGGTTTCTTGCGATGGCCCCAATCCGCCCTTCATCCGTTTCGATTGCAGGCATTTCCTTGTATGCCTGTGTCAGTTTTCTTGCCGGTTCGTAATGAACGGCCTCTCCAAAAGCGACACGCGCAGCCAAGCCGTTGATCGGTTTCATTTTCGGGTCGAGCTTGTCTGACATTACCTTAGCTTTCCAAGTCGGTCAGGTTCACGTCCCGGCCCTTAGTCTGAAACGGCGTCTCGCTTGGGGACGCTGAGTTTATGACGGCTGACAAGGCGAGGCGGGTCTCGGCCTGCTCGACAAGAAGTTGGCCGTTCTCGACCCACTGATCGAGCGTGAGGTCTTTGAGGCGCGGTTGGTCGACGTCGAGGAATGCGACGACTTGATCTCGTAGCCTGCCGGTCGTCAGGTAGTGTAGCGTCAGGTTTGTGCCCGGCTTCTTTAGGTAGACGAAACGCCAAGATACTTTTAGGTACGCCGGAGTGAATGGCATCGGGGTTTCATTCTTAACTCTCATCATCACAAGGTTTGGGCACCCGATTGCGTCGAGTATCAGCTCGCGCGTGAGGCGCTTGGGCTTCATGGCTCGCTTGATCGGCACCGCCATTCTAGGCGGTGACTGCGGATATTCTGCGCCAGAAGCCCTCTCGCGCTCGATGTAGCGCCTGACGTTATTTTTGGCGTTCTCGCGCGCGCCGTAGCTTATCTGGTGGGCCAGATATTCTGCGTAGCGCAGCGCCTCCTTCGACGCCTCCTCAGTTTGTGCGGTGATCGCGAGATACAGGCCCAGCTCGACGGCTTCCTGCGTGTTTTGCGGTGTATCGTGCATTACTCTTCTCCCTCGTGTAGTGGCGCCTCGACAGAGCCGAGGCCGTTGCAGTTGTCGCAATCTTCGGTGTGATCCTCGAAGTCGCCGTGCCACGACGACGTCTGGCGGACCCAGACCTCGCGCTCGACAGTTCCCTCGCCGTCACATTCAGGGCAGTTAATTCTGCCAGTCATTATGGTTCTCCACTGCGTTGACGATTTCCAATTTTCCATTTTGTTTCTCCCAGTTGTGGGGAGCCGAAGCTCCCCGTGTTGCGTTAAGACCCGTGCTTCTCAGCCTTCAATATTCCAGATTTGCAAGCGCTGCGGTTCCAGTCTGTTGTGCCGATCACTTCCCACGCCCAGTGGCTTTTTGCGTCAGGGTGACCCGCGTGCCACTGGTGAAAAAACTCGCCAGTGCAGAAGCAGATGGCCTCTACTCCAAAGTCTTTTGGGTCAATGTTAATGCGTTCGCCCTTGACCCTATGACCCGCGTTTGAGTGCCACGACCAGCGGTCGTTTTTGCGACCATGCGCGCCAGCAAGCTGCACCTTAAAGGTGCTTCCGGCTTTCTCAATAAGCCATCCACCAGCGTAGTCAGTGAGTTTGATGTTGGCGAGCAGCTCGCCTTTAGTGCCGTTTGTGAAATCAAATACTTTCATCGGTTGTTCTCCTATTTGTGGGGAGCCGTAGCTCCCCGTGTTGAATTAGGCTTGCGGTTTCTTTTTGACTGATCCAATTACGCCAGTTTTATCTGAAACGTATATTGTCGCGCCTTTGCGTTTTGTTTTGATTGATCCATAAACGGGCATGGAGAGCCTGATCCCATTGTTGAGGCACTTAGCGCTCGCCGTTACAGTTGTGCATTTGTCGGTTGACGTAAAAACTAACATATCCGTTCTCTCTTGTTTCTGTCTATGCAGTTAACCTAATGTTAACATCTACGGATTACAAGCGATAAAAATGCAATAATCTGGTCACCGGCAAACTTTTTTGCTATCCTGCCCGTGTGAACGGCTATCCACCCAGCCGAGATCGAGCGATTACGCTCACCC
>FUIF01015544.1_pt1 | contig 13935 bp, 15 predicted proteins | sample 1003461 | NCBI WGS metagenome assembly FUIF01 (sample SAMEA80401918, study PRJEB19352) | marine metagenome | reverse complement strand
CGGACCGCGTTCCCGTCCGCCGTGTTCATGAGCGGGGCGATGAGCTCCTCGCGGAACTTCGGAATCATCGTCCGATCTTGCTCGAAGTCTCGCCAGGGTTGCCCGATCACTCGAGCCGCCATCCGTTCGGCGACTTGCTCCGGCGACATCTCCATAATATAAAGAAGGACCGGATGTTTCTTCGCGATCTCCGCGAGCATGTTCATCACGAGCGCGCTCTTCCCCGTCCCGGGTCGCCCGGCGAACGTGTAGACGCAACCGCCGCGAAGCCGCGTCGTGTCGTCGAGGACTTCGTATCCGGTCGTGATTCCATTGTTGAGCGCGGCTCCGTTCTCGACGTCGTGAAGCTCGGACACGAGCCCATTGATGAGCGTGAAGAGGTCGAAGTCTTGCTCTTCGGCGAAGTCCTCCTTCGATGCCTCAACCGTCCCGGCGAGCGTCGAGTCGAGAATCTCCGTGACGGAAGCCGTCGAACACGCGCGCTCGAACATGTCGCTCCCGAGCTTCATGATCCGGCGGCGTTGCCATGCCTCGCGAACCTCTTGAATGAAGCCCTTAAATCCGCGTTGCGTGTCGCACCGATCGAGGAGCTCGACGATCTCGTGATCGAGGAGATCCGCTCGCTCGGCGGCGATCCCCCACACGTTCCGGTCGATCCGCTTCCCTTCTTTCTCGAGCTCGAGAACCTTCCCGATAACTCGTCTTGTCGTGCTCCCCGTCCACGCATCGAACGGGAGCTTCGAGGCGACCTCGATCCAAAGCGCGCCGCTATCGTCGAAGGTCCCGAGAATCCCGACTAAAGCTTTTTCGGCGGCGTAAGCGTGCGGCGGCGAATAAGCAAGATCCGCCGAAGCGTCTCCCTTCCCCGAACAAGACTTGTCGCCGTTCGCTCCCGACGGAGCTCTTCGAATTTCTTCCATAGCGCCGCCTCCTCACTTTCCGAGCTCATGAACGATCCTCTCCTTCTCCGGACGAGGGAGGAGGTCCCATGTCCACGGCTTCGAGCGATACTTCTCGCGAGCGTGAGCTCGCCAGTTAATAGGCTCCTCGAGGAAGCTCGATCCGCCGCGCTTCCTCTCGTGCTCGTAGTCCGTGAAATCGGATTGCATGAGGAGATGAGCGAAGACCCGAACCTCGGAGCCTCGGAGTTAATCGAAGAGCCGAGGGAGCGAGAGCTTCCGCTCTTTCCAGTATTCCGGACAACGGTCCGGATCGGCGAGCCAATCGAAAGGAGCTCGTAGGATGAGGCGAGCGCTCGGTATTCGAGCGCCGTGAATTGTCGAAGCCTCTTCGCGAGATCGGCGCGAGCCGTGACTTTGCGAAGATGGTCCGCCTTCTTTGCTCTCGCGTTCCATGCCGCGAGAAGTGCGTCCGGTTGAATCATCGCTCACACGATTACAGTCTTTTTAGGAACCGTCAAGGCTTCTTGCCTTCATTCCAGAAAAGGAACCGATCACCGAGAATCTTCCGCCACTTCCAACAAAGGAGCTCGACCGTCGGAGCGTCGGCTTCCGAGACGACGGGAGCCCGACGATGTGTCGTCTTCCCAAGGAGCGCGTCGTATCGATCTTGAAGCCGCCGGATCCCTTCCCCGAGAACGTCGCGTTGCGCAACCGTGTAGGTCTTCCGTCTCGCGAGCGCCTTCGACTTCCGCTCGAGGTATCGCTCCTCGAGCTCGTCGTCCTCGAGGTTCGACGCCTCCTTGAGGTTGTCGCGCGAGTTGAGAATTCGCTCGGCGAGCTCCGCCTTCTGGCAAACGACTTTCGCCATTCGCGCGTCAAAGGACTTCGAGAGAACGAGAAGTTGAACCTCGACGTCGTTCTTCTGTCCGATCCGATACGCTCGGTCTTCGGCTTGAGTCATCTTCGACTCGGTCCAATCGTACTCGAGAAAGACGACCTTGCACGAGGCGGTCAAGGTGAGCCCCACGGAGGCGGCTCGCATCGAGCACAAGATGAAGTCGAGGTTCCCCGCTTGAAACTCGTCGATCGCCTCTTGTCGACGCTTGTCGCTTTGTTGGCCGATCACCATCCCGCAAGCGCGGCCGGAGTCCGTGAGAGCCTTCTCGAGGCGAGTGAGAAGAACGCGGTGATGAGCGAACACGATCACGGGTTCGCGGAACGTCTTGAGGTGAGAGATCGCGAAGGGAATCTTCTCCTTCGCCGTCTCGAGCCGGATCTCCGCCATCTCTTCAATCGAGACCTTTCGCCCCTCCCGAAGATCCTTCACGGCTTGCCGGTGAGCCTTGTCCGAGTGCGAGAAGCGCGCAAGGTCGACCGCGAGCTTCAAGCCTTCAATCTTGCTTTCCATCCGTCGGAACGCCTCCGCCTCTTGCGCGAGGAGTTCCTTGTTCGTGGTCGGGATCTCGATGATCGTCCGCGTCTTCTTCGGGAGCTCCTTGAGAACCTCCCGCTTGAGTCGGCGAACCATGATGTTCTCGCGAAGCTTCCGCGCGAGCTCCTCGGCGTGAAAGATCTTCCGAGAATCGGCGTCTCCTCCGGCGTAGCGTTGAACGTAGGACCACGCCGTTCCGAGCGGTCGGTCTTTCCCGATGGCGTCGAGCCATGCAAGCGCGGGGATGAGTTCCGAGACCCGATTCTCGAACGGCGTCCCCGAGAGCGCGATCTTGTATCGAGCATCGATCCCGCTTGAGACTCGAGGCTTCGGGATCTCCTTGAGGATCTCTTGAGCCTTCTCCTTGAGCCGGAGCGCCTTCCCGGGATCGCGATCGAGGCGAGCGCGGCGAGCGGCTTCCTCGAGCTTGTTCGCTTGCTCTCGGAGTTGCTTCGCCTTCGCGGCCGGGAAGTCTTGAACCTTCCCCCCGGCGATGATCGCGGAGCGCTTCGATTCGTAATTCTTGATCTCGTGCGCTTCGTCGAGAACGATCATATCCCATTCGGGGAGCTTCAAGATGTGTTCCCAGAATGGAACGACGTCGTAATTCACGATCACGACCCGGAGCCCTTTAGGCTTCCCGTCGAGCTTCCTCGCCATCGGTCGAACCGTCGCCTTCTTCTGTCCGGAGATGATCACGATCTCGGTGTTCAACCGGAACCCGAACTTCTCGAACTCCCGCTTCCAATTCTCCTTCACGGCTCGAGGACAAACGACGAGGACCGTCCGAATCGTCTCGTCGGCGTTCGTGACCGCGATCGTTTGAACGGTCTTCCCGAGACCCATGTCGTCGGCGAGGAGGATCTTCTTCCGGCGAAGGATCTCGTGAGCTCCGACGAGTTGAAACTTGTAAAGGGATTCGCCCGGCGGAAGAGGGAGCGGCTTGAGGTCCGGATTCTCGGCTTGAAAGCTCGCCTCGTATCGACGCTCGAGCTCACGCGTGTCGACCACGCCTTCGGGTCGGATAAACCATGAGACGCGCTCCCCCTTGACCGAGATCCCCATCTTCCGAAGCGCCGACATCGTGAGAGGGTCGTCGGTCATCCGACGGAACTCGTCGTTCATCCGCGCCTCGCGTACGTCGCGAAGACCGAAGCGAGTCTTGATCCGCTTCGGCTCCGTCCACGGGAGAAGCCCGGGAAGGATTGTGTCGAATTTCTTCAATAGGAGATGGCGGCGAGCCAAGGAAAGTTCCTCCGCTTCCCTTCGCGCTCTTTCGAGCCGACGACCCGGAGATAATGCTTCGCCCTCGTCATGCCGACGTAAAGAATCCGCCGCCCCTCGGAAGTATCCTCGAACGTGTCGAGCCCAGCGACGACGACCGCGTCGAACTCTTGCCCCTTGACCGAGTGAACCGTCCCCACATAGACCGATCGAACCGCGGTCGGGTCCCGTCGGCGACTCCATTCGTCGACGGCGAGAATCCATTGATCGACCGGCGTCTCTTCGAGAACCTCCGCGAGCGAATCCCTATAGTCCGGGAAGGGGCAAGCGCGGAGGATGTTTCGAACGTTCGTCTCTCCGATCGAGATGAGCTCGAAGACCTTGTCGAACCGAACGCGCGGCTTCGGTCCACGGACCGGAATCCCTACGTTGAGCACGGCGGCGAGCGTCGAGGCTTCTTGATTGCGGCGAGTGAGCACGGCGACCGAGTTGAAGGTGTTCTTCAAGTTCGCGACCGCTTGTTGAATGGCGTTGAACTCGTCGCCTTGATGATCAAAGAGATCGACAACCGCAAGCCCGGCCGGAGCCATCGGATCCGGAACCATTTGGCAAGATTGCGCGAGCCGGTTCGACCGTTGAACGATCACGTCCGCGCTTCGGAAGTTCATCGAGAGATAAAGCGTCTTCATCCCTTCCCGATCCATGAGTTCGGGAACCGCGCCTCGGAACTCGTAGATCGATTGATCCGGATCGCCGATCAAGATGATTTGGTTACTCACCGAGAGGAGTTCGAAGATCTCCCATTCGGCCGCGCCGCTATCTTGAACCTCGTCGATGATGAAGGAGCACCCCTCGAACTTGAGCTCGCCGGTTGCGAGCATGTCCGCGAAGAGCATGAGCGCGCCGTGAAAGTCGATCCGCTTTTCCGCCGCCATCTTCGCTCGAGCAACAAGGACGCGTCGCCTCGTGTTGCGGGGAAGCGCCTCCGTCGGTTTGTGAAAGTCCTCGAGATCGACTCCCGCGAAAGTTGCGAGAAGCCCGAGCTCCTCTTCCGCGACCGGCTTGAACCGAATCTCTCGATAGATGAGCGCATGAATTGTCGAGACATTGATCCCCGGGACGACCCGTCTCCGGAGCTCTATCGCGGCGGCGTTCGTGTAAGTAATCGCGAAGATGTCCTCGCGTCGCTTCTTCTCGCGAAGCGCCTCAATCATGCCGACGGCGGTCGTCGTTTTGCCGGACCCGGGTCCCGCTTTAAGAATGAAATCCTCGCCCGCGTCGGCGAGGTCGATCGCGGCTTGTTGCTCCTTGGTTGCCTTGTTCATCCCCGCAAATCTACGGGATCGCGAAAGGCTTGCAAGTCGTTTTAAGCCTCAGCGATCACAAGGTTCGAGTAGGTGTTTCTCGGCGGCGTCGAGGCGTCTTGAGTGAGTTGGAAGTCGAGCGTCGCGCCTCCGGCGAAGGTCGGCGTAAAATCGTTATCAATCGCGTTGTCGCCGTTTGGCGTCGAGACGGTCGCGAAGTGAAGCGTATTGATGTTCGAGGAGTTCGCTCGGAGCCGAATCGTGTTCGAAACAACCGACCCGGCCTTGTTGAATGTCCCGGAGATATTATAGAGCGTCCCGGAGACGAGAAGCCCGTCGGGGATGGAAACCGTCGCGCAAATCGTGGAGCCGCTCGGCTTCTTCATCGAGTAACCGGTCCCGGTCATATAAGTCCCCGTCGCGAACGTCCCTCCGATGATAACGGTCCCGAGGATCGTGATCGGAGCGAGCGGAGTGAGGGAGGCTCCGAGAACGTTCGCGTCGATCGAATCTTGCGAGAGAACGGAGTCGTAAACGTTTAGTTGCTTCACCTTCCCGCCCGCGCCGTCCGTCCCCGCGGAGTCGTTCCCGACATAGAAGGCGGTGACATTCTGTGTCGAGGTCGTATCCTCAAGGAGAGAGCCCCCATTCGCGAAGACCTCGAGAGTCCCGTCGGCCGCGACCGTGACGTGAAACATCGTCGAATCCGTGTCTTGAGGAACAAGAACGCCAAGCGAAACGCCGGAAGCTTCGTGATCGATGAACATCACCGAATCGGTAATGTAAAGCTTGAGCGGATCGGCTCCGCCCGCTCGAGTAAGTTCAAGAAAGGTTCCGTCTTCCTCGAGCACGTCTCCGGTGTTCACCTCGATCTCGAAAGTGTAAGGAGCGACAAGAGCCGACGAAAGCGTCGTCGACATCGTGTCTTGATCCGCTTGAGAAAACTCGAGCTCGATCGGATCGACGTCGCGGTCAATCGAGGCGGTCCCGGAGAGGTCTTCGGCCCCGTTCCCGTCCTCCCAGCTTGAGACATCGACCGCGAGTCCGCCGGGCAATGCGAAACCGACATCGTCGGTCGACTCCGGAAGATACGTGTCGAGATCGGGATGAGTCTCAGTCCGGTCGGCGATGATCTCTCCGGCCGATTCCGTGAGACCATAGAACATATTGCAATCGGAGAGCCCGCCACTATAAGACGTGTACCAAAGCGGCGTCCCGGAGTTGTAAAGCGTCGTCACATCTGAGGACGAGATCGCTTTCGACCAATGGGACATGCAAAGAATGTTCCCGTTCCAAATCGCCCCGCTCGCCGCGTGAATGCGCGCGCCGCCGAGACCGAAGCGCGTTCCGGAGTTCACCGTTTGACGAACCCGGCCGGAGCCGAGGACGGCGGTCGTCACAAGCGAGCCATTGATATAGGAATAAGCCTCGCCATCGGTCCCTTGCGTCGGATCGAAGATCATCACGATATGAGACCAAGCGTCCGCCGTGCAAGTTCCGCCGGAGAGCGACGCCGTCCCCGAGTCGAGATAGAAAGCCGCCGAGAGAGTATCGAAGCTTGTCGCGACGGCGCTGAAGCTTTGAAGAACCGTGTTGAGTCCTGAGATGTAAGCCCCAAAGACCGCCGAACTATTCGAGGTCGATCGATTATAAAGCCAGAAAGAAAGGGTCGCCGCCCCATCGGTTCCCCCAACGAAAACCGGGTCGGTTGGATGAGCCGCGCCCGTGTTCGTTCCTCGATAGTTGCCATCCCACCGCGAGGCGCGATCGGTGTTAAGCTCGCCCGGGTCGGTGATTTGGAAATCGTAGGTATAGAGCGCGCTCGATGGCGAGCCGCCCGAGTCCGGGTTTTGACCCGGGACGCCCGCGACTCCCTTGAAGGGACCAAAGAAAGCCGGTCCGGCCGCGACTGGCGAGTTCGGAGGCATCAGTGAGTAGCGGGAGAGATCGTCACGAAGTAAGGAAGCGTCGAGGCTCCGGACACGTTGAGTTGATACTCGGTATCGCGAGCGCCTCCCTTCCCATTCTCGAAGCCTTGCTCGAGATTGAATCCGAGGTCGTTCCCGGGACCGCTCCCGGAGATCACGAGGTTCGAGGAGTCAATCGCTTGGAAGCTTCCTTGACCGGCGAGCTTGCGTTGCATGGTCAAGGTTCCCTCGGTTTGACCCGAAGCGAGGGTTCCCTGTCCACCTTGCCACGAAAACGGATAGTTTCCGTCGGCCGTGACCTTGATGATTTGCGTCGATTTAAACAGTTCGGAGCCCATGCCGAAGAGTGTCCGGCATCGGCTCCGATTTGTCAAGATTCCCTAAGTGAGCTCACGAGGATCGACCACGTCGACAAGATCGTCGTCTTCGACGTTTGGGCAATCGGACGGAGAGAGGACGATCGCTTGATCGATCCGCTCGTCGGCGTAGAGATCGCCGAGCTCTTGAAGGAGCCGGATTTGTGCCTTCGGAGAGAACCGCGCGAACTCGTCGATCACGATCAACTTGAGCCCGTCGGAGAGTGAGGCGATCGAGACCGCGAGCGCCATGTAAGCGGCGGCGAGCTCGCTTCCGCTCCACGTCTCGAAGGCGATCCAATCCTTTTCGACGAAGTATCCGAGATTCCCTTTCTCGTCGATTTCGATCTTGAACCATGGGAACACGTTCGCGGCGCTCTCCGCTCCGGGAGCGATGACCGACTCGAGCGCGCCTTTCATGAGAGCCTCGCGCTCCGCCTTCGCGGCTTTCCCGAGCTCCGTTCTCTCCTCGATGGTTTTCTCGAGAAGCTCAATCTCGCTTCGGATCTCCTTCGCGCGATCTTCCTCCGACCCGATCCTCGTGTTCAATCGATCGATTTCGCGATACTCCGCGACGGACCCGAGCTCTTCGAGTCCTTTCTCGAGTCCCTTGATCTTCTCGAGTCGCTCGAGGACGACCTCTTTCTTCTTCTCCGCGCGCTTGTTGTGCTCGAGGTTGCGAGAGTAGGCGGAGACCTTGTCCTTCAAGGAGGCGAGCTCGTCGCGTGCGTCGCGAAGCTTTGCGGGGATCTCGTTCGAGCGCGCGGTCGCGTCTCTCATGTCTTCGTGAACTTCGTTCAAGAGACTCTCGAGTTCATCGCGCTCTTCGTCCGGAAGCTCGGTCACGGCTCCGCACGTCGGACACGTCCCGCGCTCCGCGAGCTCGAGCTTCTCCTTGAACTTCTCGATCTTTCCTCGGAGTTCGCCTCGGCGGTCGGCGAGGTGTTCCTTGTTCCCCTCGAGAGCCCCGACCGCGATCGAGGCTTCTTCGAGCTCCGCCTCGGACGGCGGCTCTTCGAGAGTCACGAGGTCCGGAATCGTGAGGTCTTCGCTCTTGAGCGCCTCGAGTTGTCCTTCCATCTTCGAGCGCATCTCGATCATTTTCGAAGGGTCGCCGTCGACCCTTCGATCCCCGAGCTCCGCGTCGAGTTCTTGAATCGTCGCCTCGCATTCCTCGAGAGCTCCGGTCGCCTTTGCAAGTTCGGCCTTCTTCACGCGGATCTCTCCTCGCTGTACCTTCATGAAGGCGTCGAGATAATCGATCACGGTTTCCGCCTCCCTCACCTCGTTCGGGATTCCGGTTCCTCTGAGGAGCCGATCGCGAACCTCCTCGACCGGAGGAAGGTTCGGCGCGACCGAGAGAATGTATTTCATCCGATCGCTCGGACCAACATCGAAGAAAGCGGCCGGGTCGAGAAGCCGCGTCTCGAGATCCGTGAGGTCGCGCGCGGTCGAGTGGCTCTTCCCTTTGCCGTCGAGGAGATAGTGAAACTTTGAGTCGTCGTCCATCGTGACGAGCGCCTCAACGACGCCGCCGACTCCGGAGAGGCGTCGATGTCGATTGTCATTCGCCGCCGCTTTGCTCTTCGCGACCGTCGGCTCGTAGCCGCGAAGTGCGAGGTTGATCGCGACCGCGATCGATGTCTTCCCGACTCCGTTCTCGCCGTAAAAGAATTGAACCGGAAGGTCGTCTAGATCGAACGCGAACTCGCGCCCCTTGAGATTGCCTGAGATGCTCTTGATTTTCATCGTGCCGAACCTCGAGGATCGACATGGCTCCGTCAAGTCGCTTTAAGAATCTCGGCGACTTTCTCCAACAAATGCCAATCGTCCGCGGTCATGAGATCGCGCGAGAGCGAATCGAGCTTCGCCTCGAGCTCGAGGTTCTCTCCTTCCGGAAGGTTGAGAGCGGCGAAGGCGAACTTCGGGTTCCGGATGATTGCCATCTCGAGACCGATCTCGGCGACGAGATGAACGAACTCGCCTTCTTCCCCGGGGAGCTCGCCGGGGACCTTCCCCTTCGCGGCGAGAGCGAGTTCAACCGGGAAAGGGAATTTCGGGACCTCGTTTTTCCCTTTTACCTTGTCCGGCGAGAGGTTGAGCCGCTCAATCCCGAGAGCGCTCCCGACTTGGCGCGCGGTCGCGTTCCTCACGACCGGATCGGCGATCTTCGAGACGAGCTTCTCGATCCCTGTCACGAAGCGCTTGAGCTCGCCAGGGTCGGCCGGAGCTCTCTTCACGAGCCCTTCGAGGTAGCCTTCCGGCTTCGGGAGCTTGAGCCCTTGAAGACAATCGCCGGGATCCTTCCCCTCGGGGAGGAAGATCGCCTCGACGTGAAAGCCGAAGCTCGCGAGGATCTTGAACGCCCGGCTCGCCGCCTTTCGACCGGCGAAGTCTCCGTCGAAGACAAGAATCGCCGTTTGAGTGTACCTTGCCAGGGTCGCGACTTGATCCTCGGTGAGAGAGGTCCCGAGCGGCGCGACGGTGTTCGTGTGCCCGAGATCGTGCATCGCGAGGACGTCGATTTGTCCCTCGACGATAAAGGCTTTCTCTTCGCGTAGGATTGCACGAAGAGCCATGTCGAGCCCAAAGAGAACCTTGCCCTTCTCGAACCACTTCGAGCCGGGAGAGTTCACGTATTTCGCGCGATGATCGACGAGCGTCCGACCGGACCATCCGAGAAGCTTTCCTTGATGGTCGCGAATAGGAAAAGTCAATCGATCCCGGAACCGGCGGATCGGTCCGATCTCGTCGTCGCGAGATTCGCGGAAATCTTCGCAATGGATGAGCTCGAGACTTGTCTTCCCGGAGACGCCGCAACCGACGCCCCACTCGCGAAGAAGGTCTTCGTGTTCGAAGCCGCGCTTCATGAGTTCGGCGACCGCAAAATCGGATCCGCCGCCGCCCGTGAAGATCGCTTGAACCTCGTCGAGGTTTGCCATCCGACGAGAGCGCTCGAGGCGATACGCTTTCTCTTCCCGGGTCTCCACGATCGGAACCTCGATCCCATACTTCGAGCCGAGCTCCCGCATCGCTTCGGGGAACGTGAGCGCGTTCGCGTCCATGACGAAGCGCACGACGTTCCCTCCCCATCCGCACCCGAAACAATAAGCCATCCCCTTAGACGGCGTGACGTGGAAGGAGCCGGTTCGCTCGGCGTGGAAAGGACAGTTCGCGACGTAGGAATCGGCTCCGCTCTTCTTGAGAGGAAACCGCTCGCCGACGACCTCTTCGATCTTCGCGGCGTCCTTGATTCGCTCGACGACTTCTTCGGGGATCATGAGTCAAGGAAACGCTCTAGAGCGGATTCATACTCGTCACAAAGGTCTTCGTCCATGCTTTCCCCATAGCTCTCGTACCATTGCCGAACATCTTTTCGGGATGCCATCCTTTTGAATTCTCGAGGATCTCCCCGGCGATCGCTCCCATACCATGCAATCAAGCGTCGGGTTTCTCGGTCAACGGAGATTGATCTCATCGAGACCTTCATGAGATCCACTCCCCCTTGCGGTCGGCGTTCACGATCCAAAGCGCGGCGAGAAGCGCGAAGGCGGAGAGAGCCCAACAAAGCGCGGAGACGGTCGGAGCGAGGTCCGCGGCCGTTCCGGCTTCCCAGAAATTAAACAGCCCGAAGGCTCCGAGAATCGTTTTCATTTGAGGAGACGAGGAAGGATGAGATCGCGAAGAACGAGGTCGGCGAGCCCGACGAGGGGAACCGACGCGATGAGAGCAAGGAGAATGATCACGACCAAGAGAGGTTAAGGTTGCCTTGAACGGTCGGCTCGGGATAGAGCTCGCCTTCGAATTTGAGAGCGCGGTCGCTCGGGACATAGTCGCCGACCTTCCACTCGCTCGAAGCTTCGCACCGATGGACCCGGCGGATCAAGCCTTGCTTGAGCCAACGAGCGGCGCGAATCCGACCGAGGACGCCGGGCTCGATCGAGCGGCCGAAAGCGGCTTGATCGAGGAACTTATCGAACGCGTTGCGCTCGTCTTGTGCGGTGAGGTTGTCGTTGTTCATGTCGAGACAATACGCGATTTTGCGTAGCGCGCAAGTCTCTTTTAGAAAAAAAGAAGGGAGCCCCTTTCGGAGCCCCCTTCGGGTTGCGTTGCTTTCTCTTGTCGGGAGATCCTTACTTGAACATTGCGGGAGGCCCGGCCGCGCTTCCCGTTTGTTGCGCGACCCAATTCACCCATTGACTTCCCCCCACCATGGGAAGAGCCAACCGACGAAATTGAAGTTCCCCGTTCCGGGATAGTAGCCGGACGCGCCGCTCACCTTGAACGGGAGATCTTGCGAGTCCCAATCGGTGATTGCGCCCATCCATGTCAACGCGCCGTTGGCACTGAAGAAGGCGGCTTTATTCGCGCCGCCCGCCTTGTTCGCCATCGTCACCGAAGGGTGGGCATTGAACCAGTTTTGCCAATGGATGCCTTGCCCGCCCGAGCGAACGATCCAATTATAGGACGCATTCTCGGAGCCGCCCCATTGACTTAGACCGGCGAGGACCTTCATTTGACCGAGACTCTTCCCGACGATGCTTCCGAGATTATTGTAAGTCGGATTGTACATCGAGTTTCCGGGGATCGTTTGACCGGGCATAAAGTGATAGATGTCACAATCGCCGTGAGCGGTCCCAACCGTGAAGAGGTAGTAATGAGCGGTCCAAGTCCCGCCGCCATACTTCGGAATACTCAAGGTCGTCGTGCCTTGGTAGTAGACTCCGTGATTGTATTGGAATTGCGGATATCCCGCGCTCGCCGCCGTGAGGCAAAGAGCGAAGATTGCGAGGATTAGTGTATTCAGTTTATTCATGTTCTTCTATTTGGGTTTGCGTTGGTGGAGCGGAGGGAGGGACGAACGTCGCCCCGATCCGATCCATTTCTTTTATTGAGGGAGTGTCGTCGCCGTAGGCTTCGGCTCCCTCAAAATCGTCTCACGATGTCCGCGACCTCTTCTTCTGTCGGGCTCTTTCGCGCTTCGCTCGCGCTTTCTCGCGTTGCCTCTCCCTCTTTGCCTTGGCTCGAAGGCGAGCTCGTTCCCGCTTCGATAAGGGAGAAGGAGGCGGTGTCGACGGTTGCGACGGGATCTCGGTCTTCATGGAGGGACCAAATCGCAAAGGACGCGAGCACGGCGAGAAAGGCATAAACGGAGGCGACTCGCATTCGAGGAGGACTGTTAAAGCGTTGGTTCATAATTTCAAGAAGTTTGTATTATAGTGATTTCAGTTGAGATGCTTGATCTCAAATCCGGGGAAGTCGTCGGTGCAATCCTTCCATTCGGATTCCGAGTCGAACAAATAGTCGGCGTGTTTCCCGCATCGGCTCCCGTCCTTTTTCCGGATGAGTTCGACGATACAAAAGATCATCTCGCCGCCGTTCGTGACGCGGAAGCCGTGAAGGATTCCCGTGAAGGTTGAGCGGCGACCGGGTCCCCACTTCCAACGGACGACCTTCCCGCGCGTGATTCCGACGACGCTTTCCGCGTATCGTTTCTCGAGGTGAAGCCGGACTTGTTTCGCGTGCGACTCCGCCGCCATGGCGTCAAGCCATGCCTCGCGGTTCTTATCTTGGATCGCCGCCGGTTGCTTGATCGGCTTCTTCTTTGCCCTTGTCTTGACTGCCATCTTGTTTCGTAATTTCGGGTTCTTCGATTTCGGTGATGAGAAGAGAGAGGTCGGTCTCGATCGACTCGAGCTCCGAGATTCTTCCCGTGTGAATGTCGACCGCTTTGTTCCGCTCTTGAGCCTCGAAGCGCTCGCGTTGCGCTTGCGTCTTCCGGATCGCGAGACGAGTCCGGAGCTCTTGAACCGCTCGCATGCAACGAGCGCGCTCGACCTTGATTTCGTGTGAGAGTTCGTGATTCATTTTGGAGAGAGAGCCGAGACGAGCTCGGGAGACTCCGCGAGCGTCTTCGCTCCGTTCATCGTGATCTTGAGGATCTCCTTCGGTTCCCCTTCCTTCCCGAGGCGGAGCATATTCCCGGCGGCTCGGTTGCCCGATTCCTCGAGCGACGCGAGGACCGTGAGAACCCCTTGATCGGCGACGAGCTCGCCCGCTCGCTTGCGCGTAAGCACGAAGCCCTTCCCGGACATGATCGCCGCGAGGAGGAATTGATTCGTCGACATCGTGATCGGCTTCCGGCCGCGAGAGGCTCGCGTCTTGCCCGCCGCTCTCCGTCGCGCCGCCGCTTGCTCTCTCCGCCGCTTCCGACACTTCGAGCACGTTTGCCCCTCGTCGTCGCGCGGTTTCCAGCATTGCGGACACAAGCCCTTCTCGATCAATTCGAGCCGCTTTTCGTTTTGCCTCATTCATCAGAGGAGCCGTGAAAGTCGGAATTGTAAAGAATTAAGATTTCCGAGTCTAAGAGATGCGACTTCCCCAGGCGAGAAGCTTCCCTTGAGAGAACTCCGTGATTCGGCGATTGATCGTCGAGGTCTTCGCTTCGAAGGCAAGACGCTTTCTAACGTTCGCCGTCGTGAGAGCGACGGAGTCCTTCTTGCATGCTTCACAAGCCTCGTAAATCGCGCGGAGTTGACCGCCTTCGCCCTTCCGATACTTCGGAACCCGAATGATTCCGTCCGGCGAGTTCTTCGCCGCTTTCCGATTCGCGATCTTTTGTCGGAGAACCTTCGCGGTGAGCCCTTGAACTCGGCGCTTCGAGAGATAGGAGTGAGCGACGGAGCGCTCGACCTCAAAGGCGAGGAAGGGAGCGATGTTCTCGGGAGTGAGCTTCTCGCCCGCCTCCTCGAGTTCGTCGCAAACCTCGAGGAACGCGAGTTGCATCCC
>FUIF01021834.1_pt1 | contig 13969 bp, 18 predicted proteins | sample 1003461 | NCBI WGS metagenome assembly FUIF01 (sample SAMEA80401918, study PRJEB19352) | marine metagenome | reverse complement strand
AGTAATGACTCTGATATTTCTACTTTGACTAGTAACTTGATTACTACTGGGCAAACTTTAACAACTAACATTAATACGGTTTCCTCTAACCTAGTTTCAACCGGGGCAGTTGTTGATGATATTAGTGGAAACCTCATTACTACCGGTCAAACTTTACAGACGCAAATAACTAGCAATGACGGTGACATAACTACCTTGACATCTAATTTAGTTACCACTGGGCAAACTTTGCAAACGCAGATTATCTCAAATGATGGAGACATATCTACTTTAACTAGCAATCTAGCTTCAACAGGAAATACATTAACATCAAATGTATCTACTCTTACTACCAATTTAGCGTCCACTGGTTCAACTTTAGCTACCGATATAGTAACAGTTTCGGGGCTCACTCAAGGCAACGCTACTGATCTAGCTACTCTTACCTCTAATTTGGCAACCACAGGCCAAACTTTAACAAATGAAATAAGTACGGTTTCTGGGTTGGTAACAAGCAATGACTCAGACATATCTACTTTAACATCTAATTTAGTCACAACAGGTCAAACTTTACAGACACAGATTACAAGCAACGATTCAGATATATCAACTCTCACGAGCAATGTGGGAACAACAGGGCAAACACTTCAGACCCAAATCACAAGTAATGACTCTGATATTTCGACGTTAACATCAAATCTCGCGACCACTGGCCAAACGTTACAAACACAGATAACAAACAACGATAGCGATATTTCTACCCTAACATCAAACATAGCTTCAACTGGTAACACTTTAGATGCAAAAATTGATACGTTAAGTGGAGTTGTAACGCTTGATTCAGAAACTGGTAATTTAGTCGATACGTCTATGACTGGGAATTTTGCGGTAAATTTCCTTGATTTAGATGACACCCCTTCAGACTTAGGCGCTGTAGGCCAATCAGTAGTTGTAAACGCGGCAAGAGACGGATTAATTTTTTCTGGAGTGTCTGCTGGCGGAGGAGGAGGAAGTTCGACATTTGTTGGGTTGAGTGATACTCCCGGCGCTTTGACAGCTAGTAGGTTATTAGCCGTAAATTCAGCTGGAAACTCTATAGAATTTTTAGAGTCGGGGGCTTTGGTTACTGATAGCGAAACTGGAGTTTTTGCTACGTCCGCTAATTTGGTTACTACCGGACAGACTCTAACAACAAACATAAACACTGTATCCAGTAATTTAGTTTCGACAGGCAGTGTGATTGATGACGTTAGCGGAAATCTTATAACGACAGGGCAGACACTTCAGTCTCAAATTACAAGTAATGATTCAGATATATCGACTCTAACAAGTAACTTGGTGACGACTGGACAAACTCTCCAAACACAGATAACTACCTTACAAGGGCAGACGGGAGATAACTTAACAGAAGAAAGTCTCAGCGGTACTTACTCAACTCAATTTAATGTAACTGCAGCAGGAGGAGCGTATTCTTTAAGCGAGATAACAGCGCTAGATATTTGCCCAGCTTGCGCTACTGGGGAAGATCACGATAACGGAGATACTATACTATTTATATGAGAGTAATTTTAGTAGAGCATAAGAGCTCTAGAAAGGTAGAAGGATATAGAACACTTACGCGAGCTTGTAAGGCCTTAGAGCTAAACTATAGCACCTTAACCAAGGTTATAAACGCCCGCTGTAACTATTACGAAAACGAACGCTTTAAAATTACTAGGCTGCCTATACAATAAAAACGCTAAACATACAAGAAGTATATACTTTTTTTGTATATTTGCCTAAAGTATATACTTCTAAGTTTTGGCAGAAAATAACAACCCAGGCCTTCTAGGCCGCTTATTTAGAAGCTCCCCGGAAAACCCCAGCACTAGCTTAAGCAATCCTGCTGCGTGGCTTACGGGGCTTTTTGGTACTAGCAAAACGGGAGTACAAGTAAGCGAAGATAACGCGCTAACCTTTAGCGCTGTTTACGCAGCTGTAAGAATCATTAGCGAGACTATCGCGAGCATACCCCTAAACGTATACCAGTACGACGGAGAGACAAGGGTAAAGGCCGACGGCCACCCTATCCAGCACCTACTAGCTAAAGCGCCTAATGGCGTAAGCTCTAGCTTTACTTTCCGTGAGGCTATGGCGGCGAACCTTGTACTACACGGTAACGCCTATGCTAAGATCGAATTAAACGCCGCAGGGCGTCCTACTTCCCTTATTCCTTTAAACCCTATGCTAGTAGAGGTAAAGGTATTAGACGGGGAGAAAGTTTATGTATTCAACGATAAAGAGACTTACTTAGATTACGAAGTACTCCACTTTGTAGGCCTAAGCTTTAACGGTCTAACCGGTAAGAGCCCTATACAAGTAGCACGCGAAGCCGTAGCTATTGGGCTAGCAGCCCAAGAGTACGGCGCACGCTTCTACTCTAACGGAGCTAACACGGGCGGTATTATTACTGCGCCTGGCCGTCTATCTATTGAAGCTATTAAGAGACTTAAAGAAAGCTGGAACCGTGCTAACGCGGGGCTAAATAATAGCCACGGTACCGCCATCCTTGAGGAAGGGATGAAGTACGAAAAGATAGGACTAGATCCGGAGGCGGCGCAGTTCTTACAGTCTCGTAAATTCCAAGTAAACGAAATCGCTAGAATCTTTAGAATACCTCCGAGCTACTTAGCAGATTTAGAAAACAGCTCAACCCGGGCGAATGTAGAGCAGCAGGCTATACAGTTCGTTAGGGACTGTATTACTCCTTACGTCCGTAGAATGGAAGTAGAGCTAAACCGTAAGCTATTTAGAGAAGACGAGGCGAACTACTACGCGTACTTTACGGTAGAGGGCTTAATGCGTGGAGACCTTAAAGGCCGCGTACGACGCCTACGCTACAGCTCGTCAGTGGGGATGGCTAAGTGTAAACGATATTAGAGACCTAGAGAACCTTAACCCAGTAGAGGGCGGAGACATTTACCTACAGCCTTTAAATATGGTGCAAAGCGGAGAAGATAATACAAACGTAGACGCGGACTAATGAGCTTTACCGATTACCCACAAGCTGCAACCGACCACGCCAAGAGAGCGCTCAAAATCCGCGAGGAAGAGGGCACCGACTGCGGCACGCCGGTAGGCTGGGAATCTGCTAGGATTATAGCCAATAGAGAAGCTATAACGGCGCAGCGTTTGCCGCGCGTGTATAGCTTCCTATCTAGAGCTAAGACCTACGACAAGGGCCGCTTTAAGGATGAGGACGGTAAGCAGATCTGCGGTAGTATAATGTACGCAGCCTGGGGCGGAGACGAAATGCACCGCTGGGCAGAGCGCAAGCTAGAGAATATGGAAGAGGAAAAAAGCCTACGCCACATAAAGAGCGTAGAAGAAACGGACACCGAAATAATTATAACCTACGGCAAAGCTGAACCAATGGAAGAAGCTGGCTACGATAAAGAAGACGAGCGCGCGGAAGCGGACGAGTTAAGCGTAGGGGATTTCGTAAGCTGGAACAGCTCCGGCGGTAGAAGTCAAGGCGTAGTAGTAGAGATCGAGCGTAACGGACAAATAGAAGCAGATAGCGGCTTTAAGGTAAACGGCACGGCAGAAGATCCGGCGGCGCTTATTAGTATTTACGAATACGACAGCGAAGAGGAGGCTTTTGTAGAGCGTAAGCCACCTTTAAAAGTAGCGCACCTATTCAGCACCCTAAGAAAGGTAGACGGCGCAGAGGTTCGCAGCAAGAGCGAGCTAGTAGAAAAGCGCAGCTACAACGGAGAGGCTAGAGCTGTAGAAGGCAGAACCGTAGAAGGCTACGCTAGTGTATTTAATAGTATGAGCGAAGACCTGGGCGGCTTCCGTGAGATTATTCTACCGGGCGCTTTTAAGAATGCTCTTAACGACGATGTAAGAGCTTTATACAATCACGACAGCAACTACCTACTAGCTAGAACTACAAGCGGCACCCTAGAGCTGAAAGAGGACGATAAAGGCCTTTACTACCGCTTCGAGATGCCTAACACTAGCTACGGTAACGACCTGCTAGAATTGTATAGAAGAGGAGATTTAACACAGTCAAGCTTTGGCTTTACTGTAGATAAAGATAGCTGGCGAATGGAAGAAGGCCAGCACATAAGATATATAGAGAGCGTAAGCTCTTTATTTGACGTATCCGCCGTAGTTTACCCGGCGTACGTTCAAGCCTCGAGCGGACTACGCAGCGCCGAGCCTCACAGCGAAGGCGAAGCGGAGGAAGCAAGAGAGACACCTAAAGAGGAGGTAAACTATAATATATATAATGCTTTAATTAAACTAGCTAAAGATGAATGCTAAACAAATGCGCGAGAAGCGCGGTGCTCTAGTAGAGCAAATGCAGGGAATGGTAGCGGCTGCAAAAGCAGAAGGCCGCAACCTTTCTAACGAGGAAAACGAAAAATTCGACGCAATTTCTAACGAAGTAGACGAGCTACGCGCTGCTGCTGCTCGTATTGAGCGTGCGGAAGAATTGAAGAAAGAAATGGCTACTAAAGCCGAAGAGGTACGCGAAGCAGCACCTGCAAAGGTAGAAGCTCGCGACGCGTTTAACGCTTACTTGCGCAAAGGTATGAACGGCCTAAACGCTAACGAGGCTCGTGCAATGGAAGAGCTACGCGGTACTTCTACGCAGGTTACTACTAACGACGGTCTAGGTGGTTTCTTGGTACCGGAAAACTGGAGCGACTTTGTAAGCGCTACGGAATTGTTCAAGTCGGATATCGAAAAGGTGGCTACTGTTATCCGTACTTCTAACGGTCAAGCTTTCAACTTGCCAGCTAACGACGATACTTCAGTAGTAGCGGCGATCTTGGGCGAGGGTGTAGCTGAAACTGTTAGCGATATGACATTTACAAACGTGAAGTTTGAGCCATATACTTACAGCTCTAAGATTGTAAAGGTATCTAACCAGCTTATGGCAGATAACGCTTTCGACTTGGCAGGTTTCGTAGGTGGCCAATTGGCTAACCGTTTGAATCGTGGTATTAACGCTCACTTGACTACTGGAGATAACAGCTCTAAGCCTCAAGGTATTGTAAGCGGTTCTACATTGGGTAAGACTGCTGCTTCAGCTTCAGCTGTAACTATCGCAGAGATCTTAGATTTGATGTACGCAGTAGACGCTTCTTACCGTAACGCAGCAGGCGCTGGGTTTATGATGAACAGCGCTACTTTGGCAGCAGTTCGTAAGTTAGGCTTCGGTTCTTCTAACGACTTCCCGGTATTCGTACCAGCTATGGAAGTAGGTGGTGTAGACTTGCTTTTCGGTAAGCCAGTACACGTTAACGAAGATATGGACGGTATCGCTACTGGTAAGAAGTCTATTATTTTCGGTGATCTTAAGCAGTACTACGTTCACGAAGCAGGTGGCGTACAGTTGCTACGTCTTAACGAGCGCTTCGCTGATGCCCTTTCTACTGGGTTCATCGCTTACCGCCGTGTAGATGGTAACGTACTCCAAGGTTCAGCTATTAAGCACTTGATCCAAGCGTAAGCTTAGACAGTAGTTATATGAAGGTTTTATTTAACCAAAATGTAAGCGGCGCAGACTTCTACTACTTGGCAGGCCAGGTAGTAGAGCTGCCCGCAGCTACTGCTCAAGAGTTTTTAAACGCTGGCTTCTGCGATGCCGTAGAGGTAAAGAAAGAAGCTAAAGCAGAGAGAGCAGTAAGCAAGAAAGCACCTAAAAGAAATACCCGAGCTAAGTAATGAGCTACACAGTAATTACCCCAGCGAGCCTAAAGGCTCTAACGGTTCAAGAAGTTAAGGACTACTTAAGAGTAGACTCTAGCGACGAAGATACCCTACTAGGGGTACTTATTGACGCGGCTACGCAAGTGGCCGAGCATTACCTAGGTCGTTTTCTTTAACTACAGTAGTAGAAGAGTTTTACGACTTCTTCCCAGTATACCAAACGGGCGTAGACCCGTTTAGGGGAGACCGTAATATAGTATACCTCAGCAGAGGCCCAGTACAAAGCATCACAAGCTTAAAGTACATAGACGGCAACGGAGACGAGCAGACCGTAAGTACGGACGATTACCGCAGCGACCTAGTAAGCGAGCCTGCGCGTATAATGCCCGAGCACGGCTGGAAGGGTACAAAGGACACGGTAAACGCTGTTATAGCGCGTTATACTTGTGGCTATACCCAAGCTAGCGACGTACCGGCTAACATTAAGGTAGCCCTGCTGTTGATTATTGGCGAGATGTACGAGAAGAGAGTAGACAGCGTACACCGATTACCTACAGCTTCCGAGCACCTCCTTAACCCTTATAGAGTTTTCCGCTTTGATTGATCCGGGTAAGCTAGATAGAAGAATTACTTTACGCTCCGCTAGTGTAAGTACGGACGGCTTCGGCCAGGCCGTACGCACATATAGCGACCTAGGCAAGGTATGGGCTAAGGTAGAGTATAGAGGCGTACCCAAAGAAGGCGAGGAGACCGACAAGCTAACCAGCGTAAATAAGGTACGCTTTACTATTCGCTACCGTAGCGATGTAGACGCTACCACTAAAATAAGCTGGAATAGCGGCACCTATGAAGTGGAAGGCGTGAGCTTAGAAGGAAGAGAGCGCTACCTTATTTTAGATACTACACTTCGAGACTAATGGCAGAGGGTATTTACTTTGAGGTAGAAGGTTTGGAAAAGGCCTTAATGAAGCTAGAGAAACTTAAGGACATAGACCGCAAGAAGGCACGCCAATTTAAGGCGGGCATTCGTAAGGCGGCTAAGCCTATGGTTAAAGCTGTTAAATCTAAATCTAATATAAAAGACTCGGATAAAAAAACAGCTACCACTAGAACGGTACAAAAGAAAAGCAAAGAAAGCACTATAACGAATAAGAGCGGTAACCTAAGAAGGTCTATAGCTTTTATCCCCTCTAAAAAGAAGGGCGCCCTTTTGGGTTATGTAGGTGCTAGATTTGGTAAAAAAGCAGGTAAGACCTTCGACGGGTATTACGCTGCTATAGTTAATTACGGCTTACCAAGAGGTAAGGCGAAAGCTCAACCGGACGAGAAGCGTAATATAAATTACGCAGAAAAAGGTTTTGCTAAGGGTATAGCCGAAGCAAAGGCTAACCTACAAAAAGAAGTAGAAAAAATACTAAAGCAAAGCTTATACCAGCTTAGTAGATAATGACGGAAGGAAAAGCTATATACTCGATATTGAGCAGCGACAGCGACGTAAACGCTATCGTAGGTACTCGCATTTACCCGCAGGTAGCAGCGCAGGGCGCAGCCTTTCCTTTTTTGGTATATGTACTACAAGACACTAGCCCAAGCGATACTAAGAGCGGCGTAAGCACCTTAGACGAAGTACGCTACGATATTGTAGCAGCTTGCGAAACATACGCACAAGCTAGCGATTTAACCAACAAAGTACGAACGGCTCTAGATCGTTACACCGGAACGGTGGCGGGAGTAGTTATAGACAGCATCCAATTTCAAGACTTGGACGCTGATAACGACCCAGCTACTGAGACTTATGTAACGAGCTCGGAGTATATAATAAGAGTTAAGCGATGAAAATAACACTAACAAAAAAAGTAACCGCCGCTAGCGGTAAGAAGCTAGCTAAAGGTCTAACTTTAGAGGTAGTAAACGAATACGGCCACGAGCTTATAGAAGCAGGTAAGGCCGTAGAATATGGGGCAGAAGCTCCGCAAGTAATTGAAGAACAAATAAATAAATTAGACTAAAATGGCAAGTACTGGCATTATGAACGGAACCCTTCTAGGGGTTTACGCAGGAGGTACTCTAATCGCTCACGCGACTGAGGGCTCTATTTCTCTCTCAATGGATACGAGAGACGCAACTACTAAAAGCTCTAGCGGTACAAGAGACTTACTAGAGGCTACTAAATCGGGTACTATTTCGGTATCTGCTCTTTACGCAGAAGACGCAGCTTACGGGGTAGAGGATCTTATGACAGCTTGGAGCGGTCGCTCTACGCTTACGGTTAAGTTTTCTACGGAAGTAACCGGAGACCGTTACTGGGAAGCTTCAGCTTATGTAACTTCATTGGAAGTAAACGCAGGTATGGAGGATAACGTAACTTACTCGGCTACATTCGAGCTAACGGGTACTATCACTTACGGTACAGTAGCTTAATAGCAAACACTAAACACACATAAAGCAAATGGTAAAGAAGGTAAACATAGGAGGCGAAGAGAGAGCTGTAAAGTTCGGCTTCGCTGCGTTAATGCAATTTACGGACGCGACCGGCTACACGCTAGCGCAGTTAGATACTTTAGGCGATAGCTTAACGCTAAGCCAAGCTATCGAGCTTATTAGAGCTGGCCTAAAGCAAGGCGCAAGAGTAGAGGGCGAAAAGTTTAACGCTACCTCGGAAGAGGTGGCCGATTGGTTAGACGAAAGCCCAGGCGCTCTAGAGGAAGTACTAGCCATCTTTACCGAAAGCTTTACACCTGCAAAAAAGTAGAGGGGGCTAGGGGCTCGAAAAGCCCCGAAGCCCCTCTAACTTTTGACCGCTGTGAGCAGATAGCACTAGGCTTACTAGGTTACAACTACAGCGAGTATTTAGATCTTACCCCGCGCAGCCTTAATAATGCTGTAGCGGGTTTTAGCGAAAAGAGGGAAGCAGAGAGCCGCGAGCTTTGGGAAGTAATGCGAAGCCAAACGGTAACACTAGTAAACCTCCAGCTGCCGAAAGGCAAAAGAGTAAAACCTAAGGAGCTCTATAAATTCCCTTGGGATAACACACAAAAAGCAGGGCCACAACTAACTAAAGCGGAAGCTAAAGCAATACTAGCGAAATGGCAAAAAAGAGCAACATAAGTACTAACATTGCGATAGGTGCTAACCTTAGCGGACTTACGAGAGGCTTAAAAGTAGCCAGTAGTAAAATGCGCCGCTTCGGATCACAAGCCAAGAGCTTAGGGACGAACCTAAGCCGCAGTATTTCCGCTCCCCTTATTGGCCTCGGTGCTATAAGCGTTAAGACCTTCTCCGGCTTTGAGGCTGAGATGAGCAAGGTAAAGGCGGTATCCGGAGCCACAGCAGACCAATTTAAAAGACTCGAGAGCCAAGCGAAAGAGCTAGGGGCTACTACAACCTTTACAGCTACGGAGGTAGCAGGCTTGCAGACGGAATTTGCGAAGCTTGGTTTTACCGCTAGCGAGATAGACAAGGTAACCGAGAGCACCCTATACCTAGCGCAAGCGGAGGGGCAGAGCTCGGGCGTGCTGCTGAGGTAGCAGGTGCTACCCTTAGAGCCTTCGGCTTAGAGGCAGCAGAGACCGGAAGAGTTACCGATGTAATGGCTAAGAGCTTCGCGACGAGCTCCCTAGATATGGAGAGCTTCGCGGAGGCTATGAAGACTGCCGCCCCTATTGCTAAGGCTACGGGCGTTAGTATGGAGGAGACTAGCGCAATGCTCGGAGCTTTAGCGAACAACGGTATAAAGGGCTCTATAGCTGGTACAGCTTTAAAGAAGATTCTTAGCGAGCTCCACCAGGAAGGTAAGCCAATGCGCCAAACCTTTAGAGAGCTGGCTAGCCAAAACATCAACCTAGCAGAAGCTAACGACTTAGTAGGCGAACGTGCTAAAGGTGCCTTAATGATCCTCACGGAGCAGATGAGCACAGTAGACGGACTTACTGAGAGCTACCAAAATGCAGAGGGCGCAGCTGCCGCTATGGCGGAGGAAATGATGGACAACACGGCCGGAGCCTTCAAGACTTTGCAGAGTGCAACGGAAGGAGCGCTTATAGAGCTTGGCCAAGCCATCACGGATAACGAGATATTTAAGAAGGTGCTGCAAGGTCTTACCGAAACTATGGGTAAGATAACCGACGCTATTAGAGGTATGAGCGACGCGGAGCTTTAAAATAAAGTAGTACTAGGTGGGTTACTCGCTATGGTGCCTTTAGTTATTGCTGCGGTAGGGTCTCTTACGCTAGCCTTCGGATCGCTCACGGCAGCGATGGGGCCGGTAGGTATAGCTATAGCCGGGGTTACTGCTTTGTACTTAGCGCTTCGCAAAAGAGGTAGACCTAACACAAGAGGCAGTAGATAAAGCGGTAGGTAGCGAAGACCAACAGCAAGGACTAGAAGACTTAAAAGATAGGTACGACCTTCTAAGTAAATCTATTCGCCAGCAAACGAAGGACATTAAAAACTTTAAGGACAACTATAATAATCCTTTCTACGATGTAGAAGAAACTACCCGTTATAAGGATCTTATGGCTTCCTTAGAAAGCTTGCGTAAAAAACGCGAGCAGGTAAGAGAGGGTATAAACAAGATATTAGAAGCGCAGCGAACTAATAACGAAGAGACCGAGGAAGGCGAAAAGGTTACTAAAAAATACGAGAGCTCGGTACAAGCTTTAGCTAAGACTCTAGACGCTGACTTATACCCTAGTCAAAAAAGAGTAAGCGATTTACTAGGCGATACATTTACGCAAGTTCACGGCAAGCTTATAGGCTTAAACCAACAACTAGTAAACCTTAACGAACCTCTTAAGCAGTCTATAGACCTTACTGGAGGACTTGCTTTAGAGTTTAGCCAAAACTTGGGTAATGCTATAGCGGGTGCTATTATACACGGCGAGAGCTTTAGCGAAAGCTTCATAACTGCGCTTAAGGCTATGGCCGCGCAGTTAATCGCTACTATAGCGTTAGTAGCTATATTGGCTACTTTATTAGTAGTTACTTCGGGTGCTGGTTTAGCAGGCCTAAGCCTAGAGAGTTTGCTCGTAGGTATGAAAGCAGTAAGCAAAGGCACGGGTATTAATATCCCCTTTCTAGCAGAGGGGGGTATAGTTACCGGCCCTACTTTGGCAATGATCGGAGAGGGTGGCGAGAGTGAGGCAGTAATACCTTTAAGCAAGCTACCGCAGATCGCAGGAGCTACTGGAGGGGCTGTAGAGGTGTACGGCCGCTTAAGCGGGCAGGACATCCTCCTAAGCACCGAGAAAGCAAATAGAACGAGAAGCAGATATAGAGGCTTTTAAATATGGCGTTAAGATTATATAGCGAATTCCACAGCTCAACCGATAAGCTATTTAAGGTAGAGATACACGACGAGGATTATACCGGAGAAGCGGAAGCTTTTACTGTAGCCTCCGACGGCTTTACCTTAAACTACAACGGAGAAACCGACGATATAGTAAGCCCTATTATTGGCTCTAGCTGTACGATAAGCGCCTATAATAATAGTAGCGCTTTCGATACTTTTATAAGCGCGTTAAAGAACTACCAAGAGAAACGCTTTACAGTACGGATTTACGGCGAGGCGGATACTATCCAGGACGGCCTAGTATTCGACTTCTACGAGACGGAGCTACCGCCGGACAATGGCCTAAGGTTATACTGGTGCGGTATTGTAATGCAAGACCTAGTAACGGTAGAAGATACACATAAGCCTTATGTATTTCAAATAACGGCAGTAGACGGCATAGGGCACCTAGCTAACCTAGATTATACCTGGGCCACTTACGATACGATAGAGAGCTTCCTAGAGCGTGCTACGGATGCTATAGGCCTAGATAGCTTATACGCTGACGACGATCTACTATACGCTACCTGCTTAAATACTTGGGACACTAACCACACCTATAATGCTAATACGGACGTAGCTACTCTTATTAGATACCACGCCCCCTATATTACACACTAGAGAAAGCGACGGTACTCTAGTATACCCTAAGTACTTAGAAGTACTTAAAGTAGCTTTGTATAGCCTTCGGCGCAAGGTTCTACCAGCGCGAAGGCGTATACTACTTCGAGCAGTATATAGAGCGCACCGAAACAACTAGAACCGTAAGCGCTTACTACAAGGACGGGACTAAGGCCTTTACCTCTAGCGTGAGCGATGACATAACGCTAGACGGTACTACCTCGGGCGGTGCAAGGTTAGCGGGCAACAGCTTCAACTTCCTGCCGGCACTTAAGAAGGTAGAGGTAAGGCATAACAAAACGATAAGAGAGAACCTGCTAGGGAGGTTCGTAAACTTCTACACTACTACCACAGCGTTAAGCTTAGGAGTATTAAGCGACGATAATAACGCCTACCTGCAACTTAGGGGAGCTTTAAACTATAGACTTACTCACCCTACTACTGGATCTAATACCGGCTACTTTAGAGCACGCTTTAGAATACAACTAAAGATAGAAGACCAAGCTAACCCGGGAACGTACTACTACCTTAAAAGAGATTGGAGCCCTAGCGGCGGCCAGCTGTACGGTGCTACGAGCTGGACTACTACCGCAAGCTATTACTATTTAGATGCTAGCCTAGCGAAGAACAGCGCTACGGGTTTAACGGTTTCTAGCTTATTTAATGTGGTTACCCCGAGCTTACCGGTGGAAGGAGAGGCTACTTTAGATATAGAGCAGAACGGCCTCTATAATCAAAATAACGCAAGCGTAAGCGTACCTAGTGGGTACTTTGCAGGATGGAGCGTAGAGAATGTACTGGTAACTTATAAGAGCGACGAAGCCAATAGCGTAAGTACGAGGTACTTTAGCTCTAACGGCTCTACGAATATAAACAGTAACCTAGTGCTAGATCTAGGCGAGGTAAGGCTAGCGGATGCCTTCGGCGGCCCGGGCAGCTTCTTAGTCTATGACGGCGGAGCCTGGGTACCTTCTAGCGATTGGCGTAGGGGTAATAGCGGAGGCTATGAGAGCTTACTAAGCCTGCTTACTAAAGAGGTTCTAAGCTTACACAGTAAGCCTATAGAAAGGTATAGCGGTACTGTAGTAGGCCCTTACCCGTTTGGGGTTAGGTACAGCTTCGAGGGCAGCTACTGGCTTCCTATGCAGGGGAGCTATAACGCCAATATGGACGAGTGGAGCGCTGAATGGTTCAAGGTTCAAAAGGACGATAGCAACGTAACGATAGACACCCCCGTAGACGAGGGCGGCCTAGGAGACTTTAGCGGGCGGGTAAGCAGCTCGCAGGGTACGGACGAGTTTATAAATGCAGTGCAGGTTACTACTACTACGAGCGAGGTAACAAGTAACCAAACAATAGGCGGTAATGTAACCATAAGCGGCAGTACTATAAGTAACGCTGCAATACAAACGGCCGTAAATGAGATCGTAGGAGGTGCTGGCGATAGCCGTAGCGTAGATTACGCTAATCATATGAACGTAGTTAAGTTTACGGGAGACCCAGGAGACTACCGTATAAGCTTACCGAGCGCCGACACCAACGGCGCGCAGGTAAGGTTTAAGACAGATAGCAGCGTAAACTATAACCATACGGTAACGCTTGTACCCCAAAGCGGGGAGAATATCGACGCCGATAGCGACTATACCCTAAATAGACGCTGGGACGGTATAACGCTAATGGCTTATGACGATAATTGGCTAGTTATCCAAAAGAAGCAACTATTTTAAATAACTAATAAGTACTAAGTTTATACTATATTAAATACTACTAATGAATGAGAAAGGCTACTTTTTTTACCTGCTGCGCAGAGGCCTACTTGGAGCCGGGGGCTTCGTAAGAGACGGACTGGTTATGGCAGCTAGTAAGTTAATTATCGGGATCACACACCCCGCCCAAGGTTCGGCCGAGTTCGACGGGTCGAGTGATTATATTTTAACCAATGATTTAGGAAGCGAATATCTCGGTTCTTTTTCGTGTTGGTTTTTATACAACAACCGGAGCGACAACATCGACGCCCGGCGACGCAATCATTGATTTTTGATTCAACCGATGGCGAATCCTTTTTGCATTTGGGGCCTATAACTGGCTCAATAACCAATGAGGTTATTTGTATTTTAAAATCTTGGCGCGTTGCAGTTACAAACATCAACATTAGTGCGGGATGGCATCATTTTAGCATTTACACAAACGCACGACGGGAGTTCATCTACTTACAAAGTTTATTTAGACGGAAGCGAGCAGACAATCACAATAAGCGGAACACCTCAACAAATTACACTTAAAGAAGTAACTATCGGCGCTTGGAATGCAAGCGGCACAATATCTCGCCCTTGG
>FUIF01024677.1_pt1 | contig 13976 bp, 10 predicted proteins | sample 1003461 | NCBI WGS metagenome assembly FUIF01 (sample SAMEA80401918, study PRJEB19352) | marine metagenome | reverse complement strand
CCGTCACCAGCATCATCATAAGTTACGTTAATACCTGTTTCAGTATTACCAGTAACCATTGCACCTACAATATCCTGTACCTGTTCTGTTGTTAAATTAGAACCAGAAGGAAGATCGTCTAAATCGTTATATGAAATACCAGAGACAGTACCAGTAAATGTAGGACTAGCCAGAGGTGCTTTAGCTGCCAAGGCAGTAGTGATAGTTGTAGAAAAATCAGCATCATCACCTAAAGCAGCAGCTAATTCATTTAGTGTATTTAATGCATCAGGACTACTATCAACTAGGTTTGATACAGCAGTTTGTACAAAAGCAGTAGAAGCTAATTTTGATGTATTATCAGTTGCACTTTGAGTTGTAGTTACCCCTGTAATTGTTTGACTACCAAAGTTAGGATTTATTTTTGTTCCATCTATAGCAGCGTTAGCAGCTACATTTGCATTTGTAATAGTGCTTGTACCAGTTGTATCTGCCAGTGGTAATCTTGATAGGACAACACCAAAGAAAGCAGTGCCATTGCTGGGAGCAGAAGCAAAAGTTATCGTACCGTTTACAGAATTTATCGTATAAGCAGTAGAAGGTTCTTGTAGATGACCTGCTAATACGATATGTAGAGATTCAGCACTGGCTGGTTTAACAGTAATGTTATTAACTTTTAAATTAAATGTAGTTAATACACCATTGAAATTACCAGAAATATTATCTAGTTTCTCTGCGTTTATAGCACCTGTATCATATCTTCCTTGTGAGATCCATTTAACACCATCAAAGACATATTGCAGTCCATTGGCAGCATTATGTACGTCTGTCGCTGATGGACTAGAGGGAAAGTCAAGAGCCATAATATTTTACGGAAATGTAGTTTGACCAGTTGAATAGCCAGCACAAAACTGAATAAAGTTGTCACTAGCTGCTTGTACATTAGCACCACTTGTTTGCCAAGAGATACCGCTACTTTGTTGATTACCTGATACGTCAACACCAATTATTCTAATGTGATCGTGGTTATTACCATTAATATTTATACCGTAGCCTTGAGAACCAGTACCACCTAAATCTTCAGTCTGACCACCAATCTTACCACCTGCTATATATACATGATTAGATGAAGATGCAACATCAACCCCATGATAGTTACCTGTATTACCTCTGCTATTACCACCAATAGTAGGGTTTGTTATACTTACGTTTTCTGTTGGAGAATTTATTAATATTCCATGATAAGCATTATCTCTAACATTGGGATTAGTAATTTCTATTGATGAATCTTGTGCTGTACCTATGTTAATACCGTTTTGATTACAAGTAGAAGCAAAACAATTAGCAAGAGTCATAAAATTACCAACACCGTTTAAACTAAAACCATCAACATTAGCTCTTTCTGCTTCAGCATTTTGAAAGTTAATAAAGTTACCATTCCAAGTTGAATTTATAAAATAACAATATTGACATCTAATAACTGATGTATCAGAAATAAAAACAGTACTTACTTCTTTATCTATAGATATACCTGTAACAGTAGAATTTATAGCATTTGCAGCTAAAGAACCACTTGAAGAATTACTTGGATTAGGAGAACCATCAATAATACAATTTTCAATTCTTATTTGATCCATTCTTTCAGTTCCAGTTGGATTTCCATTATTGTCAAAAAATACTCTTTCACTTAATCTAATTACAGCTTTACCACCAGAACTATCTTCTGGTATTTGTCTAAATTTACAGTTAGATATTATTGAAGAACTAAGACCTTTAAGACTTATACATTGTGTTATTCCGTAAAAACTTAAATTCTCGTAAACATGTTCTTGACAACCTGCATTAGCTGTTACGTCTATAGCTCCTTCACTATTATTAGGTTTTACTCCTACTTTACTATTAGCTCCATTATTATATTCACCACCTATAAAAGCCATATCTTTTATATGAATTGATCTAGCTTCTGTAATAGAAATAAACGGATCTGTATCACCATCTGCTCTAAATAATCTAACTCCATAATTATCAAGACCTATAGCGTTACCTGCTAAACCTTGTAGGATGATGGCATTTTGTGTTGCACCAATAGTTAAAGCACTTCCTAATTTATATGTACCAGCAGGGAATACTACTGTTCCACCAGTAGAAGAAACTGCATTTATAGCTGCTTGTATAGCTGCTTTATCATCAGTTGAACCATCACCTGTAGCACCATAATCTTTTACATTAAAGACATCACCTAATTTTGTAGCTAATGTCCTAGCTGTACCACCTGTACCACTGCTTGTATAAGATATTTTAGAAGCATCTAACGAAGTGATATTTAACTTTGACTGTGCTATCGCAGCATTAGCATTAACTTCAGAATCAGTTATAGATAAGTTTAATTTTGACTGTGCTATTGCTGCATTACTAGCAATATTACTATCAGTAAGATTTGATATGTTTACGTTGGCTAGATCACCAGCAGCAAAGGGTGGGTTGGCTTCTATCCACTGTGCAGAATCAGTATCAACATAATAAACAAAAGTACGACCAGAGACCGTATCAAACCATCTTGCACCATTTAATACATCAGTAGGAGCAGTAGCACCAACAAAGGTACTGACAAGACCTTCTACATCTTCTTTTGTTTCTTGCATACCAAATAAGATATGCTTGCTGTTGTTATCTAAATCAGATTCAGTTAATACAGAACCATCCTGAAAATCTACTTTAGGTGTTGTTATATCAGTATTTCTTTTTATTTCTATAGTCTGTCCAATCGTAGGAAAGTTATCAGTAGTAAATAATATCTGTGTTTTACTAGGAAATGTATAATGTGTTTCTTGTGTTTTTAATACACCGTTCACACTAACTTGTACATCAGCTTCTAAAAGATAATCAAAAGATATGGCATAAGGACCAGAAGTATTACCACTGGCATTATTAGCTGCTGTATGAGTTTGCTTTGACGGAACTGTATTAGTAGCCATAGTTAATTAGCGTTAAGTTGTTGAAACCCTTCAAGAATGTCATTGTTAGCTTCTTGCCTAATTGTAGCTTGAAGTTGTAGATATTCTTTTTTGCGTTCTGGATTTTTACTAAACCATATTTGTTTACCTGCTTTTTTATATTTATTTACTATATCTCTTAAAATATCTTCTGCTAAATCTCTGTTAGCTTGTTGTGCCTGTACTTCTATATCCATATTATTCTGTTCTATTAATTCACCTCTTACACTTTTCATAAGTGCCTGAAAATCTTTTTGTTGGATTCTGTCATGTAAAGCTCTGACCATAGTCTGACCATTAATTTTTACAAAAGCAGTCTCTTCTATAAGGTCAAGATGTTCGTCATAAGTTAGTTCTATACCACTGCCGATAGCTTGACCACTGGGTAATCTACCAAGACTAAGTTCATCTGATGGTTGAGTTATCCTTGCACCTATGTCATCAAGTGTTGTTAAAACATTGTTATTAATACTGTTTGTTTCTTTGATTGGATTAAGAACACTCATATTGTCAGGACCAAAACCAACTGGATATTCGATAATAGAACCAGTTATAAAGTTTCTCATAGGTCTTAAATTGGCTCCATAACCAGGTATTGTTGCTGCTAATTCGTTATGAAACTTTCTAAGAATTACAAAACCATCATCACCTGCTCTTACTCTCTTATCCATTATTTGACCATCAGTTGCCTTTGTTAAGGATCTACCAAGAGAACTAAATGGATTTACAGTTGCTGCTGCTCTTCTAGCAAGCCAACTCTCCATTTGGTAAGGTTTTCCTAACAAATCAGCAAGTTCAGTAATACCTTGTAAATAAGTTTTGTTTGTAATATTACGACCTAATGCAACAGAAGCAGCAACACCAAAATCATCACGATCCTGTTTACTGAGACCACCTGTGATAGAAGCTGCATCAGCAGCCATCATAAGAAAAGAAGACCAAGGATCTAACCTTTTAAAACTGACATATTTATATCTAGGTTTACCATCCTTGCCCATGCGTACTTTACCATTTTCATCTCTCAAAAGAAACCTAAAACTGTATGGTTGCCAACCTGTAGCACGTTTTTGATTAAGCATATTGAAATCAGAAGGACCACCACCAGTGATAGCCAATTCAGACATAGGATCATTGATTGCTAATGCAGTCATGCCTGCAACAGACCATATAGCACCACCAAGAATCATTTCACCTTTTGCTTTTGCTGCTACAGAAGGATCAGTACTTTTAAGCGCTTGTCTGTATTCTTGTAGAAGCATATTCACACCAGGGGTTCTTCTTACCTGTGCCTTAAATATATTGATTGGTGTTCTTACAAAAGGAAAGATTATTCTACCTGCTGGATGCCTTGCCACTCCTTGTATTGCACCACCTAAGCTACCTTCTGGAAGATCAGCAGTAAATGTAGTTTCAGCCGCATACTGTTGTGCTTTTTCAAATAGGTCTAAAACAGATTTGTCTTTGACATTTGCCATGCTGTTTTTATTGACAATTTCAATAGTGCCATCAAATTGTTGTTGAATATGTTTTTGCAAATCAGCACCTTGCAAACCTTTTCTCATGCCATCTTCCCAAGCACTGGCTTTTACATAGGCTCTAAAGTTTAGTTGTTTAAAGAACTCGTCTTCTGCAAGTAAAAAGCGACTAGGTAATCGAACAATAGTTCCATAAGTATTAATAATATTTGCTAAAAGACCATCTCCTTCCATTCTTATTTGAAAGCGATCAGAATCTTGTATCATTGCTCCTGGATTAATAATGTTATCTTCAATTTGAAAGGATAGCTTTGCACCTTTTAAAGAGTCAGTAATAGATGACATAAGGTAATAAAGCTCTTTACCGCCTCTAATAGCACCTGTCATATCACCTTGAGCAAAAGAACCAAGTGTTTGTTCTAATGGTCTAGCTAAAGTATTTAAAGAAGTAGAAAGAATGTTTACAGCGTGTGTTTCTGGTCCAGATAATATTGAGTTTATAAATATTTCATTTTGTACTTTTAATCCTCTCATCAGTTTGCTTTCACTCGCCATTTTTTGTAAGGCTTGAGGATTACCTTGTGCAGCTTGCAGTTTCTTAGTAATCAGTCTCAGTTTTTTTAGTGATGCCTTATCACCTTGTTCAGCAGCATTTAGTATTTCTTCTAATGAAAATTCAGCTAATGGATCAGTAGGTTCTTTTACTGTTCCCCTTATATCAGTTGCTTGATCTATTGCTTTTTCTGCTGGTGTTCTACCTTTCAAATCATCTACAGAAGCAGCAACTTTACCTACCCCACCACCTGCCCTGTTAGCAGCTAATGTTTGTGCAGGTACTGTTTTAAGTGGTTTGTTAAGAGTAATAAGACCATCTAATACTTTTGCTTCAGTAACAAATTGTCCTTTTAATTCTTGAAACCCTGCTTTGTTTCCAGCAGCTAAACTTTCATCCATTGACTTTGCTAATGAAGCTAGATTGATAGCGTTTTTATTCATCAACTGATTCATTGCAATTAATGTTGCAGGTAAGTCTTCTTCTCCTCCTCTGCCATATCTAGCGTTAAATAATCTTGCAGACTCTATGGTTTCCTGTGGTAATAAACTATTTGCAGATTGCACCATGTCTGCAAAAGTTCTTTTGTAAGGCCAAGCATTATTAGCATCTAGTTTTTTTAATTCTTCTGCTCTATCAATAATAAGTTTTTGCACATCAGAATCACCACCACCTGTAAATTTAGGATTAAATGTAGTTTGTACTTTTGGATCTGCTAAAGCATCAAGATCAACTTTATTTATATCAATTTGATTTGTAGGATCAAAATATATTCTTACTTGATGTAGTCTTTTACCTTTACCTGCCTTTTTTCCTCCTTGATGTGTTAAGCCACCAAAACCTTCTCTTTGTAATTCTTCAGTAAAAGAACTAAATATTTCTGCCGTAGTAGCAGCACTTAAACCACGATTATTAGAATAAAGTTTTATTTCATCATATATTTTACCAATACTTGGATTTGACCCTACATCATCTAATACTCTATCAATTATATCTGCATAATCATCATCATCAAAACTAAAGATTTTTCTTATTTGTTCAATTTTCTCAGGACTTGCAGGTGCATCTAAATCAAAAAACTTAACAGGTTGTTTTTCAGTAACTTTATAAACGACACCACTAGGTTTTTACCTTTTACTCTGTTTTTCTTTTGATATTTAGCAGCAGTAACTAAATCTTCTGTTACATAGAAACCATCTCCATATAAGTTTTCTACAGCTTTACCAAATTCTCCACCTTCTACAAGTTCTATATCACTAGCAGCACCATGATAAAACTCGTTTTGTCCTCTTGTATCAGGTAAATCAAGTTTTACTGGTGTTGTATTTTTTGGCGTTACCTTAGTAGGTTGTTTATCAATACTAAGATCAATTATTTCATCACCAAGATTATCAACAACATTATCTGTCATTAAGATCTCATCTCGTCTTGATAATCTTTTGATTACTCGTTCATATAACTCAGGTGATTTTTTGATTGCTTTTACACCAAGACCTAAAGCAGTAAGAGCTTCACCTGCCAATAATCCACCACCTGCTTGTCTTAATCTTGCTTCAGCTACACTTATCTCTTCTGGTGTCTTTGCCTTTAATACGTCACTTATAGGAGTTGCTAGTCTTGGGTGCTTGTCGATCATATTAAACAAGTTCTCTTCATAAGGATCTTGTACAACAGCATCAGTAATGAAACCTGCAAAAGCATTTCTTACCCACGCATTATTCATCCCTACTAGCTTTGTACCTTTTAATGTTTTACTGATAGCACCAGCAGGTAATAAGAATTGTGTTATAGCTTGTGGTACGGTATATGCCCAATCCTCTTTATCACCTTTTATTTCAAGACCTAATGCCTGTAGATCTATAAGCTCATTATTATCGTATGGATTACCAGCAGCAAAATCATAAATATCATCTACAAACTCAACAGTCTCATTTACAGCTTTTAAAGGACCAGATAAAGCACCTCTGATAACTTTAGAAGTCTTAGTTTGTTTTAATTTTTTACTAAGTTCCTTTTGACTTGCACGAAACTTTTTATTACGTTCTTGTCTTTCTTGATTAATTTTAGACAAACGAGCTATTGGGTTTGAATCGGTCATAACTAATTAGTTTTAGGTAAAAACTTCTTGTAAGCTCCTGATTTGTAGACTGACCAAGCATCATAACCTTGCTGATCAAAAATCATCTTAGCTGCTCTTACATTAACAGCAGGGTCATATAATTCATCATTATCTTTTAATTTCATTTGCTTTCTTCTTTCTTCACCTAACTTATAGGTAGGATAGTCAATCATATTAATCTGCCATAAACCGTAGGAAAGATCTCCTGTATCTGTATTATCGTTTAATGCTCTTGCTTTTCCACTAGATTCAGCCAAAGCTATAGCAGCCATAATCTTAGCTTGCTCCGGTGTAAATCCACCTTCTACTGCAAGTCTTTCTAATGAGTTGTATTCCAAGGGTTTTGTTATATCAATTTCATCTAACACACTTTTTTGTTCCTTGTCTTCTGCTTCTATGATTCGTCTTGCTTCTTCGTCTGTCACTTCTGTAAATGCCCCTGGTTCAAAATCACCTTCTATATCACTTAAGTCTTGTTCTTTCTTTTCGTTATTAGGTTGTAAATTGTCGTTGTTATTTAAATCTTTAAAAGGATCAGCTTTTTTTCTAGCTTTTTTAAGAGCGTTTTGTTTAATTTCTTCTAATTTTTCAATTTCAGTCAAAGGATCTACACCTTTACCCTCGCCTAAGATATAACGAATTGATTTTAGTTTTGCTGCATTAAAAATATCATTGACAGCAGAAGAACCTTTATCGTTCAGTTGTCCTGTAGTACCAATAATAAAATCACTACCACTAAATTCACCTTTAAGTTGGCTATTTAGTTCTGATAACATCTTATTTAAGTTACTAAAATCTCCATTTTCAGAACCATTAGCAACTCCTAGAAGTTGACTTAATCTAGTTCTGTTTGCTTGAGTCTTAGGAGTTCTTTCGTCTAGGTACCAATTCAAGGCAGCAGTCGCAGCGTCTGCTTTAGAGTCAAAGCCATCATTTATTATTCTTGCTTCTATCTGTGCTGATCTTTCTCGGGTATTACCATCTAAAGCAACAGCCGCAGTACCAATCTTTGCAGCGTCTAATACATATCTTTTCTGTAATTCAGTAATTAAATTTGCATCACCTGTTTCTGCAAATCTACCAATAGTGTTTACGATGTCATCATTTTTATCCCTTTCCTTTTGTATCTGCCTACGTTTCTCCTGAGTAAAGGCAAAATCATTTATCTGTTTTTTAATGTATTTACTTTGCCTTGATAATCAGGATGGGCAGTAAGGTTTAACTTGCCATCAACACCATAAGGAAATTTTTAGCTATATCTAAGATTTTTCTGCTGCTTCTATATCACCATTACCAGAAAGACCAGCAGCTTCTGCCTGATCAAGTAAAACTTCAACTATTGTTTTATTAAGATCACTTCTATCTTTAGTAACAAGACCTAAGTTATTCATACTCTGTTCAAAAGTAGTAATTAAAGTTTGGTCTTCTTCATCATCACTAACTATCAATCCTTTGACCAAAGGAACAGCTAAGCTCTTTAGTTTTTCAAGATTATATTCCTGATGTTGTTCTATATGGCTAGAAGTTACGGTAGTTGTAGCTTCAGCTAATTTAGGTAAAAAGTATTTATTTACATAGGTAGGATTTATATCACCTAATTGATCAACAACTTTTGTTCTTTCTCCTTCAAGCCATGTTTGAAACTGTGGTGATTCAAGAGAAAAAAGCATTAAGAGATTTACCATCTACCTGTGTTGTTGCATAGCTATTTGATAAAGTGCTTTTTAAGTTATTACCTAAGATCTCTGCTTTAGTTTTTTGATAAGCACGATCAGCAAAAATACTCCCACCGATAAGTCTTCTAGCAGCATCTTCACCATCAGTTTTTTTTACACCTCTACTTATATCTTTAAAGTTTTTTGCAGCGTCTTCTATAGCTAGTTCTGTTCCTTCTGCTTCTTCTTTTTCTACTTCTTTTTTAATTCTTGTTTCTAAAAAACTTTGTATATTTGGATTTATAGATTGCAATGCTTCTGCTAATTGTTCTATACCAGTCTTAGGTTGAACACTAGGGGGTGCTACAAAAGTATCTACAGGTCTTGCAGAGGATCGAAAAGCTGTACTTTGATAACTAGATGTCATAACTTAAGGTCCTATAACTGTGGCTTTTGACCAATCGGTAAATCCAGTTGATCGGAAAGTTGGTATTCCTTCTATTAAGGTTGAAGAATTACCTCCTATTCCACCAAGACCTCCTGTAAGAGAAGCGTATGAGCTTAGACCTGATACAGCAGTATTCAACAGAACTGATCCTAATGAAGGTATCTGGTTATATGCCTGATTAATATTACTTGTCAGTTGATTACGTCTATTATCTCTTTGTGCTTCTAGTCCTGTTACATTTCTTGTATATTGTCTGCCTGCTGATTCAACTGCCTGGTTTATAGATTCTCTTAAATTAGCAGCCTGTCTTTCCTGATCCTGTAATAACAGATTTACAGTAAGACCTGCTCGTTCTGATGCTCTTACAGAACCTTGAGCTTGTAATCCTCTGATTGTTGCAGCTAACTGCTCCTGTGCTGCTGATGCTCTTGTCTCCTTAAGTTCAGCACCTAAAGCTTCCTGTTGTGCTGCAAAGGCTTGTTCTGCTGACTTGTTTGCTATCAAGGCTGCCTGATAAGTCTGGTTGGCTGCTGACTGTGCAGCAGACCTTTGTGCAAGTGCCTGAGCGCCAAAAAGACCTAAAGATGCTGCAAACAAAGCAGATTGCGTACCTGCTGCTAATCCTCCTATTGCTGGAAATGCTGCAACACACATCTATGCGATCCTCAGAAATTCGTAGAATGGTTTGCCCTGCATACCATATTCTTCATGATATTTGATAAAGGTAAATCCAAGAGCTTTTAACCATTTGATAGCAGATTTATTCTCTGCATATACAAAATTATATAAGACTTTGTAAGATTTCAACAGGTTATCTACCCATTCTCGACCTTTTCTTATTAGTTGTATCTTATATTTTCTATTATCAAATAACGCATCTGTAGATACCATCCATATAACACCACCATTAACAACACCACAAAGACCTATAGGAGCATCATTATCATCAGCTATTGCCATATTCACCTTGCTGCATAGATATGTAAATTGTAAAGCCTGTAACGGTTCTTGTCCTGTCTGATAAAAGGCTTCCAATTTATCTACTTCTCTTAAATTATTAGCAACATATTGCAGATCTTTAAAAGTAGCTTTTCTTAAATATCCCATCTATACCCTTCTACTTCTAATGTGAAATCTTGCTTCATATTCAGCACTGTTTAATCTGGTAGGTAGGAACGTATTATTTTTTACGTCAATATTAACTCTATCTGCTCTACTCATTACTGGCACTCTAAATGTTCCTGTTTCTAAATTTACTGTACCAATAGAACTTGAAGCTGCACCTAAAGATGTACCAGTAAAATTATGTGTACTTGTATCTCTATTTTCTGGTGTAACTTCGACTTTAAAGAACCCTGAGTCTTCAAACTTTATATAGAAATGATGTAGTTGTAATCGACCACCTATAATTTCACTACCTCCTCCACCTTGATCTGTCAGTCGTTGAGAACTAAACCTATAGTGCATTTCATAAGGCTCACCAATAATAACTTTTGATAATCTATAATCTCCTGTTGCTGTAACAGTTGTAGTAGAACCATCAGTATTTGTTGTAGTGGTAGATATAACCTGACCTGGTTTTAAGTTCACTGCACTTGTATTTGGTGTAGCAATAAAAGTACTGGTTTCACCTGATGCCAGATGTCTTCCCACAACAGACATCGCTGCGTACGTTTTATATGGCAAAGTCCATGTTGTTGTATTAGTGCTACTGTTAAAAGCTACTGATACCCCTGTTGAAGCTTCTGTTAATTTATGATCTAAATGAAATTCAAATGTAGAATTGCTTTCTGCAAACCCTGGTTCAAAAGGTAACTTTTCTAGTGATACTACATTATTGCTATTTCTTACAACTAAAAATAAATCAGCATCAATAAAATCTACATTTAATATTGTTCTTGATGAATTGAATATAAAAGTAGACCAAGCATTTAATATTTTCTGTCCTCTATCTCCATATAACCATCTATTGATATACAACTTATTTGGATTATCACTACCTAGTAAAACAAGAACATCTTCATTAGTAGATATTGCCATTTTAAATATATTGGCTGGTATGTATTTTGGTACATGAATAGTTATATCTGCTGCATCTTTTATCGCTAAATCTTCTTGTGCTATATATTCTCTGACACCAGCAAACAAACCTTTTTTTATAAGAAAGTAAATACTTCTACCACTGGAGACAGGAATACTACCAGTATCATTTTCAAACTCAGTTGCTACGTTTACGTTTGCTGTCTTTGGTGTTAATGAATCTGATGAAGAGGATAAAATAAACTGGGTCTGATCAGAAAACAATATCAGTTGTTCTCCCATTGTCTTTGCATTTTTTAGTATTGATACTTTTGTATGTGAAGCTGCTACATCTATAGGATCAGAATCAATTACAGTAGTTACTGTTTCTGGAAAGAAGTTAAAGAACTCTGATACACGTGACAAGATAACATTATCATCAGATAGAAAACCTAATCTGTTTCTAAAGAAGAGAACATTATTAATTTTATTACCAACAAAGCTAGGGTTTGGTGCAGAATCTAAATCACCAACAGTACGTTCTCCCCATAATGGTAGTTTGAAAGTTGTGCCATTTACGGTGTAAGTTCCACCATCAATTCTTGCAAATATAAAATTATTATCTGATTTTCTAATTAGGACATGGGGCATGGTGTCATAATTAAATTTAAATTCAATACCAGGCTTGACAGTCTCTTCCCACTGCCCTTCTTCAAAATCTCCTCCATTATTAGAAACAAACTTTACAAAATAATTATCAAAATTAGTTGTGTCATCACCTTTTACTTCCACTACATAACCATTAGGTGACACCGTAGGAAGATCACTAAATCTTTGTACAGATTCTTTTATAAGTGTTATCTGACTATTACCTTGAGTATCATTACTATCAATAGTAAAAGAACCTCCATCATTTTTCTTATCCATAACACAGGACCATTTTGACTGATGGTAAATCCAGACAAAGCAGAACCTGATGTTGGTGTTTGACTATTAGTACCTAATAACTTCTGTAATATTTCAGTAGCAACTCTAGTCGTACTTAAAGGATCATGGCTACTTGTGTCTACTGTTGCAGTTGTACTGTTTACTGTAACTGTATAGCTGGTTTTATCTGATACTTGGTTAAAGAATACTACTGCCTGATGTTCTAAATCTACCTGTTGACCATTTAAAGTGTCTTGATTATACGGACTTAAAGAAGAATCCATTGCTATTGACTTTGATGTATTAACAACAAAGGTAAAGTCAGCAATAGTTACAGTCTTTATTTCATCTCTTGGATTTGTTGTCGCTAGATATGTTGTTCCATCTGGTGAAGTAACAGTTCGTTCTGTACCATCTATGTCATAAACTTTAACAGCACCGTTTGTAAAAGCAGCAACATATCTTTCTGTTATATCTCTATTTATAGTATGAAGATGTACATTAGCATCAGTAGGAAAGTTAGCAAGAGTAGATATATATTGTGTACCACTACGTTTCTGTAAACCCTGTACAGGACTGCTATCAGCATTATCCTGTATATCACAGTGGTCTGCTTGTTTTGTAGAATCTGAAGCTTGTGAAACACCTCTGAGCAATGTTGGTATTGCTCTTGATACTATTGCCATAGTTACCTAATTAATGCGTTAGATGGTGAGTAAGTACTGAATACACTTGTTAAACTTGGATCTCCTCTTAGCAAGTTATGATCAGCATTACTTAGATCTGTTTCCATTAATATAGCTCTTGCTCTAATCTCATCCTGTTGTGTATAAGTTCTTAAGGATTCATCTCCTACTAACCTATCAACAAATACTCTGGCAGCTTTTATAATCACATACTTTCTTGCAGGTTCTGGTATCTCATCAAAATCTCTTAAAAATACAATAGTGCAGGTAAGATCTTCATCAAAAGTAAATACATGTTTCTGTCTGTTATATAACTTCAGACCTCTTTGTATGGCATCTACATCTGGATGCTGATGAATATTAGGATCTACTACTAATACATTGTTAGATAAATTAATGTTGTTACTACTATCTCTACTTAAGACAACATCTATTTCTGTATTAAAAGACCAACCTTCTGATTGAACTTCTTTATTTATTTCAGCCAGTGTAGTCTGTGCTGTCTTTGCATCAACAGGTAATGTACCTGTCAATGTATTAATAGGTGCTTCTCCTATAGCAGCCAGCATAATGTTGACAGCTTCTAATTCAGTGGTTGCAGCTACAGTCATGGTTTAATACTTTTTTATTTTAAGTGAATCTCTTCCACCTTTTTTCTTTTTCTTCTTCATCTTTCCGTAAGCCATAGTGTCCTCCATTAAGCTTTTTTAATTTTAAGTGATTTTCTATCTTTTTTCTTTTCCACTCTTTCAAGAATTATTTGAAACATTCCTTCGACAGGTTCTTCTTGTTCAATAAAACGCTTAGCTCCATCTCTAGTACCAAAAGTACCTTCAATAATGTCATTGTTTTTATTGAGAACTTTTATATTTAAATTTAGACATAATTTTAGTTAAGAAAAAGAGTACCCAGTTTACTGAGTACCCTTTATGTAAATTAAGAAGCAGATAACTTGATTGTAGCTGCACACTCAGGTCTAAGAACTCCATGACCTAAAGCATACTTAGCAACCATCAATGTACCTTGATACATGATTCCGTAGTCCTGACCACTGATCTCAGTTGTCATGTCCATTAACTTCACAGTACCAACTGCTGATTTATGGAAGACAAGACCAATAGT
>FUIF01021479.1_pt1 | contig 13983 bp, 15 predicted proteins | sample 1003461 | NCBI WGS metagenome assembly FUIF01 (sample SAMEA80401918, study PRJEB19352) | marine metagenome | reverse complement strand
AGATAGTGGTGATGGATTTGGTTCCAAGTATTCCGCTTTGGTATATCCAGTAAGAGCGGTTGCTAATCCTAGCGGTGGAGGTCAGTTAAGCGCATATGATTTAACTCTTAATTACACTACCGCTACGCAGACAGGTAACGCTCTTTCAGGAGCTTCCTTTACATTCTCAACTGGTAGTCTCAATGGCGGTTTAAGTTCAGTTGGATTTAATATCGGTACTGACGGTACAGGTATTTACGGAGCGAGTGTTCCTGATATAATAGTAGAGCTCCCGAATATCTCTACACCAAAAGCTACTGTTTTAACAACTATTAAAACTACAATTCAGGCTGCTAGAGGATTAGCTCCGTTGGGAACGCCAGGATATGGCGAGCCAACTATTGCTAACTCGGTATTATCAATACCATTAACTGGTGGTCTGATTGACGGTACTGCATCATCAACACCAAGTGTAAATGAAGCTTATACTACTAAAAGAGTAAAAAACTAAAGTAACTACACAAATATAGACTGATGGCAAAATCACCTGATGCATTTGTCTATAATGCAACATTAGACCGTATTGTTGACGGAGATACGTTTGATTGTATATTAGATTTTGGGGTGTTGGGTTGGAATGGTATTAGATTCTCCCAAGAAGAACAAAAAAAATATAAAGATATTTTAGATTTGATCGAAAGACGAAGTAAAGTGTCAGGGAAAAATGTAGAAGAATGGGATCGAAAATGAACTTTTTATTTCAAGAAGTGTCGCAAAGAAGAAACGTTATTAATTGTAACGATGTTAATCCGTCACAGTTTAGGAGATTTACAAAAAGTCCTTTAGTTGAAACTATTTTACGTTTTAAGAAATTAAAATGGATCTTTAAAGACTTTGATAGAGATACTATAGTTGTTGACTCGTTAAATAAAAGAAAACAATATGACAAATATATTATAGCAACTGGAGTTGGTCACGCTCCTGTTGATTGGTGTGGGTCACTTGATCTAGACAAAGATTATGATTCGCATATGAAACCAAGGAATACAATTTTTTATACTTAGATCCAAAGATACTTTCAGCAATGCGTAAAGGTAAAGCATTTTTACTTATGGATCAAAGTCACGAAGGATATCACAACGATTGGCTATTTGATTGGTTCCACGATGCTTGTCAAAAATATAATGTTCCGCCTTCAGCAATCATCTATGTAACAGGCAATCTTGCAGTTGATACTCAGTATAAAGACTGGTGCAAAACAAACTTGCCAAACAGTAAAATGTGTGTTATTCCGCACATACAATTTGACGAATATATGTGGGACGCTGCCAAGAAACAAAGAAAAGTAATTCCAACAGTTAGTGATCACATAGAATATAAAACTAAAATAAAAATTAATAAAAACATATAATTGTTTTCAAAAAAGAAATAGACCGCATCGCATATGGATGTTCCATCATTTATACAATAATAATTTATTAGATGACGGACTTAACAGTATGAATGATTTCACAGTTAGAGATTCATACTACGAAGGCAAACGAATAGAACAATCTCAATACGATGAATACAAACATCTATTGCCAATGTATCCTAGGAAAAATTTAGACCCACAGTTACAAACAGCATTTGAAGGACCATTAGGCGGAAACTTTGAACAAGATTTGTATTATCAAGAAGTAAGAGACTCTTGGGTAAGTGTTGTTAGTGAAGCATCGTTTGCAGAGCGTACTTGTTTTATTAGTGAGAAGTCTTTTAAACCAATTGCTACACAGCATCCTTTTATTATATACGGAAATAAAAATAGTTTGGGCTATCTAAGAGATATTGGTTATAAAACGTTTGATGGATTTATTGACGAATCATACGATAAGTTAGAAACGTGGGATAGACTAGATGCTATTCTTAAAGAAATTAAAAAAATTAAAAGTATGTCGCACACAGAAAAACTAGATTGGTTTGGTAAACAGCGAGATATTTTAGAACATAATTTTGAAATACTAGAACGTAATTCAACTGAAGTGCCAATTGCATTTGATACGTTAAAAAACTATATAGGAAGATAAATGTTTCATCATCAAATTAAACAAATTAATAACGATTTAAAACGTACTAAGCGAGCTATTATAAGTTTTGGATGTTCGTTTGTTGAAGGTCAAGGAGCAGTTGACCAAGACTTATACGAAACTATGGAATGGGATATGGAAAAAATTGGCATTCCAATGGCAGCAAATTTAACACTTAAAGAAAAATCTAAATTATTAAGAACTCGTTCAGAGTTATACACAGGTTTAGATGGCAATATTGTCTGGGATAAAATGGAACAGAAAAATGCCTTTGTAAATGTTTTGTGTAAAAAATACTATGGCAATTCTTGGACACCTATTAATTTTGGCATTCGAGGAAGGGGCAATCGAGCATCGATAAGAAATTTATATTATTGGCCTGAGCTACAATTAAAACGTGCCAAAGAAATTATAGTTGTGTGGGCACCTAGTGGTATGGAAAGATATGATTTTGTAAATGACGTATTTGACGAGCATAATATGTTTACCACAGTATGGCCACACAAAAATCAAGATCATTTACAAGGACCACGAAAGCAATTATGGGACGCTTATGCTGATGCTGTCTATACTGAAAAACAAGCAGTTCTTGAAACTATTGCAACTGCCCTTGAATTAAAAAATTGGTGTAACGCACATAACGCAAAATTAATTATTACTCCGGCATTTGATGAAGGCTATACGAAAAAAAATATGGTACAACGATTGAATGACATTGTAATGAGAAACGGCAATAACGTATTGCAACGTCATTTTAGATCTGGTGAAAATATAATGAAAGAAACGTTGATCCGTAAGAAAAATTACTATGCAGGATATTCAGATAGTATGGCAAAAATTGTTGACCAATGGCCGTGGCAAGATATGTTTCGTCCACAAGACCAGTTAACGTTTGCTCAGTTGTGTACTAAGCAAGAAAAAAATCCACAGCATTTTTGGGAATACAGTGGAAAAGGCTCGCCTAATGATTGGATAACAGTTTGTGCTCATCCTAGTGCTAAAGGACACGACTTGTTTGCAGAAGAGATTTATAAAAAGATAGAAGGCGTGTACGGGTAATGGGAACTTATAAATGGGGACAAGCTAAAAATTTACCTTGGTATTTTGATAGAAAAAAATTCCAACACCTAAGTTGGGTAACCCTACCAGATCATAGAGATAACTCAAAAATTACTAATAATTTTGTAATGGGCGATACTTATGCGTTGTATAAGAAAAACAAAGCAATACTAGGACCTGATTGGCATTACTGGAATAAAACATTAACATACACTTGTAACTCGCAAGGATACCGAGCTCCCGAATTTGATACTGTTGATTGGAAAAATAGTATTGTAGTTTTTGGGTGTTCAATGGTAGCAGGCATAGGTGTTGATGATGAAGAAACTATCACACATCAATTACATTTAAAATCAGGCCGGCCTGTAATTAATATGGGAGCACCGGGTGCAGGGCTTGATGTTGCGTTGTGGAATAATTACATACTTCGCTCACAATATGCAAAACCTTGGGCAGTAGTAAACCTGTTTACAAACTTCCATAGATTTTGTATATATAGAGAGCAAGATGTAAGTTATATAGGGCCTTGGGACGATAAAAATCCAGCATATACAAGTTATATGCAACACCCTAATCATAGTATAATCAAAGCAATGCAGCAAACAGATCAAATTAAGCATATGTGGAAAGATACTAGAACGTTTTACGGCTCATTTTTTGACGAGTCAGCACATCACGCAAGCACAGATCATAGATTATTATTCCATAATACTGCTAGAGACCTTCAACACTGTGGTCCAAAAGATAATAAGAGAAATTCTGCTCTAATTTGGTCGTATTTACAAACTCCAGCTTGACAATAATAGTATAAGGTGTTATAATTATAAAATGTATGATATCGTTTTTATCAGCTATAAAGAAGCATACGCTGAAGATAACTGGAATTTGTTAAAAAGTAGGTTTCCTACGGCTAAAAGAGTGGACGGAGTAAAAGGAATTCATCAAGCACACATTAAGGCAGCAAAGAAATGCTTTACTAAGATGATTTGGATTGTTGATGCAGACGCCCACATAGTTGACGACTTTGATTTTAGCTACGAAGTTGACAAGTACTCACTAGATGCTGTACACGTTTGGAGAAGTAGAAATCCTATAAACGGTCTTGAGTACGGATATGGGGGAATTAAATTATTTCCTAGAAACCTAACATTAAAAATGGACACTACAAAAACAGATATGACTACTAGCATTAGTGATAAGTTTAACGCAATGCCAGAGGTATCAAATATTACAGCATTTAATACAGATGAATATTCAACTTGGCGTAGTGCATTTAGAGAATGTGCCAAGTTAGCAAGTAAGACTATAGAACGACAGAACGAGGATGAGACAAATGAAAGATTACGAGTTTGGACAACAGTGGGAGAAGACCGTCCCTTCGGCGAGTACGCTATTAAAGGTGCTATTGCTGGCCGGGAGTATGGGCTTTCTAATGGCGCTGATCTTCAGTTAATAAACGACTTTGATTGGTTATATGAACGATTTTCAAAAAATACCGTGGAATGATATTACAGAGTTTGGGCAGAAGACACTGCTCAACACCAACCTCTTCACGGTTTCTTGGATATTAGCTAGATTTTGTAATTACAACTGTAGCTATTGTTGGCCATATGCAAGATCTAGTACACCTGATCATCAAAAATTAGAAGTATATCTTAAAACATTAGATAGTATCAAAGCACAAGCTCGTGCAAACGGCTTTACAGACTTCCATTTTAGTTTCTCAGGTGGTGAGCCGACAGCATATAAATACTTTGGGGAGATCATAGATCATTATTGCAGTGATGCAACACCCGAATACCAAAGTATACATATGACAACTAACTTGTCACCCGGAAGCAAATGGTGGAACAGATGGATAGAGTCAACAAATACTTTGCAACGTAGAAGTATAACAGCAAGCTATCACGCAGAGTTTGCAAATGAACAAGAGTTTGGAGATAAATGTCTTCAACTTATGAAAGCAGGTGTATATGTTACAATCAATCAAGTTATGGTTCCGGAAATGTTCGAAGAGCTTTACGGACGCTTACAAAGATTTGCCGCCAGAGGTATTAACGTCACTCTCAAGCCCCAATCCGATCCTACCGCCAGTTTCGTGGTCCACGGATACCAGCAAGATCAAATCCAAAAAATGCAGACCGGATTCCCACAAACGATTCCAGAAGCATTTAAAGGAATAATTTCTACATTAGGTGTAGAACTTATAGACGATAAGGGTAAAAAATACTACGTAGATCAAGCAGAACGCTTTAATGCGTTTGGATTTAATAAGTTCAAAGGCTGGACTTGTAATGCAGGATATCAAGGATGCGTTATACGTGAAAACGAAGTAAAACGTAGTTATAGCTGCCACGATGAACCCTTAGGCACGTTAGACGGCGGATTTGAGCTGTTTAAAGCACCATCTAAGTGCATTACTCCTAGTTGTGTAAGCAGTGCAGATAGTAAACTTCCAAAGGTAAAGTATGAAAGTTAATATACAAGACGTATTATTTTGGATGGACGCTATTCGAGACAGTGACGATAGACATCGTACCCTTGAAAGTTTTTGGAAAGGGCAAGTAAACAGCAAAGTATGGTTAGCTGAGAACCTAATAGGATTTGTACCCGTTAGACCGTTAAATATCGTCATATACGGTGGTTGGAACGGAGTGCTGGCAAGTATACTCTTTAACTCTAACATCAATATACAACGCATTACAAGCGTAGATATAGACCCTGTGTGCGAAGATATAGCAAATACTGTAAACAGACGCTACCTAGATCAAAAAAAGTTTAGTGCAATAACAGCAGATATGACAACAGTTACAGACGAGTCTGCTGATGTTGTTATTAATACTAGTTGTGAACACATTACACAGGCTGAGTATGACAAATGGTTGAATAATCAATCAAATGATGCTACAATTGTGTTGCAGAGCAATAACTATTTTAACTTAGACGAGCATATTAGATGTAGTACAGATTTAGAGGATTTTGTGCGTATGAGCAACATTAATCCTTATTTGCGACAAAACATTAGAAACCACTCAAGTATGATCGTTATATGTTAATAGGTAAAAAGAATGTTAGGTTAGTGAATTAAAAAATATACATCTAGAAATTACAAATAGATGTCAAGCAAGTTGCCCAATGTGCAGCAGAAATATTCACGGAGGCCTTGAAAATCCTTTAATTAAAAACCAAGACTGGACTACTAACGACTTTAAAAATATATTAAGTAAAGAAGTGTTGCATCAACTACAAGGTATTTTATTTTTGTGGTAACTTTGGCGATCCTATTATTAATAATGATCTAATAGAAATGTGCGAATATAGTACAGACGTTAATCCTAATTTGTACATTAGAATACATACTAATGGTGGCGCACGAAGTAAAGATTGGTGGAAGAAACTTGCAAAGGCATTACCGCCAGCGCATAATGTTATTTTTGCAATTGACGGATTAGCAGACACGCATAGTTTATATCGTGTTGGTACAGACTTTAACAAAGTATTAGAAAATGCAAAAGCATTTATTAATGCAGGCGGCACAGCAGAATGGGCATTTATTAAATTTAAACATAATGAACATCAGTTAATTGCTTGTGAAGCATTAGCAAAAGAACACGGCTTTGCTAGATTTACATATAAAGACAGCGCACGATTTGTTGCTACTGAACAATTTCCAGTATATGATGCAGACGGTAATACAGTACGTTATTTAGAACCTCCTACTGGAAGTAAAATTAATCTTATTACACAAGAAGTAATTGACAACTACCAAGATATTTTAGATGCAAGCGAAATTGATTGTTACGTTGTACAAACAAAAGAAATTTACATAGACGCATATAAAAAAGTTATGCCGTGTTGTTTCCTTGCAAGTACTCCTTACAACTATGCAACACCTAATGATATTGCAAAGGACATTAAACAAAAAATTGATTTACAATATAACGACCTTATTCAAGACCTAGGTAATACAAATGCATTAGATCATTCTATTAAGGAAATTATTAATTCTACAAGTTGGCAATTGGTATGGGACAAATATTGGAATGAGAAAAAATTAATTACTTGTGCAAGAACTTGCGGAGTTAACAAACTTAGTAAGCCAAAAGATCAATTTATTGAAAAGGTAGAATTATGATACACTTTAATGCAGATTGGAAAAACATTGGCATTAGTTTAAGTGGTGGCGCCGATAGTGCGTTATTAGCATACTTGGTATGTTCACAAATTAAAGATACTAAAGTGCATATTCTTAGTCACGTAAGAATGTGGAAGACACGACCGTGGCAGCGTTATGATAGCATACGTGTGTTTGAATGGTTACAAAAACGTTTTCCAAATATAGAGTTTGTAAGACACGAAAACTTTATTCCGCCTGACCTTGAGTATGGCGACAAAGGTGCTTACATTGAAGATGAATATGGTCAAATACGCAGCGGAGATCAAATTATTGTAAGAGCCCACGCTGAATGGATTGCAGTAACACATAACCTTAATGCTTGGTATGCCGGCAAAACTAAAAACCCAAGCGATCCTACAATTACAAAAGGTATGCCGGACAGAGATATTGTAGTTGAAGATCCTAATGAATTAGTAAAGGATCATCAAGGAGTTGCAGTGTGCCATCCGTTTTTATACACAGAAAAAGATGAAATTATTGCTCAGTATGTATCTAATAATATCCTTGACTTATTAAATATTACTCGTAGTTGTGAAGGCGATTTTGCTGACATTGATTACACAACATACACTCCTAATCAAGTAGTTCCAGAGTGTGGAGAATGTTTTTGGTGTCAAGAGCGTAACTGGGCAAAGGAAAAGAATAATGTCTGACTTAGACAAATATAAAGCAGAAATAGAAAAGGTAGCAGGTACTCCTACTTTCTGTGTTCTACCTTGGATACATTTTGCTACACGACCTAATGGTGATATGAGATTATGTTGCAGTGCAAACGCAAGTGGTGCAGGTGATGATCACGAAGTAGGACTAGTTAAAATGGAAGATGGATTGCCAGCAAACTTTGGTAAGCATACTCCAATGGAAGCCTGGAACAACGAGTATATGAAAAGTGCAAGACGCACTATGTTAGCAGGACAAGTGCCTGCAAGTTGCCGTAAATGTTTTGAAGAAGAAAGCCAAGGAGTTGTAAGTAAACGTATTTGGGAAACAGGCACTTGGCACAGAGATGACAATGGTGTAGATATTCCTTACTTGATTGAACAAACAAAAGCAGACGGAACAGTACCGGAAGAGTTAGTTTACTTAGATCTAAGATTAGGACATACTTGTAATATTAAATGTGTAATGTGTAGCCCACACGATAGTTCGAAGTGGGTAGCAGATCATAAAAAACTTATTCCTGTATTGCAAGACCCTGAAGTTAAAAGGCAAATGCAATTTGATAAAAGTACATTCAATAATAAGTGGCACGAAAAAGATACGTTCTGGGATGAAATGTATGCACAGATACCTAATCTAAAACAAGTATATTTTGCAGGCGGTGAGCCTCTAATGATTAAAGAACACAAAATGTTTATTGAAGAAATCATTAGGCAAGGTTATCAAGACAAAATATTGTTACGTTACAATTCAAATGGACTGTTAGTAGACGAAGATCTAATTGAGTTATGGTCAAAGTTTAAAAAGTAAAGTTTGCTATTAGTATGGATGCTAGTCACGGACGTGATGAATACATACGCTTTCCTACAGACTTTGAAACTGTAGAAAAAACTCTACATATGCTTGACAACACACCTGACAACATACAAACAAGTTTAGCAACAGCAATACAAATATTCAATGTAAAACACTTGCCTGACTTTATGAAATGGAAACTTGAAAGCGGATTTAAGAAATTAAACAATGGAACAGTTCCCGGCGGAGTACAAATGGGCGGCGGCTTAGTTAATATGCACTTGTTGTATATTCCAACTTTCCTTAGTATACAAATACTACCAGAACACGACAAACAAGAAGTTAAAGAACGTTTTATGGATTTTAAAGATTGGCTATGGAACAACTACAGACAAGATGACGACTTTTGGAAACATAATCCTTATGGATGGAAACGTTGGGAAGCAGTTCTTAATCATATGAACGCACAAGATAACAGTCACTTGTTACCGGGCTTTAAAGAATATACAAACAAACTTGATGCAATACGTAATCTAAACGCAGCAAAAGTATTTCCTGAATTGGCACATTTATTGTAATGGATAAGTTTACTACAATCGAACCTGTAAGAGATAAGTTTTTTCACGTTGAGTGGGAAACTACTCTAAAGTGCAATCTTGATTGTAGTTACTGTGGAGATGGGCACGACAATAGTTTACCTCACCCAAGTTTACGAGAAAGTCTTAATACTGCTGACTTTATATTTGAGTATGTAAATCATTATATGCAACTAAAGCCAAAAGAACATAGACACGTAAACATTAATGTGTTCGGCGGTGAAAGTTTGTTTCATCCTAAGATACCAGACATTTTAAAATATTTAAGAAGCAAACGAGAAGAGTATGATTTTTCTTGTAATGTAAGTACAATTACTAACGCTATTGTAGGACCTCAGCTTTGGGGAAGACTAGTTGATTTATTAGATTATTTTACAATTAGTTTTCACGCAGAAAGCACACCAAAACAACAGCGTATGCTAAGAAACAATGTGCTGTACTTAATGAAGCACGACAAGCAGTTTCAAGTAAACATTATGATGCATCCTAAACACTGGGAAGCCTGCCGTGATATGGAAGAGTGGTGTAAACAGCAAGGTGTAAGATATCACTTGCGTCAAATTGACCATTCTATTTTTGACAGACGATTTAATTATTCAGCAGAACAAAGCGAATACCTTACAGGAGAAAAACCTGTAGGATTAGCTACAATAGCACTGGCGGCAGTTACAGGACAAATTAATTTATCAGAGTCTGGCAGAGCGTGTTGCGGTGGACAAGAATTATGTTGCGGATCAGCAACAACTGAATGGGTGCCTGGAAATAACTTTAAAGGTTGGCACTGTTCGGTAAATGAGTTTTTTCTTTATATCAAACAAAACACTGGCGAAGTTTATACTAACAAAGATTGTAAAATGAACTTTAATGGCAGTGTTGGTCCTATTGGACATTTATCAGATACTCCTGCTATACTAGAAAGTATAAAAAATACTTCACCTATTATATGTAAGAAAAGAAGTTGCTGGTGTGGGTTATGTGCGCCTAAGGCTAAAACAAAACACGAGTATGAACGTATAATGGTAAAGTACCACGATGAAACTGACTAGAGTTGAAAATAACTTAAAGCCAAATCAGTTGCGTATTGAATATATGCTTGGCAATTTATGTAACCATAAATGTTCATATTGCTTTCCAGGCAGTAATGAAGGTACACATCCTTGGCCGGATATTGATCAAGTTAAAACAAACCTTTCACATCTACTTAATCATTACGTAAAACAGGGTAAAGATTATTTTCAATTATATTTAATTGGCGGCGAACCAACACTATGGAAAGAGCTTCCTGAATTTTGTCGTTATTTCAAACAGCATTTTAATTGTCAAATTAATATTAGTACCAACGGGTCAAGATCAGTATCGTGGTGGGATAGAAATGCAGATTGCTTTGATGTTGTTGAAATTAGTGTGCATCACGAATTTGCAAAAGTAGAACATCTTAAAAAAAGTTTCAGATTTAATTTACAAAAAGAACATTTACGTAAACTGTAATGTGTTAATGGATTATGGTTATTTTGATAAATGTAAAGCTATTGTTGAGCAGTTAAAGACAAGTAAAAACGTTGGCCAATTATTGCAAAGACAGTACAAATAAATGGTGCAACATTTTATAATCCTGAAGAAACAAAGTATCTTGAAAAGAGTCTTAAACGTGTACCTAACTTACTTTGGTATTGGCGTAATAAAATAGATACAGAGTTAAAACTTAAACTTACATTTGAAAAACGGCACAACTAAAAAAGTTACTGGAGATAATTATATTGCAGTACACAACCTAAATAAGTTTGAAGGCTGGACTTGTGAACTAGGTTTAGATGTAATAAAAATATTTCAAGAAGGCAATATTAAATCTAATTGTCAGCAAACACTGTATAGATTAAATCGCGATTATAATTTATATGATAAAGATTTTGTTAAAGACTTTAGTCCACGATTGTGCAATGTAATTTGTGAACAAAAGATTTGTGCCTGTAGTGGCGAAATTAGTATTAATAAGATTGCACCTTAATAATTTCTTTATAATCTTCAAATGACTTTGCTTTAGGAACACACATACCACAACCACATCTTAGGTTTGGACATACTATTGTTTCGTTTTTATTTTTGTTAGCATATTCAATTATAGCATCAGTATTACTAAGATTGCCTAACGGGCCTCTTAGACCGTTGTGTAGTGCTTGGCACGTTTGATGATGGTATACGCTGCCAGTATGTTGATCAATGTGTAAGAAGTACTTGTTAACACTACAAAACCAATCTTTAAAGTGTGTATCAACCATTGTAACTTCTTGCCACTCGTTGTTTACTTTACCTTTTAAACAACGTCCACCACAGCATTTGCGTCCAAGCTCAGTTCCTGCTCGAGTGCCTTCTACAGGCTTAGGCATATTAGTATAATCAAAGAACCAATTTTGTTGTTCGTCTGTGTAGTCGTGAGTTGTTCTACGCTGACTGCCGTCGCTGTCAGTAAACCACCCTTTGCGTTCTGCATTGCCATCACCAATAGGACGTGGATTATGTGTAATACCTAGTTCTTTAAGTTCTTCACATACCGCTACACCTTCATCCCAATTATCAGTGTGTAGCATTACATTAACTTGTAACCATATTCCTTTAGCGTGTAACAATTTAATATTGTCTAATGTTTGTTGTTTTAGTTTGCTATGCCCTTCTGTGTGATAACTTACTGTAACACCTTCAAATAGTTCTGTTATACGATCTGTGTTTTTAGGATGCCAAGCACCGTTAGTTGTAAGACTAAGTCTAAAACGTGTTTCGTTATTTTTAATGTATTCAGCTAGTTGCCAAAATGCAGGATTAACAGTAGGCTCACCGCCTGTAAAGTTTATGTTAACTAGGTCAGCATAGATGCTAGTATATTCTTTTACAAACTTAAATGTGCGTAATAATTCTTCATAGCTGTGAGGAGAACTAATGTTGTCGTGTCGGCTTATCTCGCAATAGCTGCAATCAAAATTACATCTACGACCAGTATCCCACGTGACCATTAATCGTTCAGGCCCTGTAAGATTTATAGCATCAGTTACTATCATCGATTTGCTTTACATCTATTTTAGTTAGTGGAATGTCGGCAGCACAAGTACACCATTTGCGTGTGCAGTCTATCCATTCTTCAGGAGGCTCAAATGTACCTTTGTATATATTACCTAAACTACCGCCTACTCTACACGTAGCACGATGCACATCACCGTCCCAATTAATCATTAAACTTTCGATACCTGCTGAACAACTCCAACCTTCAAATTGGTTAAATTTATGTTTGATAATATCATTGGCGTGCATATAATGTTCATCGTCAATTACAGTATTTGCCATAACTTTTGCAGGCTTGCTAAGTATCCATTCAAGATCTTTTTCTTTGTAGCGCATATCATCAAACCAGTCACGGTCATCAGCTTCTGTCCAACGTATTCGTCTAACCACATACGGAATATTATGTCCGTCAAACATATTACAAGCAGCCTTTACTTTGTCCATATGTTCGTGATGCGCCATTACATTTACTTGGAATGGAGTATTCTCCATTGTTTCGTTTAATTGTGCAAACAACAAAACATTTTGAGAAGCTCTTTCCCAATGTTCATTATCAAAGTGTAAACTAAACACCCAATGACTGATTAGTTGTTTAGCATACCATTCGTGATGACGAAGTCCATTAGTTGTAATATTAACCCAAGCTAGTTGTTGTCTTGCGTGTTCAATTATTTCATTAATCTTTGGATGCACAGTGGGCTCACCACCTGTAAAACTTACTCGAACAGGTTTGTCTAATTCATTTAGTGCATCAATAGTGTCGTGAATTACTTTTTCATTAGTGTGTGGACTAAAGTTATCGTGTATTTCAGCAGGACAATACCCACAATCTAAGTTACAGCGTTTGCCTAAGTTCCATTCAACTTTAATACTGTTTTGGTGCGGCCACTTACTAGTTACACTATACATATTGTTTAAACTCTGGATTAGCTGCAAGGAAGTCTTGTCCTCGAGTTTTATCTAAACGCTTGTTAAATTCAATACAGTCTTTCCAATGTGTGTAATGCATATCTTTTGCTTGTAAGAAATTAATATTGTCTTGTATTTGTTGTAGAGTAACTTGTTTAACAATGTCGTGTTGCTTTACTAGTTTATAATCTAATACTTTAGTTTTCATTTGTTCTAAACGATTAACAACTTTTGTTTTTAGTAATTGCGGAATAACCTGCGCACTAAGCGCCATTGGGTAGTTTACTCTATGCGAATAAAATATAATGCCCATTTCTTCTAAGAAGTATTCGATAACTTCATCAATTTGCATAATATTATTTGCTTGCACAGTAAATGCACCAACTACTCTGCTTACATTAGGAAAGCTCTTAAATACTTTTACATTTTCTTCTATTTCAGCAAACTTGCCGTTGCCTCTAATATATTCATATGTGTCGTGTATGCCGTCTATGCTTACGTTTACAGCAATGCTTTTAAACTTAGGCCAATAGTCGTGTATTGTTCTTCCGCCTTTAATACCTAGCGTAGTACCGTTTGTAGCGTACTTTAGTTCTATGTTGTCACCATACTCTGCAAGTTTATCTAGTATCTTATAATGGTATGGATCCATTAGAGGCTCACCACCTGCAAATTCTACACGTCTAAAGAA
>FUIF01023376.1_pt1 | contig 14000 bp, 28 predicted proteins | sample 1003461 | NCBI WGS metagenome assembly FUIF01 (sample SAMEA80401918, study PRJEB19352) | marine metagenome | reverse complement strand
GCCACACAACAAGATAAACATGGCCTCATCAAATGCTTTAGGGTCATCTACAGCCAAGTAACTACAGTTGTACCCAGCAGTATTGTCACGGGCCAGTGCAGGGCCAGCAGTCATCATAGCTCGCATAGAGGGCATAACTTCTAGGTTTAAGATGGCATCCCGTAGTTGGTTGACATAAGAATCGTTACCAGCTTTAGGGCGTACCACATTATCCATGTAGCGCTCTACTGTGTCTCCCCAATCCTCACGGCCTTCACCGTCGATATACTTAGCGTAGCGAGACTTAGCAATAAAAGTCTGGTAATCAGTTGGTAGGTAATTATTCATCTTCAGTCTTCCCTCTCGCTCTCATAGTCTTATCTTCTTTTAGCCAGACCATACGGTCAATATCTGATCTAGCTATACCAATGTCTAGTAGTTCCTTATCTGTTAGCTGGTTAAGTTGCTTGATTGCTATTCTGTGGGTTCGCCATGTCGCAAGGTAGTTCATGTAACGCCAGAACCATGACATGCCCGACTGTTTTTTACTCATTTTTTATTACTCTCACTAATTATAATCCATATAAAACCTAATATAAGAAACGACAATATGCTTGCCGCTGGTAATAGGTCACTCATCGATTGTCACCTGATCCTTGTAGTGTGCCGTTCTTAACACGAGCGTTTAGCTTCTCCATGTTCAACTCAATGATCTTAACTAAGCTGCCACCAAAGATGTTAGACAGAGCTACAGTGTAGAACAACACGTCACCTAACTCTTTCAAGACTGCATCATCATCAATCCTGTTGTCACGAAATAGCTTCTTAATCTTCTCCGATACCTCACCAGCCTCACCAGTCAAGCCTAGAGCATTCTCAATCAGTCGCTCCCGACCTTTAGTAATCATCTTGTCCTCTACAAACTGAGAATACATATCAATCATGTCTTTCATATCTTTCGCTGTAATCATTACATCAACCTTCCATAAAATTCTGTGTGTGCGTTTCTATCGTCTTTATCGAACAAATACCAAGCGCAGTTGTCTTTACCTGTCATCTTGCTACCCTCAATCCATTTAACTCTGCCTATACTTACGATCTTTGTACAATAAGTCATAAGTGCAGCAGACTGTTTAGTGTGCGCCCAATCAGCATCAAACAACAGCCAAGTTGGGCATATTTCCGTCCAGTGATCTATGAAAGCGTGTAAGAACTTTCTTTCCCACGGTGGATTAGTAATGCAGAGATCAATAACCTTATACTGACTACCAAAGCTTATCTCCATTGCATCCATCTGCTTGATGTCTGGGTGTCTAGGTTCTATGTCACAGGCATATAAACATTCCCCTAGACCGTCTGTTAGTTTGTGTATGTGACCTATAAGTCTTCCGTCACCAGCACAAGGCTCTACAAAATCAAACTTCTCATATGGTAAGTGAGCTATAAGAGGTTCGACAGCTTCTATCGGTGTAGGGTAATAGTCTCTTGGTACCCTCTCAAAATCACTACGCTTACCCATACATTTCCTTTAACCTCTTGAGTGATACAAACTCAGGCTCATAGATACCGTTGCTAATCTCACGCTTGATTACACAACCTTTCCACCAGTCTCTATTTGCCTGTCCAGCCCACGTTTCTTCTGAGCCTTTGTAGCAACCCGCAACCAAACCGATAATCCCGTTAGGGTGTGCGCCATCTTTAAACTTAAGATCACGTTTATGGCTATGCCCACAAGTAGAACTGTGATTACGATTGGCGAGTAAGCTATTAGCGTGATGTAAACCAGACATAGCTGAACCAAAATTACCACTACTAAAGAAGTGAGCGTAAGAAACGCCATCATAGTCAGCGATAGCGGGGGCGCTATTAGTGTATTCGTGGTATTCGTCGAACCATTGGTCTGTTTGAAGATGGCTGAAGGAAATCCCGTACTTGTCTCCCTGTAGTCTTGGGTCGTGTGCGATAGCCTTTTTGATTCTATTCTCATGGTTCCCCTCAAAGCCAATCCAATATGGGCGCTTATACTTTCTATCACTAGGTTTCTTCCGTAGACGATCCATTGCTTCATTGTAGCAGTTGATGTCCTGTTCGTAGTTCTGACTTACGATAGCCTCTGGGTAACGTGTGTCAAAGGTGTTTAAAGAGCGCATGTCAGCACCATCACCTAAGTCAATTATGTAGGTAGGGTTTACCTCATAGATTAATTCCCCTAGCCAGTCGAAACGCTCATTTCCTGTTGAGGGATCTGAGTGAGCGCATGAGAATACTACTGCTGTCTTAGCTGTCATATCGGGTATCCATTTCAAATTCTATTAGTATGGGTTCGATTGATCTGTAGAAGTGGTTCTGAAACTCATAGGCTGCATCAAAGGAGACAAACGGGATCTCTTCATCAAACATAACTTTACTTGGGTTTCTTTCTTGGGGATCTTCTACTCTACAGTTTAACCAGTAATTACCGTCTTCGTCTTCATATGGGCCATCAAGAACACGATGGACTTTAATCAGGATTGTACTAGCCATTCGTCGGGTATCCTTTTATCTGCGTACAAGAACCCATGCTTATTGCACCAATCCCCATATGTACTCTTTGCACCTTTATATAACTTAGACCTAGAGTTAGAAAAGACAAACCTTATGTCGAGAAAGGGATGTTGATCTTGTATAACTAAGTGCTTCTTACGATCAGCTTGGACAAACCTACCTTTAGACTCTATGATGATACCATTGGGCAATTTAAAATCAGGGGTGTAAGTCTTGTTCTCAAGAAGTTGCCATTGTACCTTTAGCTTCTCATACTCAAAGTTTACACCTCTGCCCTTAAGATCCTTAGCTATGTCATCCTCTAAACCAGATCTGTAGCCATTTTTTATTGCGTGTCTTCTACGTTCACTGGTGGTTGCCATATCTCGCCCTCTGTACGTCTAAGCCATAGTAACCTAGCATTTTCTATTACCCTATCTACATCACCATCATAGGCTTTAACACAGGCTTCCCACAAGTCCTTTTCAGTATTAGCCTCACTTAACATCTTTGTAGCTTTAACTGGGCCTACACGATATAAACCAACTATGTTGTCTGCCCTATCGCCTGTTAAGATCTGGTTGTAGAAGAACTGGAGTCCTGACCAGTCATCTACTGTTTTCCACTCATTCTTACCAAAGTTAAAGTGGTGACAAGGTATCTGCAACATGTCTTTGTCTATTGAGGCAACGACAGTATCAGGCCCAAGTCTAGTTGCTTCTATTGCTATAAGGTCATCAGCTTCTTCTCCTTCACTTATTATAGCATCAAACTTATCTACCATGTACTGTCGGATGTGATACAGGTGTATAGGTTTCTCTACTGACTTACGATTACCTTTGTACTCATGTGACTTTGCTATTTGATGTCGAAGTTCCCTGACCCCGTAAGATATACTTCATATTGATCTGGGGTAGGGAACTCCAGTGTTTCCTCTAAGATGTAGTCAAGAAGGATTTCAGCTTTCTCTTCCGCATCCTTTGGGAACAAATCCTGAGTAGCAAAGGCTGACCGATAGGCCACAATGTCACCGTCGATCAGAACCTTACGCTTACCCATCAGAAGTCCCCAAACACCATCTTACCATCATCCTTCTCAAACGCTACAGCTTCAACATAACTAAAACCTGCAACCCTTGTAGCTTCCGCATACACATGAGCTAATGTATATAAGTCCTCTACACCATAACGCTCAACAGTCGTTCTACCATCAAACCCGTCCTCTTCACTATCGTTCTCAAAGATGATTGTAACTTTCATATCAGAACACTGCCTCTTCTCCAGCTTCAAAGGCTACATGTTCAGTAACACATACCTTTTCTAGCGTAGTAATCTTACCGTCCCACACATCAAACTTAACAGTAGCTTTAGTACCATTACCGATAAGACCATCTTCCCCCCAATCCCAAGGTAGGTACTCTCCCTCTACCATCTTGAGCATAACTGGTGGCCCCATTTCAACACCTTGTTCACCTGTGTCTTGGTTCTTGAACTTAGGATTAAAGTGGGGTCGAGTAGCTTTATAGAATTGCTTACCCTCTTTGTTAGTCTTGAAGAGTTGAGCCTGTAACCCTTTGTTTGGGATACCATCAGCAACCATCTTAGATTTAGTGTCTTCGTCAATGATACAGTTTACAACATAGATACCCTTCTTAGCGTCAAAGTTCTTAGCCATATCTGACCCATCATTTGGACCCATGTCACGGTCTTCTGGACGTAACTTTGTCCACTCTAACTCACAATCTACATAAACTTTCTTACCCATATCGAGTTCCTTTCATTAAGGCTGGTAATTATTAATAGGGATACAAAACGGTAAAAGTCAACACGGAAGTATAAATATTTTCACTAATGTATATCGGCATATGTACTCCCGAATTGAGCGTCGATCCCTAAGTCTATGTTTAGATTCAGTTGTTTGTTTAAATCTTGTATAGAGTACTCCATATTTATTTTTGTCTCCATTTCGTCACCTTCCTTTACTAAAGCTATGATCTCGTCGTGGAACTGACCAACAGTACTTATACCCTTCTCACGACACCCCTTAACCCAGTTGTCAAAGCAATATACACCCGTACTTTGGTTCAAGGTACTGAAGCGGTCTTTCTCACTTCGTAGGCTGTACCAGAACTTAGACACTGGATTGTGTACCCACATACTGCCAAATAACTCTCTAGTGCGTAAACTATCAGCTACCTTAGTTACTGACCAGTTACGTGACCAGAATGCTTCCAGAAGGGTCTTAGCCTCTTTTACACTCATACCTGTCTCACGGGCCAGCTTAGGCGCTCCTACGCCATATGTAGCACTATAGTTCACCACCTTGTAGTTCTTGCGTAGTGACTTCAAGCTACGCTCCCCTGAGTTATGTTTGTCGATGTCATCTTGTGTGATAACACCAGCATGTTTAGCCAAGTCTAAGTGTGGATCAAAGCCCTCTTTACTCATTTCAGCTACATAATCAGGATCTAATGGTTTCATGTAGTGTCGCTTGGTTGTGTCCTCTAGGCTAGTCATGTCAGCCCCGCATAAGGTGTAGCCATCAGGTGCAGTTAGACACCCACGTATCTCAGCGCCATAAGGCTTTTCCACTGAGGGTAGATTGACTAAAGGTTTTGCATGACGGAAGCGCATTGTGTTGGTAAATCCTGCGATTGTTGCTTGCACGTATCCGTCACGCTCTGAATCAACCATGCCTTTAAGAACAGAAATACGATGGCTGAGAACAGAAAGCCCATCAAGGATGACCACAGCAGGGTACTCAGAGGCCAAATCGTTTGACTGAGTAGCATAGCTACTCCATCTTTTCGTATCTGGGGGATCTGTTTTTCATTGCCTTCACTGTCCCTTACAAACTTAAATGTGGTTGGCTTCCAGAGCATAGAGTATAGCCAATCCTTAACCTGCTCTGAGGAATTAGGATTAGCTCGTTCTTCACCTGTATTAACGACAAAAGATTGTACACCTTCTGGCTGCTTATACTCTTTGCGTAGAGCTTCAAACCTTTCACCATGTGAAGATAGCTCACCGTCCTTCTTGTACATTACCTTTGGTCTATGTTGTACCTTAGTCAGGATACGCTTAGGCATAGCATCAGCTAACTGCTCTATCTTCTCAGCCTTCATAGCTTCCCATTCCGCTAGATGCCCCTTAGCTTTGGTTACATCTAATTTCCACTGTAGGGCCTCTTGTTCTGCTGCACACTGTAGCTTGAACGTAAGGTACTCAATGAAACGCCACTTCTCATCCTCATCAGGGTATAGCTTCTTAAGTTTGATGTCCAAGTCACGCCATAGTCTAGCGTTGATCTTAACGTCCTCATTACACCTGTGAGCATACTCTTCTGGTGTTAGGCTAGACCAATCAGTAATCTTAGGCTTAGGCACACCGTAGTCCTCTCCGTATCCCTCAAGACCATGCTTGACACGGCTATGGTTTAGATACCAAGACAGAGCTAACGTATCCACTAGCTTTGCACTTATCTTAACACCTAGCACCTTTTCCACTGCGGGGATGTCAAACCTTACAATGTTATGTCCTATCAGGATTGGTGCTTCCTCAAGGAAGATACGCATAGCTACATAGTCATGCGTGTGTTGCACATTCCCTTGGTCATCCATCCAAGATATTACATGGATCTTAGTGCTATCTAGCCCATCCGTTTCTATATCAAATACTGGCAATTATATAACCTCTCGTAGTGTAAATGTTTCTGAGTTAAACCGCATCATACCAGCCCTACCTTCTTCTGAGCATGGACGGTTCTTCTGTACTGTTATGTGCGTTGTATTACGTTCCTGTAAGTCTTCTGCCTCTTTGTCACGGGAGAGGTCTAGGATTACTGATGCCCGTTGTCCAATCATCTTACAATACTTAGGATCTCCATTGTCGTTAGTGTGGGCAATGGTTACGATACCTACGTTTAGCTCCGCTGATAATTTAGACAACCTGACCGATAAGTCAGCTAACATCTGTTCTTTACTCTCCTCTGACTGACCAGATACTACATCTTGAATAGGCTCAAAGAATACAAACTTACAGCCACATGCTTGACTAAAGTATCTAATCTGGTCGCATAGTTCATCAGCACCTTGACCATCACTTAGATAGAATTGGTAGAATAGCTCATCCTTAGTTAGCTCTTTGATGGCACGTATAACATCATCCTCTGCTTGCTTCTCCCCTATAAGATCTCTGCGTGTCAGGTTATCGTTTAGCTGGTACGACACAAGACCAAGTAAAGATCTTAGCTTAGTCTCTTCCAAGTGCCATGCAGCAAAAGGTATGTTATGTTGTAACATGTTGTATTCTAGGTAACGCATGATCTCAGTCTTACCAATACCTGTAGGCGCTTTAATCACTGTGAAGTGACCTTGCATAAGACCTAAGATCTTATCGTCTAAAGCTATGATACCAGTTGGCACATACTGATGCTCAGGTGTGTCAGTATACAAACTAATGAAGTCATCAGTACTGTTAAGAACATTCTCAGGTGTATACTTCTTAGCATTCCACCATGCACTCTTGAACTCCGCTGCTGCATTATTGGTCAGGAACTCGTTAGCATCCTTGAACTTGTCATGTGGTACACGGTAGACCTTGTTAGGAAACAGTTTAGCCATACGATCAGCTACAGCATTACCAGCTTCGTCGTTATCTACAGATAGGACAATCTTATCGAAACTATTGAGCCACTCTGTACACTTCTCCCAGAGCTTCTTAGAGGGCGTAGCAGAGGGTAGAGATACTACAGGGTTAGTGTACTGGCTCTTAAGCATTTGGGCTACTGACAGAGCGTCTAGTTCACCCTCAGTGACTGTTACCATCTTAGAGCTACCAGCAGTAAACAGGTTCATACCGAATAGCTCATCACCCTTAAAGCCATCCTTAGTGTAGAATATCTTATCATCTAGTTTGCGTACTTTAATTCCCCCGCTAGGGTATACATACTCCTGACGATCAGAGTAAGTCTGTACGCCAAAGTCTTCCATAGTCTTAGCTGTGATGCCTCGCATACCCACATAATTTCCACTGGCGGGGTCTTCTATAAGTTTGGGCGTATAATCTATAACTGTACTCATACTATTATTATCTCTTTCCACTACTGGGTATTTGTCTTTAGCCCAATCAAACATCTGGCTCTTCGATGGGTAACCTCTTTCACATGCATGGCATCTTCCGTACCCATTGCTATTGTAGCTAAAGGCATCGGAAGAGCCACACGACACATATGGACAAGGCTGGTGCGCTGTCTCAGTCATGCGGCTCTCTCCTTTTGTTAAGCTCTTACACTTTTAAACTTGAACTCTTTCTGAGCTACTTCTTCTGGCTGGATAAGATCCTTACCAAACTTCTCAGGGTTTATCAGGTATTGATAGCCGACTTCCTTGTAATCGTAATTTCGCTTCACCCTACCTTGGCCCTTCTCAATCTCAGAGTCCCTATTGGTGAAGAAGGAATCAGGGTCATTCTCAAGCAACCACCACATAGGCATCTGACAATCAAGCTCATAACTGTGGAATGTTGTATTTAACAATCTGACTATATCATTACGATCTCCATCCCACGCTTTTTTGCGGCGGGCATTGGCGTCTGAAGCACGAATACTTCTGCCACCCTTGTTGATCAATAAATTCATATTCATAGGCTTACGATTTTGTAGGCCATAGTATTCTTTTGTCTGCTGGTAAAAGCTATTGCTGCTGTTTGTCATATCGGGTTCCTTAGTTTAAAGTTTTAATATTGGTAAGTGGAAGTCTTTCACATAACTCCAGAAGTATATCTGACATCTTGTGAAGTGCTGGTATTTTGATATTTATTACATCCTCCTTTAACGCTAGGTATATTTGGTCTGTAACCTGATTACCATCAAACTTACTAATTAATTGCTCCATAGATGCTGCAAAGTTAGTTGCAACGACACCAATCTCATAATTCTCAGTGCTTGAGATATGCTCTACAAGATCAAAAGTATTGTCCCTTTCTTCCATTTCTTTCTTCTTCTTTTCAAACCTATCGTTGGCTATCTTAGCTGCATCGACAGGTTTAATCTCCTTACTCTCTACTTTCTCTTTCAAGTCAGCATTAGATTCGTCTTCCTGTACAGCCTTGTAACCTTTCTTAGCTTCCTGTACTTCTTTGACCTTTACGGGTTCATCAGACGACATAATATCTTCACGTAATTCCTCTGGGGCTGACAAGAGTGCTTCCCAAGCATGTCGGCTGAACTTTTTTGACCCGTGGGTCAAGTTTTTCTTTCTGTCACCGTTAAGCTTATAGCAATATAAAAGTGAAATCCGACACTCAGCAGCAAACTTACCGACAAACCCTCCCATCTTGTTGTTGTCTTGCAGATAAATATCAGCAGCCTTGTTCATCCAGTCTAGTTTACGATGGAAAGCACTACCCATATCTACATCAGCTTGCTTAAATCCATCGACGCAATCTTCCCAAGATGGATCTGTAATCACTGGCTGATTGCCACTTAAGTCTAGCTTATCTAATTTACTAGCTATCATATTAACTCCTATTGTTGATACTTATGTCTTAACTTAAGTTAGACTTTCAGTAAAGGGACAATTACTAATAGGGATACAAACTTAAGTAAGTCAACATCACAAATTGTTACAGACCTTTTCAATACTTCTTGTTATCTGTTGATCTATAGCTTGTTTAGTGCTTCCAACTATATCAGCTACCTCATCTAGTGTCATATCTTGCCAGAATCTCATCTTAAATAGTTTAAGCTCCCTTTCACTTAACACCTTCTCACAGATTGAAACGACATAATTCTCGTAATCTGCCTTCTCGTATTCTTCTGCGTGGTCAGGTATAGACGACGAAAATTCTTCGTAAGATACAGCCTCAGATGACAGAATGTTCCTTAACCAGTTAGCCCCATCTTCTGACATATTACCTGTTTCTTCGTCGTTAATATCATGTGACAAACGCCTAGCTACGTTATGTTTAGGAATACTAACAGGTTGTAAGCCTAAGTTAATGTAGTCATGCATGGCTCTGTTAGCCTCACGGTACAGTTTCGCTGGGTGTACCTCTGGATCTTCAGCCCTTAACTCTAGGCAGACTATAGATCCCTCAGATACTAAGTCATCAAAATCATTAGGTCTGTTATATTTATGTGCTAACTTACGACACATATTTATCAGATCTTCATTACTTATCATAAGGGCCTCCTCTTAGGTTTGATAGAGGCTGATATAACCTCAGTCTTTAGGCATTGACCTATAGCATCCCTATCAATGGCATACACAGGCTCGTAATAGGCTGGTAGAGCGTCTCCACAGGCCCTAGCACTAGGGAAGATGACTTTAGCTTGTAGGTAGTCACCATTTAGCGTGTAGCTCAACACAAGGACAGTATAGAACAGCATTATAGATACTCCACTACTCTACCAGTATTCCAGTTCTTAGCCTCTTTCTCAGCTTTCTCACGGCTGCTAAATACCCATACCTCAGTGTCATATGTCCAAGGATTCTCCTTCCTTACGAAAGTATACCCCCCTTTCTCAACCTCTATTTCCACTACATACCTACCCACTTTCTTTCTCCTTCTCTAAGCCAGCCTTTACTAATGTTACAAAGCCTACGTCAAATATAGCCATAAAGGTTTCTGGGTCACACTCTACTTGTAGTGTAGCGCTGCCATCCTCGTGTTCTTCTATATCAGTTACTTTGATTATATCACTCTTCATGGTTTATTCTCCTGCTGTATCTACGAAACCTTTTATTGTAAGCCCTTTTGATCTTCTTTACCTGTCCCGATTTCCATCGTAGGAACTTACGTGATTTACTTAGGGCATCATACTCATCACCACCCTTCATAGGTATACGTTTATTCATCTGTTATTCCTACGCAGGGTAGTAAGATAGTCTGCTTACAGTAACGTGGGAACTCATCATACGTCATAGCAATCAGTATAGGTAAACCTGCTACTATAAATGCGACTATAGCAGACGCCTTGATTGCGCCGTTAATGTTACCTCTCATCAGTCATTCTCCCTTAATGCGTATGCAAGTGCTTTCCACGACACAGGAAATAGTTTAGCCATAGTGCGGTCAATCTCCCATGCTACCTCTGCAGTCTCTGCTTGTGTGTCAGGCGCACAGCGAAGCTTACACATATCAGCAAACGCATCCAAGCTACCTGACCAGTACCACTCAGTCATCATGCTCTGTGGCAGTACCATACGTGCTTGCTCAGGACAAATACCAAGATCTAATAGGTACTCATAGTCTTTTTTGGCTGACTCTGCCATGTCTCTAGCTATATCAGAAGACACTGTTACTTTACCAGAGCTACCTTGTTTCTTATCAACACTACGTCCACGCCAAGATCTAGGCATGTAAAACTCAGGCTCATTATCCACATACCTGCGGCTGATCTCATTCCATCGTAGGAACTTATGCTTAACTAACTGCCTAGCTACAAAGACTGGTGCACGAACATGAAACGATGCAAAGCAATGTCCGAATGGAGAAATATGTTTATGCTTGGCTAGGTATTGTATAAGCTTCTTATCCCTAGCTTTCATGTGTTGCTTGAAGCTGTAAGCATCCGACTCTTCATAGTCCCACTCACTCTCTTTACCAAAACTCACACGGGCTGCATTAACTACAGTCAAGTCATTACCCATGTTACCTTTATATGTTACTTCAATACTCATTAGAATGTTACCTCTCCATTTTCATCACGGGGGTCATTATACCAATCCTTAGATAAGTGTAAAGCCCGCAGATCTTCCTCTACTTCTACTTCATCCTCAGTAGGTATCATAATACCTAACATGCGTAATTCTCTCTCTAGGTCTTGGTTCATAGCTCTGCTCCCATGCAAAAAATGTGTCTACCGCCTACCTTCATAGCTAGTACCTTGTCAAGGTTAAAGCACTTGTAACCTTCGCTAGTCTTGAGGGTTACATAGCCATTACTACGCAGGGCTTCCGCAGCTATACGTCCACGCTCATTTCCCTTGAGGCCCTTCTGTACATTCATACGGCCATTGTACACACGCTCCTCGTCAGTCTTAGTCAGGAACTTGACTGTGATGAATCCGTTAAGGTTATCAGCAATTACGTTACTTACCATTGTCTTATCTAGTGCCATTGTGTCTCTCCTTATGTATATGATTCGGCTCTATAGTTACAGTGACATCTTCCAGTAATTCGGTCAACCCCCTTTTGTAACTCTCTGCTGATCTCATGGTGCCAACCAGTTTCCAGCAACATAAATTCCCATCGGGGGTATATACACTACAGCGTAACATATTCATACTTCTCCCTATATTCTACAGTGTAATCTTTTCTACTGTAGGGGGTACGACAGTGATAGATAAAGTCTTGGGCGTCACACTCCAATAAGAATAGAGCCACCACAATATCGTCTTTGTTTACTACGCAATGCATTTTACTCTTCCTCTTCATTGCTATTGAGATATTCCCATTCCTCTTGACCCTCTTGGCATACAGCACAGATAGTATCATTGTCACCATGCATTTCCTCGAAGGTCTTGTAGAACTCACAACACTCACAAAAGTATTCTCTATTCATTCTAAATAACATTATGATTCTCCTACAGCTTTCTGTCTAACTGATTCATACTCTACATCATCCAGCAAGTTAGTCAAATGCTTTTTAGCTTCTTTGATGTCATCCTTCAAACGATCAATATCATTCTTAGCATCTTCCAGATACTCAAAGAGGCTGTTGATTTTATCCTGTTTAGTCCACGACATATCACCTTCGCAGGTATGGTTTACGTTGATCCCACGTTCAACATCCTTGCGGTAGTCTTCTGCACGACAAACAGCAGTTTGTAAGTCACTTTCGATCTCTCTGATCTGCTTAATAATATTTTCCATTGGTACTCTCCTCTACTAGAATTTAGAATCACCTTACATATTTCCACTGGTGGGGTCAAGCTCTATATTTCCTAGATGCGTTCCGCATTTCCACTGGAGGGGGTGACTCTTAATTTCCACTGGTGGGGGTCATTTTCCACTGGTGGGGGTGTTCGTGATTCGTTCCAATGTTCCTGATTCGTTCTCGATTCATGATTCGTTCCTGATTCGTTCTATCGTACCTGATTCGTTTATGATTCGTTCTGGTTTCACGATTCGTTCCTGATTCGTTCCAAACTACCGATTCGGATAGATCCAAAAATGCTGTCAATGGCACAAAAGGATAGTTGACAAGGAATTTCGGATAGTGTGATTTATTTACAACGATTCGCAACAAAGATTCACTTGACACAAGATTCTGCTTTACGAATCGGACTCGACTCGATAACGCAACAATCGAATCACGTATTCTTGAGTCTTTTGATATGGTATTTTTAAACGTCATGATTCGTTTTTGACATATCGTGCAATCTATACGTCAATTGTTATTTTTGCATACCAGCCATGCGTTTTATGCAATAGTTTAATGATTAAACTAATGAGTCGGAATCTACCAACACAAACGGTTGTCGGGATAGTAACCGAGCCTCACCTACTATAATAAAGTGATTCGCTATCTGAGTCAACCCATAAAATCTACAATATACTTTTTTGACCAGGCCTATACTTTCGGATAGGTTTTTATCCTTTGGTATATTTAAGCTATACAATGGGCCGATTTTTGGGATAAAGCGTTTTTTGTGAGTTACCCTACCTTAAACCGTTACCCCTACTCAGTGAGCGTTTTTGAGCCTCTGAGGGCCTATTGCGCTGCTTGTCCCGTCTGCTATACTGATTTCAGTCTTTAACCTTTACCGATTCGGGAGTCTTAAAATGTTACATGAAAAGCAAATAAAATCGGTCATCCGTAAAATGATCCGCAAGGCCAAGCAAGACTGGACCACAGCAATCTATATTATTGAGCCATATGAAGAAGAGAACCTTGTGGAAGACTCAAGCCAATTAGAGCGGGATTTATTAGACGCCGTTTTTGGAGTAGACGAGTCGCATATCAGATTCATTAATATGACAACGGGCCAATATCTAGGCGGCGCTCACATTGTCTTAGAATATGATCGTTTACCAGAAGAGATTATTTCGGATTATACTGATAACCAATATATGAATCGTCTAATCAAACATGCGGAGTCTTAATATGGATTATCAATTGAGAATAAGAGACGTTCTAGGCTGGTTCTTAGCTATGATGCTATTACTTGCCGCATTGTATTGCTTGCCATATCTCACACTTTTAGAGCCGTTCCATGATGAATGCGGAGTCGGTATCATGACTAAAAACTCAGGCGGTTTTTATATCAATCTAGTTTGCAAAGGATAAACACATGCCCTTAGATTCAACCCGTCCCTATGCCCTAACACTTAAAGCGGCAAAAGAATCCGTCTCACTCACCGACAGAAATAGTAAAATGCCTGGGTCCGCTTTTAGCTCCGACTCTTTTGCTTGCAAGGTTGGCTCTAAGTTAGCGGAGGTAAAGGGCTCTATATGCGAGTCTTGTTATGCTAGGCGGATTCAAAAAATGCG
>FUIF01014433.1_pt1 | contig 14019 bp, 17 predicted proteins | sample 1003461 | NCBI WGS metagenome assembly FUIF01 (sample SAMEA80401918, study PRJEB19352) | marine metagenome | reverse complement strand
GGAAGAAAACTTGGATCAGCTAGAAGAAGTTGAAGCCGAAGAAAGTGATGAACAGACAGATGATGAAATAGAGTTATCTGGAGACATCGAGCTTGAAGACGGCGAATATGAATATTTAGTTAATGCTCGCGAATATCTTAATGAAAATGGTCTTGATGACATTGAAAAGATTAAAAGCGGTATTTTGATGCAAGGTGATTATACACGCAAGACTCAGGCGTTATCTGAGGAGCGTAAAACTTTTGAGACGGAGCGGAATCAATCTTTAGAAGAAACAGCAAAGCTGCTAGAGATTGCACAAGCGATGGTATACGGTCAGCGACCAACCCATACGACTGAAGAGTTATTAGCTTTAAAACAATCAGATCCTTACGCTTATGAACAAGCACTGGAGAATCGAGTTCTTTTTGAACAGAAAGAGCAGGAGATCAACGGTGTAGCTGCCAAAGTATCAGAGCAGTACCAAGCACAACAATCTGAGAACTTACAGGCCGAAGCTGCGAAGCAAGCGGAACTGCTAGTTCAGATGGAGCCTAGCTTCTCAGATCAGAATGTTGCAGCCCAGAAAGTTGAAATCATGGGTGAATACTTTTCTAGTATCGGTGGTAATCCAGAATTACTTGGAACAATCACAGATGCAGTTGTGTTGAAGGTATTACATGATGCTGCTATGGCGCATGGTTCTAAGAAGCAAGTAGAGGCTACTAAAAAGTCTCCAAAGAAAAAAGCTTCTAAGACTGTCATAAGAAAAGGTACGTCAGCGAGTCGAGCACAAAAACAGGCTGCGGCACAGACTAAAAAGCTAAAACAAGCCAGACAGGCTGATGGCTCATTTAGTAAACAAGCTGCCGTAGATTTAATTCTCGATTCTTTTAAATAGGTAAAATATCATGGCTACAATTACTTCAACATCTGCAAAAGTATTAGAAGACGCTAATAACGTCCGCGAAGACTTAGGCAATGTAATCTTTAACGTATCACCTTACCAAACTCCATTCACTTCTGGTATCGCAGCGGCATCTGCTACTGCTGATAACCATGAATGGTTGACTGACAGCTTTGCTGCTTCTGCTGGCAACAACGAAAATGTTGAAGCTCAAGCAATTAGCGGAACTGCTGGCTCAACTCGTACTCGCCTAGGAAACTACGTTCAGATCGCACAGAAAACTGTTGCAGTTACCAAGAAAGCTGAAATGTTTGATCGTGCTGGCGTTCCTGGTAAAGAAATGGCTTATCAGTTAATGAAGTTAGGTAAAGAGCTTCAGATGGACGTTGAAAAGCAAACCTTGGCTGTTTACACAACAGGCACAACTCGCAATACTAAAGTTTCTCCTACTAGCAGCACTGCTGGTCGTTCTGCTGGTGTTCCTTACTGGATCTCTGCTGCGGCTAACCAAGTTGTAGGTAGCTCAGGTGGTGGCGCTAAAAACACTGGTGCTGATGGTGCTGGTACTCAACTTGTGCCTGGTACTGCTGAAACTTTAACTACTGCTGCTTTAAGCGGTCTTATTGATTCGGTATGGAATGAGTCTGGCGACTTTAACAATGTTAAGTTAATGGGTTCTGCTTCAACTATTGCTTCTTTACGAGCAACTGCTTCTAACGGCCCAGGTCTTGGTATGGCTACTAACGTAGACACAGACTCTTCTACTGGCGAGATCGTAAACCGAGTTTCTGTTTACCAATCTCAGTTTGGCCCAATGGCTGTTGTTCCTAACAAGCACATGAAAAATAATACTCTTTATGTATTAGATATGTCTTCGTGGGGCTTGGCGTTTGGCGGTGGTAAGAAAATTCATACTACTGACATCGCTACTCAAGCATCTGCTGAACAAAAACTTTTAGAGTGCTACTACACTTTAGAAGCTCGTTCTGGTAATGCTAACGCAGCTCACTACGCTGTAGCTTAATAGCAGCAAAATGGATGGGGAGCTTCGGCTCCCTTTTCCTGCATTTAACTATCGGAGAATGTTATGCCACAAGGTAAAGGTACATACGGTTCAAAAGTAGGTCGTCCACCAAAGAAAAGAAAGACTGGTGCAAAGCCAATGAAGCCCGCAAAGAAAGGCAAGAAGTAATGCCAGCTAAAAAAGGTTTATACGCAAACATTCACGCTAAGAAAAAACGCATTGCAGCAGGTAGCGGTGAGAAGATGAGAAAGCCTGGAACTAAAGGCGCACCTACAGCTAAGGCGTTTAAAAAAGCAGCAAAGACAGCAAAGAAGAAAAAGTAATGACAAAGTTAATAGAGAGAGAGTTTAATGAAGGTGTTATGGAGGACACTTTCTTCACTGATAAAGGCGGTATAACAAAAACCTTTAGTGAAGATATAACTAAACTTTTAGAGGATAACAAGAACAAAAGAAATGCTACAAGCGATTGGATTAAATACGATCCAAAAAAAGATTATCATCAGATTTTAGATTTATCTATGACTGATGTGATGAGATTAAAAAATGAGCATGGGATTGACATACTAGCTCCTCATGTAGATTGGAAATATGTTTTTAAGATCATCGAAACACACTACCCTTATATGAAAACCACAACAGCGAGACTGTAATGGCTTTATCAACAAACGCAGACCTACAGGCAGCAATAGCCGATTGGTTAAATAGATCAGACTTGTCAGCGCAGATACCTGACTTTTTGACGTTAGCGCAATTAAAAATAAACCGTAGACTATCTATCGTAGAGCAAGAGATTCTCGCAGAGATCACTCCTGTAGCTCAAGCTACAACTTTACCAGTAGGTACTAAATACGTTATTAGCGTATCAGACTCGAAAGGCCGTAGAGTAGAAGCCGTATCAATGTCAGAGCTTCTTGACTATGCAGCAGAAGGTGGATCAGTAACACGATATTCAGTGTCTGGCGATAAGATTTACTTTGCGCCAACACCAGCATCAGATAATACAGATGCGTTTAGCGTTCTATATAGCGCAGACAAGGATTTAAACGGTGGCGATAGTGGCCCTGTATTATTGCAAGATATTTATTTAAACGCAGCACTTCACGAAGCTTACGTCTATCTAAAAGACGATGGTCGAGTAGCATACTTCAAAGGTATGGTTGACGAAGGTGTTGCAAACGTACAAGCAAGACGAGCCAAGCAAGGCGTTGGCAGAGCACGAATTAAAGACGAAAGTATAGCAGCCAATGGAGGCCCGTTAGTCTAATGACTTCATCAATAGTAAGAACGAACCCAACTGCGGGTACAGCTACAACCTCTAGCGTTAGAGATAACTTTGGTCATGCGGCTGATGAGATTAACCGACTGTTACGAGCAAGCACTGATAAAACTACAACAGCTAACTCTATAAGTCTTACGGCAACTTTTGCGGATGTCCCGACATTTACTCTTGTTGATGGCATAAGAGTTTTATTAGAAGTTGCAGTGTCTAATACAAATACATCGCCTACTTTAAATGTAAACAGCACTGGCAGTAAAAATATAAAGAAAGCTGATGGTTCATCTTTAGCTGCTGGCGATCTTGTTGCTGGCGGTTACTACGAGTTTGTATATGACTCAGGTGAAGATGAGTGGAAGGTATTAAACCTAACTATCTCTAAGGAAAAGACTCTACTAGAGACTATCCTTGGCGGTTTATACCCAGTAGGAAGTCTACTAACAACTACTGTAGCGACCGATCCAGGCACTGCTGATTACTTCTTTAGCGGCATTACATTCGGTGCTTGGGCAGCGTATGCAGCAGGTCGTACTATTGTAGGTCTTGATACTGGCACTACAATAACCTCTGCAAACTCTGCATCTAACGTAGTCACACTTGTTGTTGCGAGTCATTCACTATCTGCTGGCGATTCAATCGTTGTTAGCGGCTTTACAAGCGATACTGACGCTAATGGCACGTTTACAGTTGATAGCACAACATCTACAAACATTGTCTACACAGCGACAAATGTTAGCGATGGTGCTTTAGCAGGAACAGATTTACTCGTTAAGAATGCTGCCTTTGATACAGCGCAAGAAGTTGGTGGTGAAAGTAACCATACACTTACACAAGCTGAAATTAATCACAATCACCAATGGCATGACGTTGTTTCTGGAAGTGAAGATCACAGAATAGAGCTAACTTCAAGTGGATCTGGTACAGGAAGTTATAACGCAGATGCAGATCAAGTAGAGTTTCCAAGTTCAAGCTCATTAACTGGTGATTATTATACTGACAATAACAGAAACGTCACTGGAGAGTCGGTAACAGCTCACAACAACTTACAGCCATACATAGTTACTTACATCTGGAAACGAACATCTTAGGATTAGTCAATGCCATTTGAAACTGATAAAAGCGGTGGTTTTAAAATAGATGCTTCAGAGCTTCTAAAGACTGGCGTATATCCAGAAAGATTTGACCGTAAGATCCCATTTTGGGAGACTGTTGATGGTGTGCAGTATACCGAGTTTGGTATGCGTAGAAAGGCTGGACGCTCGCCTATACATGATTACAAAGAGTCTCCTCAGTCATCTAACACGCCAATGCGAGGGCTTACAGCCACTCGTGAGTACGGCACTAAGGTTGCTTACGTTGCAGACTTAAAAAACATATACTCGTATGTTCAGTCTGACTCAACAGCATCTCCAGTTGGCTCAAGCTCTTTTAATACCGTTGGATCTGGCTACACTCTTTTAAGAAACTCTGCTGGAACGACTTGGGATTCAAGTGAAGCTCTAACAATAACTGCTGCGGCTATAACAAGCGGAACGATTGCAATAACAACAGATAGCGACCATGGATTGATACCTGGAGAGTCTGTAACTCTTTCAGGCTTAACTGGTTATTCAAGCCCAAACCCAAACGCTACATGGACAGTAAGCTACCCAACAGGCTCAGGAACCTTTCCAACAAACCAACTTGTAATACGGACTGGCACATCAACAACAGAAACATACGGCACAAGCGGATCAAGTCTAGCAACATTGCCTGAAACAAACTGGGATAGTTCTGGTACAAGCTGGGATGAAGCGGTTAATGAGTCAGACCAATGGGACTTCGAGACTTTTGGCTCGTTTGTAGTTGGCGCAAAAGGCTCAACTAAGCCAGTGATTAAAAAGAGCAACGTAAACTTTAATACATACCATAACGATGAAGTTAGCGGTGCTACAGTACACGTTGATGGAACTGCTAATGTGGTGGACGATGCGCTAACTCAGGCCAGCACGACTGGCTCTGGAAGCGGATTAACAGTTACGGTTACAGGTGTAGATACTGGAAAGCTAGTAGACTTTAAGATAACTAACTTTGGCTCTGGGTACGTTAATGATGAGGTTGTAACCTTAACTAACGCCCATAGCGGGACTGCATCTCAAATAAAGCTAACAGTTCCTGAAATCGACTTTGACTCTCTTGAGTGCTTCCATCGCCAAGGGCCGCATATGCTTGCGTTTAACTACAGCAAAGGCAATGTAGATTACAGCACAAGCTTTGCGTGGTGTAGTGCAGACGACTTAGACACATGGACGGCATCAGCAACAAACACTGCTGGTAGTCTTTTAATTCGTGAGGCAGAGACACCCATTCGTTGCGTTACTCAGTTAGGCACTAACCTTGCCGTATACACAGAGACTCAGATGTTTCTTGTTAGCTATGTTGGTCTTCCTAATATCTTTGGCTATCAAGTTGCTTTAGAAGGAAGTGTAGGCGCTGTATCACCAAACTCTGTTGTGTCTGTTGGTAGAACTAACTACGGATTGAGTAGAGATGGCTTCTTTATGACTGACGGAGCATCTGTAAAAATGATTGGTCGCGAAAGCGGTATGAACCAATACTTCAGAGATAACGTGTCTGATAACGAGCTTGCACAGGTTTACGCTTTTGAGAACTCTAAAGAGAATGAATGTGTTTGGGGTATACCTAAAGGCGGCACAGACAGCATAAACGAAGAGATATACTACAACTACAAGACTGGTCAGTGGGGCATTAGAACATCAAGAATATCTGCATACCTTGATAGAGGTATATTCCATGATGCGTTATCTGCTGATTCCAATGGATGGTTGTACGCTGAAGGAGATACTCCTAACCTACAAGATCCTGACACAGCCGTTAATCAAACAGTATCAGCTATTACTAAGGCTCACGATCTTAACAACGCAGATAGAATCAAAGAGATCACAGCTATTCGCGTAGGTAAAGAAGGTAACGGATCTCCAAGAATGTCTATTGGGTTCTCTAGCACTGTAGATGCAGAACCTACATACTTAGATAAAGACTCATTCTTAATTGATGACTCATTCAAAAGCTTTCCAGTTAGAGCTGCTGGTCGATACATTCACATTAAGGTTGAGAGTTCAGGGTCTTCGGATGATTGGACATTAACTGATCTAGTTGTACAGGGTAGATTTGAGGGTGAGCGATAGTGCTGACTGAAGAATATAATCGTCCAGTAATTGAGGAAGAGTTAAGAAGACTCAACCAACGTATAGAAGACATGAAAAAGCTTCTTACGTTTATACCTGTTGCTGCTCCTGTTACAGATCCTAAGATCGGTATGATTATGTATGCTGATGGTGAGGCAAACACATTTAACGGTCACAGAGGTAGAGGTCTTTACCGTTATGACTATTTAAACAAGGATGTTGACAACGATTTAGGTTGGATTAGGTTTGCAAGTGCTGACACAGAGCCTTACGTCTTAACAGGTGATACTGGCGATACTCATGCTTATGATTACTTGTCTGACTTTTTGCTTGTAAAACACTCAAGAACATCGACAGGGACATGGACTGTTACCTTGCCAGATCCAAGCGTACAGAAGTACAGAACAATTAGAATAGTGTCTGATGACTCTACAGACGCTAACCACAAGGTAGCTCTTGATCCAGGTGCGTTTACAATAGATGGCAGCACAGCAGATTACGAGATAAACAGGAACTTTGAAGGTATCACTTTATTCAGTGATGGTGCAAACTGGATAATAATACAGGCGAAAGACAAGTAACGAGAGAGGTGAGAGGGGATGCAAAAGGATTTAGTAAAGTTAGAGGTCGATCAAGTAGATAAGGTTTGGGATGCTTGTATACCTATACTAGAAAAGGCTATAGCTTACTCAGAAGGTTATTACGATATAGATGACCTTTACCAAATGATAAAGAATGGGCAGCAAGATCTCTGGGTTATGTTTGACGATGAGATTACCTTGGCTGGAACAACAAGAATTGTTCACTACCCAAACAAAAGCGTGTTAGAGATACCGTTTTTAGCAACAAAGGATAATGGTGGACTAGGTGATTTTAGATCTATGTTCAACCAAGTAGAAGACTGGGCCAAGGAACAAGGTGCAGAAGCAACAGTATTTTTTGCAAGGATAGGATGGAAAAAACTTTTTCCTGAGTTTAGTTTAAAACACACATTAATGATTAAAGATTACGAGGTTTAATATGGGCGGTGGCGGCAGTGCTCCAGCAAATACAACAACAACGACTAGACCATTTCCAGCTCAGGAAAAGGCTTTAACTCGCTTATTCGGCTTATCAGAAGCTGCATTTGAAGCAGGGCCACAGCAGTTCTTCCCTGGTCAAACTGTTGCAAGTCAATCAGGTAATACTTTAGCGGGTCAGCAACTAGCCTTAGACGCTATTGCCCCACAGGCTGGTTTAGGTATGGCAGGTGCTAGAGCAGTTCAAGCTTCGTTAGATCCTATGTCAGCTCAAAGTCAGGCTGTAATGGCTCCAGCTATTGCTAAGTTGCAAAGTGAGATCCTACCAGGAATTGGCAGTCGAGCTATCCAACAGGGTGCATTTGGTGGAGATCGTCAGCGAGTACAAGAGCAAGCTGCTGCTGAAGCTACCGCAGGAGCCGCTACAGAGGCTCTCCTACGCAATCAATTAGCAGGTATGTCAGCACTAGGGTCAGCACAGCAAGGCTTACTAGCGCCCGCTACGACAGCCTCACGAGTAGGTGCACAGCAAGAAGCATACAACCAAGCACTTATTAACGCTGCACGAGAGCGATTCCAGTTCGAGCAACAAGCTCCAGAGACTGCGCTTGATCGCTTGGGTAGTCGAATTGCTGGTATTAACCTTGGTCAGATTGGCACAAGTACAGCGGAAGGCGGTGGCGGCTCTGACGTCACAAACGCGGTTGGTGCTGGTTTGATGGGCTATGGATTATTCAAGGGGTAGATTATGGGATTTGGGCCAGCAGGACTAAGAAATAAAAACAAAAAGCTATCTGATGCAGATTTAGCCTTTCTGCGAGCACCTGAGAATAGAGAGTTTGCAGAAACTTTAAATATAAATTCTAATTATTTATTCCCTGAGCCTGTTAGACGTAGCTCCATCAAACCCGCACAATCAAGAACCGGCCCTCAGACTACAGGAATAGATAAAGATAAGCTTGAATCAATACAAACTGCGATTATAGGTCAAAAAGCCTTAATTGAAGGTCGTAAGTTTTTTGCACCTAGAGAAGCTCAAGCGGTCAATCCATTAGTGCTTCAGGCTCTACAGCAGTCTATGGCTCAACAGCCTATGTTAGCTGGATTTGAAACTCAGATGGCGCAATTACCTCAGTTCCAGCAGGGTCAGGTTAATCTCCCATCAAGGGCTGATATTTATGCACAAAACCTTGGCCCAGAGCCTTCTTTTATTGGCGAAGACGGTCGGTGGGCCACAGGAAATTACCTTCGTACTCGTATTGATCAAATCAATAGAGAAAAAACTGCCGACCTTAATGCAGGAAAACAGTTTGGCGAGTCTTACTTTCAAAAATCAGCGTTTAATCCTTACTCTGCACCGCAGCAGTTTGCAGGTGGCCCACAGATAGGTGGTATGCAAGGGGGCCTATTTGGCAGTCTAGCAACTCAAGGTCAGCAGCAGATTGCAGCAGGTCAAGCTATGAACCCAACAATACTAAAGGCTAAGAGTGTTTAAGTATTTTAAGATAGAAGAATTTGATTGTCAGGAGACTGGCAATAACGAGATTAGCGCCGAGCTAGTTAATAAACTTGATGAGTTGAGAGAGGCTTGCGGCTTCTCTTTTACTATTGCATCAGGTTATCGAGATCCAAGTCACAGCATTGAGGCTAAGAAGTCAAGGCCTGGAACTCATGCACAAGGCATTGCAGCAGATATTAAGGTTGCAGATGGTGCTCAGAGAATGGCAGTTGTGGCTAACGCTGTTAAACTTGGATTCACAGGAATAGGCGTAGCTAAGAGCTTCGTCCATGTAGATATAAGAGAAACCACGCCAGTTGCTTGGTGTTACTAATAGGATAAATCATGGCTCTACCATTTCTAGCTCCGCTTCTTATAGGGGCAACAATAGGCGCAATAACGAACCCTGAAGATCGTCTTCGTGGCGCATTACTTGGTGGCACATTAGGCGCTCTTACTGGTGGATTAGGCGCTAACCCAGCCACTACCTCAAGTGCAAACGCCCTATCTGGTGCAACAGCAGCGTCTGGCGCATCAAATGCAGGGGCAAATGCAGCAGCAAAAGCAGCAGCAGAAGCATCAGCAAAAAAAGTAGCATCTAATGCAGTGGTTAGTACAGCATCTGGCGCATCAAACGCAGGTGCAAACGCAGCAGCAAGAGCTGCAGGAAAAATAGCAGCAAAAGATGCGGCAGCAAAAGCTGCAACTTATTCTGCAAGCGTTAACGCACCTGTAGATCTTGCTCAAATAGTGGCTAAGACACCAGCACTTGAGGTAGCTGGCCCAAGAAATCTTGCTCAAATAGCCGCTAAGACACCAGCACTTGAGCTAACTGGCGCAAATAGAAATCTTGCTCAAATAGCCGCTGAAACACCAGCGCTTGAGGTAGGATCTTCAGCAAAATTAAGCGCCTTTGAAAAGGCAAAGGCAGTTGTAAAAGATAAGCCTATTCAGTCAGCATATTTTGCAAGCTCTATTCTTGGTGGAGGCCAGCAGCAACAAGCAGCTCCAATGCAAATGGCTCCTATCCAGCAAGGCTCATTCGGTATGCCAATGTCAAGAGAAGAGCGTTTAGCAATGGCTGGTGGTGATGCACCATCATTCGTACCAAAAGGTTTATTCGATCAAGTCAATGCAGACTTAGACGAAGAAGAAAGATTACGATTATTATCTCAAGAATTACAAATGGCGGGTATGGTATAGATGGCTATTAACTATTTTGATCAATTAGTCCAAGGCTTTGGCGGTCAAGAAGATGAGCTTACTCAGGCTATAGATGCGTTAGGCATTCAAGCACAAGCTCCACAAGCTGTAGCTCCACAAGCTGGCAGCATAGAAGAGCTGTTAGCTGGAAGAGCGCAGATACAAGACTTAGCAGCACAAAGAGCAGCAGCCTTAACAGACCTATCCGCAGTTGGTGCTCAACGTCCTAGCAAGCGACTCTTGCGTGAAGGTCAGTCATTCATGGAAGCCTTTAAAGATCCTAGTGAAGCTCAACGTGAGTTCGCTATACGAGCTGGCATGGCTTTGCTATCTGATGATGGTACTAAGAGCTTATCTCAGCGTATCGGTCAAGCGTTAGGTTCTGGCGCACAAGGTCTGCAAGAAGTTAGACAGGCAGATGTTGCGTCACAAGCAGCAGCAGCTAGAGCAAAGTTCCAGCAACTTGGTATTGAGCAACAAGCAGCGCAGCAACAGTTTGGATTAACAAAAGATATTCTTGAAGCGCAAAGACTTGCACAGCCTAAAGCTCCTACACCATCTGCTATTGTTAAAAATTATGCTGAATTAGCAGAGGCAAGGAAGAGTGGAAACGATGAGTTAGCTGGGATTATACAAGCTAAGATTGATGCAGATACAGCTACACCTCCTGAAGAAAGGAGTGCTTTTGATGAGCAGCTAGGTAAGAAAATGGCTGAAGACTTCACTACACGAAGAACTAAGGCTATTGAGACAGCTCAAAATATACCTGTAGTGGAGAACCTACAAAAACAGCTTGAAGAAGGTATAATCTCTGGCACTGGCGCAAACTTTAGAACAAGCCTAAACAAAGCATTAAATACTCTTGGATTTGACTACAACGAAGATGTGATAGCAAACACAGAAGCTTTTGCCGCAGCTCAAGCAGCTCAAGTTGCTCAGATTATTAAAGCTTTTGGTGCTGGTACTGGTCTTTCTGATGCGGATAGAGAGTTTGCTCTTAAAGCTTCTGGTGGCGATATTAGAATGAGTGAAGGCGCTATAAGAAGAATACTTAAAATCAACCTTGAAGCGTCAAGAAACATTATTAAGAACTACAACAAAGAAGCTGAAACCTTAGATCCAAGAGAAATGGGTCTTCCTTATAATACTTTGACTGTTGAAGTTCCAACTGGTCTTGATGTTAAGAGTGCTACTGACGAACAACTCCTTGAGGGCTTTTGATAATGGCTTCACCGCAAGAAAAACTTGAACGTATGCAAGAGATAGCTAACCGAGGCATACAAGGTCAGTTACCTCCAGAAAAGCTAGAGATATTTAACGAAGCTATTTCTCGCGGCTTAATTGCAATGCCTGAGCCGAGTGGCTTTGAAGATACGGCAGCAATAGATCCTCCAGTCGATGTTAGTGCTCCTGTAGATCCTTTTAGCGCCCAAGTTCAAGCGGTAGCATCAGAGCCTACAAAGGATGATTTAACTCAAGCAATCCTTTCTCGTCAGTTTTCCCCTGCGGAGATAGAGTTGTGGAAGCGAGATAATCTTAGTGCTCCTGTAGCTGGCAAGATGGAAGATAGACGAGCAATAACTTAATGCGAGTTGATCTAATCGAAGAACTTCAAGATCCATCTCTAGCGGAGCAGGTTTCTGTTGGTTTTGCTCAGGGCGCAAGAGAAATAGGCCAAGAGGGTTTGAAGTTAGGCGCACAAGCTGGTGAAACTGTAGGTCTAGTTGATCCAGAAACTAGAGAGCAGCTATCTTCTGATATAAACCTACAGCGCAGTGAGTTCGCAGAAAGTGACGTAGCTCAGTTTCCTGCTACTAAGGGTGCTAAATTTGTTGGCGAGATACTGCCTACTATGGTTATTCCTGGTGGTGTTGCTGGAGGATTGCTTCGCAAGACTATTGCTGGTGCTGTTGGTGGTGGGGTTGCTGGCGCATTATCTCCCACTGAAGAAGCTGACTTTCTTGCTGATGAAAGAATGAGCAATATAGCTCTCGGCACAGTGTTAGGTGGCGCACTTCCTGGTGGAGCCGATCTTGCTAAGAAGGCTGTAATTGATCTACCAAGAAAGTTTACTAGGAAAGGTGGTCGATTAAGTGTTGAGGAGCCTCTTAAAGAGCTAACCTCAAAAGCAGCTCAGAAAGAAAAAGATATGGCTGCAAAAGAAATTGGCGTTTTCTTGAGTCCTGCTGAAAGAACTAAAACACTAAACATACTTAACGCTAGTGAGAAATCAATAAACCTTGACGACACAAATGCGCTAAACCTTCAGATCCAATTACAAGCAAGAGAAGGCACTTTACAAACAAGCATAAAAGACTTGATAGAAGAAGTTGCGCCTAAGATTGGGGAAGGTGGAGCGCGAAGAGCGCAAGCCATAGAGGAAGGTTATAGAGCTGTTACTCAGATACCACTTCCACCAAGCTTAGTTCAGAAGATCAGAAATGATGACATCTTAGGCGAGTCTTTCGAGAGTATGTTATCTGGCTCGTCAAGAGACTCAAAACTTGCTCAGATGGAGATCAAGCAGCTTCCTGGTGGTCAATCTCTTATTGATTTTGCTCAAGGTAAACCAGTAAGTGATGATCAGTTAAGACAAGTATCTCTTGCAACTATGGATGTATTTTAATAAATTCGTCAAGAACGAAGTAAATACTATTGCATCAGCAAATCAAGGAAACATTGGTCGAGTTGGGAAATACTTAAACAGCTCTCTTAAAGAGGTTATGGAGCTTGTTGATGGAGCATCGCCAGAGTATGCCTTAGCCAGAAGAGAAGCATCTCTAAACTTTGCAAGAAAAAATACTTGAGAATCAAGCATCGTCAATAAGAGGCGCAGCCTTAGATGAAGCAGGTGTAAGCACACCATCATCTGTTCAGTTCTTCCAGAAGACCTTAAAATCAGACAAGGATTTTGAGAGACTTATGATGGAGTTAGGAGCTAACGAGCCAGCAAAGTTGAAAGCAGCACAACTTAGGTTGGTTTTAAGCTCAATAGAAAAATCTCCACTAGAAAAAATATTTAGTAGTAAAGATCCAGCGACTACTGCTGCTGGTGGTGCATTTGGCAAGATTGGTGCTGCTTTAAACTTCTTAGGTACAGCTCAAAGAAAAACCTTCTATAAAGGTATGGTGGATTATATTACTGATCCAAACTTGTCAGATAGCCTTCTTGATGATGCTGCCGCAATAGCTGCAAAGAGGAAGCCTAGCATTGTTGAGTTAGACACAATGGGCAATCAATTCTTAAAGGTTGTTAGTAGATCGCAACCAGAAGAAATTAATATTATGCTTCAGGATGAAGAGCAGGAATAAACCTGCTACTTCTTTCTTGGAAGGATTGAGTTCTTATTCTTCTTGACTGGTGGACTGGTAGCTTCCTTAGTGTTGCTCCAGTCTATCTGGTCAAACTTCTTTTCAAATTCTTTTCTGCCAATCTCGATTGGTCTTGGCTTACTACCCTTCCCCATTACTCTCTCCTAATAGTTCAATCATCTTTTGCGTATACCAAATAGCCTTCTTAGCATCCTCAACAGGGTTGAGTTTATTCATAAGTCGGCTACCAGTATATTTAATTACATTCCCATGGCAGTAATCTATAGCGCCCTCTCTTCCTAACACATCAACAATGTAGTCAATAGTCTCTATGTCGCCTTTGGTATAATGCTCTGGGTGGTTTACGTTATCTTTCATACTCCCTCTCTAGTTTGTTATCTTAAATCTTTTTTGCCTCTGGGTATAGATACTCTATATTGGTTGCCCAGTCTTGTGGGATGGAAGTGCATCCACCGCCTTGAGTTACATCACTGTCTTCCTCACTCTTACCCACAGTTGTCATAAGGGTTAGCTTCTTATCATTATTCTCAACTAACCAACCTACAGTCTGACAAACCGCTAGTGGCGTGTTTATGCACATCTCAATATCT
>FUIF01005012.1_pt1 | contig 14045 bp, 19 predicted proteins | sample 1003461 | NCBI WGS metagenome assembly FUIF01 (sample SAMEA80401918, study PRJEB19352) | marine metagenome | reverse complement strand
GATGTCATCCAGAATCATGAGGTCAGCACGGCTACCAGTAAGTTGACCAGTGATTCCCACTGATTTAACAGACGGAGCTTGGTGTGGACTGCAGTTAACGTCAAAAGATATGCGGGACCAACGGGCGTCATCAGATTTAGGGCGCAGATGGCTAAGCAAGGTGTTTCAATGATCAGTTTTTGTAAGAAGATGGACATGTTATCTGCACGTTCTTTAGATGCAGAAATGATCATTATTTTCTTTTCGGGGTTATTGAATAGAACCCAAAGAACAAAAGCACCAGTAATCCAGCTCTTACCAACTCCCCGAAACGCCTGGATTTGCAAACGCTTCGGACCATGTTGGAGGTAATCAGCAATTGCATATTGAGCACGTGTAGGGGAGGGCAGATCAAGTTGTTGCCACAGAGCTTGAAGAAATATCTTGAAGTCTGATTGAATAAGACTTAGCGCAGTCGTCGTTTCTCCAGGTTGCTGGACCGATGGGTTTGTCTTTTTCCCACTGCCGCGCCGTGAACGTCTTTCTGTCATTTATAAATAAAGGATGTGTGCGTAGTGAGTCGTATTGAAGGTCTGTCCACCGATCTTCTGTAAGCGTCAACTTAAAAGCGTCTAAGGTGTTGTATACGGTGTCTACGTAGGTGGAATAGAAGTGCGGATCGTCGATGTAGTCTTTGTACCACTCGATGCGTTCCATACTTTTAATTATCTGCAGCTTGTCGCGCTGCATGAAGATGAAGTGTGCACCTGGGTGTTTAAAAGAGAGTTCAGGTACAAACTTGTACAGGAAAGGAGCTTGTACAACAGCATCAGACGGTAGCGTCTCTGCGTGGTATTCAGACTCGTCTACATAGGTACGATCAAGATCGTTAGCTAAGATACGAGCTGCAATTGTTGTACCACTCCTTTGTGGTCCTGTTACAAAGATTGGGTGGGGCATAAATGTAATTAAGGAGATGGAAGAGCGAGGCTGCCTACAGCACCGGCAACACCACCAACGACGTTTTGTAGAATACGAGCACCAGTAAGACCCTTTGCTAGAAGTTCAGATAAACGTTCTAGATCTACGTGACCGTTATCACCGTTATTACCATTTAGTTGCGGGAGAGTACCATTTTCTTCTTTCTTGCCGTTAGATTCCATCACAGTGACAGGAGGAATCTTGGTCATAGGTGGTGTCTTGGTTTGCTGTGGGATACGAGAAAAGTCGATGCCACCAAGAGGGACAGGTGTGTAGGATTCTGAGGGGGCTGTTGTCGTAGCACCTTGCTGAATCTCCTCAGGAAAGCCAAACGACTTGATGGCTAGATCTTCACCTTTAGTAAATTCGTCTACAAGAAAAGGTTCACGAGGAAAATAGCCACCACGTTGATCAGATTTTCAGCATTTACAGCATCTTGCAATAGCTGCAAATTCCACGGTGCGTTAGATGGCGCTCCTTTTGCAATAGGGTCTATGTGATCAACTACAAGACCGCGCGACCAGCTTCGCGGTAGTAGTTATCAACCATCATCTGTTCAATACTGGACAGCTTGATTTTTTGTTTTTGAGCCTTGCCTCTACGTGTAGACGCATCACGACGCTCACGCCATGCAGGCACAGCCTGCCAACCACCCTGATGTTTGTGGTTCTTTTTTAATGTATAGGTCTCTCCGTTATAAACAAACTGAGCAGACCCGCTCGCCATTTTGGAAGCCCCAGGGTATTTGGCTTTTAATTGTTCGTAGTTTTTTACGTGACGTTCAAGAACATCTTTCGGAACTATTCGTTTAGGCATTAAAAAAGCCGCCCTTTCGGACGGCCACGAGATATACTTAAGTGGATATGTTGTTTACGAGATATGCGATTTGATCACATGTTCTCTAAGTCGGTTTTCACCGTGTGCGGCTCTTATAAAGTTGAGCCAGTGTGTACTTCCTTTTTCCTGATTACAGCGGGAACAAGCTGGAACGATGTTTGAGGTAATGTCCTCCCCGCCAAATACGCGAGGATGAACGTGATCAAGAGTAAGTTCATGTAATTCATAAGTAGAACCGCAATAAACACATGTGCAGCCAAAGTGCTCTTTAATGCTGCGCCTCCAAAGGCGCTTTGCTTCAGAGGATGTCATGGTTATTAGGTTGTGTAGGTAGTGATCAGGTGTAGGAAGTAAGGGCGTCATGCGTACTTTTTATTGGTACGTGGACGTTTCCTATTTTTAGAAGGGCTTTCGAGTTTGCCTTTTTTGGCTGATGTGTGGCTAGCGTCTTTACCGTCGCCGTTGCCATACGTACCGAGTTCACGATTTAGCTTGTTTGCTTTAACTCTAATTTTCAGTCCTTCGTTTGTTTTGTTGTATGCGGATTGCTGTCGATTCCGTTTACGTCGGGCGTCAGGATTACTCGCGTAATACTGAGCAGTTTTACCTTTTGCCATACAGTCGTGTTTGTACAAGTTCAGGATCTACCTGAGGCATGATGTTGGCGAGCTGTGCCAGTGGGTTACCGTCAACGGCAATACCACTAATGTCGTTAGTTTTAAGCCAGTCACAGGCTGCTTTCAGATCAGCAGTAGAAGCCTCACCCGATTTGACTCGGGCAAGGAATTCTTGTGTGACTAAATTATGCAGCTCATTGAATTGATCTTCTGTAGCTTTTTTCTTAGCCATTTCTAAGTACGATCTGGTCTAATTTAGTTTCAATACGTACCATGTGATCTTCCATACGATCGATCATTGAATGGAGATCGGATTTAGAAACGTATTCTTGAGCAATATTAAGTTCAACATTATCGATACGACGGTCTAAATTATTGACACGTTCGTGTACGTTGTTGATTCTTTGGTGGAGTCGATTATTTAATGCAGCACCTGCTGCAACTGACGCTATACATAGCGACACTACCGCTTCTACCATAATTACAAGTCAATCAAACTTCCCCGGGGAACAAGCCGTTACGGATGAAGTCAACAGCAGCATCATCTACAGAGTTATCAGTAGATTCAGCAAGTTTGGTCAACAGGTCAACAATAAGACGTTTGACTTGGTCAGATTGCAAAAAGGCAAAAAGGATAGGACGAATAAGGGTAATCATGCGAAAACTCGTGAGGGTGTAGTAGGCGTAACTTCAAATTGTTCCCAACCATCAGGTAGGTCACCGAGATAGTTGACGTGCCAACCATCCAAGACAGTAGGGGCGACGGTTTCATTGCCATCTTCATCCCACTCACCACCTTCTGTGATGACGCCAATGACATCAACAGCGCGGTCAGTGGTATATGCGACAAGCTGTTCTTCAGTACCAGTTTCAACGCCTTCCTCGTCGTAGACAGGAAAGTCAGCCATAAAACCAGCGGCACGGGCTGCAGTAAGCCACGCTGCTTCATCAGTAAACCGGAAGAAAGGACCGGGTGCTGGTGGGGATTCGATAGGTTCTTCTTCCATAATTAGTTAGTGATTGTTTGCAGTGTCGCGTCAGCAAGACGCGTTGGGAAGTAGCTCAGGCGTTTGATGTGACCGTTCAAATCCTGGCTGGAATCGTGTGCTCTGCCAATATCTAAGCGATTGATAGTAGATGGTATATTAGAAGTATTAGAAGTAGCAGCAGAAGCACCATCAAGAGAACCAGCAGATCCAGTGGATTTGTATCCACCAGCAGCTTTTAAGCCAGCGCTTACAAAATTGCCAAGACTTGCACGAACTAGAGAGCCGCTATTTGTAACATCAAAGTTAAATGCGCTGTTGCCAGTTGAGCTGGCCAAGGTGATACGGTTGCTGTAACTGTTATCACTTAAGGCAAATGGCAAAAGAGCCTTACCTGTGATTGGGTGTGGATAGTTTACTACCTCCACAAACATCGTACCTTCACTTTGGTTGTAAAAACTGCTGAAGTTAGTGCCAGTAATGTTGGCAATATCAGCCGCACGGGTGGCGGTAGAGCCGTTAGTTGGGATGTATGAGGTTGCGAAGGAGCCTACTTCCAGTTGGGCACCCCAGACGAAAAAGGTTGATTCTTCTCGTGCTTGATTCAGCCAGCAAAAGTGCCGTTAGTCCTACCGTCTACACCAAAGGACCAGGTCGCTGCAGTACAGGTTCCAGAAGCAATAAACCTTGTCCACCCGGCGGGAAGCTGCACCAAGACTCTGTTATGTGTCGCACCACTAATGTGTCCACCTATGGCTACATACTTGCCGACATCATCAACCGTAGCAGCTTTCAGATATATCGAGAAAGTATAATCTACAGCGGATACCGCTTTTAACTGTTGAACATTGTTATTACCACTAGTTGTGTTTGTGTATTGCTCAGCAGTAGTCGAACCATCAGGGGCGGCTGCAGCGTTAGCAACCTGCGAAGTTGAAAAGGATCCATTCTTTGCCCAAGCAGCATTATCCAACTTATCGCTGTAAACAGCCAAATTCGTCCTAGCCTCTTCAATCAGCAGACCAAGGCTCTCACCCGTTACAGGGTCATGGTCGAAGCGAGGTTCATCGGCAGCAGCAGTCTTAATCAGACCATCACCATCGACATACGTTCCACTGCTGGCGCGGGTATGTGTAACTAGATTCTTACCTGTGATGCTGTCATCCAGGCTTTCATTATTTGCAAAATTAAGATCTAGAGTAGGTCTAGCCCACTAAGGTCGTAGAGCTGATCACCAAGACCTTTTGAACTAGATACTGTACTTGTCTTGGTTCCACTCAACCTCATCAGATCAGCTCCGTAAGTTCCAGTGTTCCGTTAGTTGTACCTGCACGAATGACAGCAATGTTTGCACCAGGAGGTACAGCAAAATCAAGACGCTCACCATTAGCAATAAGGTGGCTAGTAGTGGTCGCGGTTTGGCTACCAGAGCCGATAACAAACCGAATGTCAGCACCAGTGGCTCGCATTGACACACGAAACACACCAGCACTCAAAGCAGTATTAGCTGTCGTAGCTCCTGCAGTAAGTTGACGTGCAGCCCCAGGAGCGCCGAGGGGTTCGACGTTTTTAGTATATGAAAGAGACATAATTGAATTGAAAAGAAGGGGTTAAAACTATTAAGGGGCAGCGATAGCTATGAATTCATAGATATCTCCATTGATATTAGTGTCAGCAGTAGGTCCTGAAGTAAATTCAAATCCGTTAGAAACTGCTTGCCACCTACCACTGGTTCGATCGTCGTTACTATTAGTTTGATATATAAGCCTTAGGTCTGGATTACCTGAGTTATCAGTCGCTGACAACTGCCAGTTACTACTTCGTGAGGCATTCTTATAAAAAAGAAATTGAGGCTCAAATCCAATATCAATAGTCTGAGCACCACTGTTGCCAGTGAAGTTTCCACACTTAATCAGATTAGGAGTGTCTGCCGCAAAGACATAAGCAACGTAGTTTATGTTATTGGCATTTAAACCTGTAGGGACAGAGAAATCAGTTGATGTTGGATCCGACGGCAAATTGAAGGTAGTGCTTGAACTTTTAAGGTTAGTACGATTGACCTGCATAAAACCATCAGTAAAATTACGGTTGTGATACCAATACGTATTACTTGCAGTAGTAGTCCGCAAAATTATTACACCGGGATTGGTTTGTAAGTTATGGGAGAGTGTTCTACTACCCGTGCCATCACCAGTCCAAGTGACTACATCAAAAAATTTCGGGGCAGCTTTAAAAGACCAAGCATTATGAGTCTGACCATTTGTATTTGTATAGAATGAGCCGGAAACCCTAAATCCATCGGTATTGAAACCCGGAATATGATTAGTTGCAACATTCGCAGCGGTTGTCGAAGGAAGCCTTGTGTACGTATTGTCACCAATGCTCAAAACAAAATACCGATTATCTCGATTTTGTTTGACTATTACAAGACCGCCGTCATTTAGGAGGTCAAGGTCATTAACAATGTCACGATTATTAGTGTTATCGCCAGTATATAGGTCTAAAGAAAATACGTCTTGGACCCTAGGTGCGCCCCCGGATCCAAACATCATTTGCAGCATACTCATCAGCTTAAACCTGAACCCGAAATTACAAACTCATTAGAAGCAACACAAAGCAAAGTGCAAATACCGTATTCGTTAAGAGTCCGGTTGCCAGTGGTTGAAGTTCCTGCCAGTCTTAAAGAAGCACTAGTACCTTGTGTAAGAGTTTGACTACTGCCGCTATTGTTGTAGATACTGACAGCATCACCTACACTAAACACACCGCTGGGAATAGTGACACCACCGGTTGTAATGTTGATATGCTTGCCCGCATCACCTACAACTAATGTATAAGCTGAAGTCTGTGAGTTGGCGGGTACACGAGGGTAGGTTTGAGAACTAGCAAATGTACAAGACCCGTTGAATGTTTGATCTGCGTTGAATGTTTGATCTGCAGTAAATGTCTGTACAACATCTAGTTTGGCTGTATCGGCATCAAACGCTTGAACAGTGACACCAATATCAGCTGTTTCCAAACCATCCGCTTGTGTCATATAAGTGCTAGCAGCATTTGCTTGCGTCAATAGGTACTAGCAGCAGTGGTCTGTTTTAGATACCGAGTGTCAGCGTCATTAGCAATGTAATCAACCCAATTCCAAGTAGTAGTTGGAGAAGAGGTGTAGTTAAGACGTACGGACAAGCCAGAGTCTCCTACAAAGCCGCTAGGCAAGCCTGCAAGGGGCGTGAAACTTTCGATGCCTGTGCTATCTAATACTTCGATGTAGTCGCCGTTAGAGGGGCTTGCGGGGATGGCTGCGACGTTAGTTGTGGCTGATAAGCAACAGCGTTAGAAGCAGCAGTCAGAGCAGTAGCAGCATCGGCTGCAGCAGCGTTAGCGGTAGTTACAGCATTCTGTGAGTTTGACAACGCTGTAGGTGCTTGAAGACTGTCTGCTTTAGCCTCTTGCGATGCGTAGTTGTTCTGGGTGTAGTTGCTGTTGAGGTCTTCTGCTTTGATTGCGGAACCTGGTGAAAAGGTAGCCTGCAAGGTGTCAGTATCCGTATCACGATAAATACGAATGTTGACACCATTAGCAGGAGCCGTGGTAAAACTCAGCTCCTGTGCGGTGGCAAAGGTAAAGGCTGACGTTGCAGCACCGTTTAGAGTAGCCTTAACATCAGCTTGTTTGAGATAAGGAAATGGGAAACTAAAATTAGTTTGAGACCCATCTCCTGTGTATAACTTTTGAACGATAGCCATTGCAATAGATTACCTATATTGAGAAAACTGTTGAATTTTTTGTTGTTTGGTTAGTTGTTGTTTGCGTTGTTGACCGATATCAAAAGCTCCTTCGATATCACCAGCCTTCATCGCTTCATCAACAGCTTGCTGTGTGTAGATACCTGCAGCAAGGTCAGCGTACCGAGCGTCAGCCAACAGGCGAGCTTCAGCACGTTTCTTGGATTCACGGATAAGGTTATCGATAGCGCGATGCACAGGAGTTAGCTGCACACGGTATTCGATGGGGTTACCATCCCTATCAGTGATTTGCTGTTTGTTCTTTTTAAGATCACGGACCTTTCCAAGAATATCGTTAAAGCCTTGATTACCCATGAAACGTTCAGAAGCAATCTCAGCAGCAAGATTATCTTCAGCCATAAACCGATAGATGATCTCGCGTTGTTCAGGTGTGTACTCGTGCTTACCAGTGCTATCACGTCGAATCATTGAGTGACCGTCCCATCCAGACTCAAACAACCACTTACGCCAAGGCTCTTGGTCATCGCTGACCTTGATAGGGCTAATGGCATTAAGGGCACGAAGAATCGGATTGTCGATATCGTTCAGAGGTTTGCCGGTCCAGAAGTCAATCTGCTCAGGGAGAGTAGTATTGGCAAAAGGAATACGGTTCATCAGATAACCTATGAAGTCGTTATAGATGTCCTTTTGACTAGAACTGACAGCATTAGCAGCCACACCTAAACCACCTGCAGCTGGGATGTAACCACGTGCAGTGTTAGAGATAAACTTGTTAAGTGCCGTTTCGTCGCCGTTAGCAATCTTGATAAGTGGTTCGAGACCCTTGAGGTAAGTCTTATCAAGGAACGTAGCCGAGATAGTCCACATCAATTGATCCAGCATTTCACCGGACTTCTCAGGACTAATGTCACGTGCATGGAAGGCATAGTCACCCATCAAAGTTAGGATGGGTTCAATAGTGTCGAGTCCTGCAAAGGACACCCACTTACCACCAAGTTTGACTTCCTTCGGACGCCAACCAAGGCTGTCACGATGAAGCTTACGTTCTTGAGGGTTAACAGCACCGTTACCACGGATGTTGCCAGCCATGGCATAAGAGCCAAGTGCGGCTACAAGCGTTGCACTAAATGCGAGACGACCACGGTATTCACGCTTAAGGTATTCAAAGATAGCCATAGCGTTGGGGTCATCATCGATATTCTTCAGACCGTGCATAGCTAGTGCCTCGCCAACCTCGTCTTTGGTTTTGGCAGTCAGGACCTTTGCGTACCTACTAAGACCTTGCTTACGAAGAGCCAAAGCAGCAGCAGTCTCTCCAGCAAGAACTGTGTAAGAACCTGCAACCTGCAAAGCGTTTAGTCCCGTACGGGGGAACATGATCAGGTGACGCAGAAGAGGTGTCTTTTCAATTTGACTGCTAATAAAGTTAGCTGCCTCATTGTCAAGATTCAAAGCAATTTCACCGCTCATTTGGGAAGCAGCCCAGTCAGTCATACGACCAGTTTCATCAAACATGGTTGCGTAGACTTCCTTCTCTGCAGCACGTAGTGCCTTAGCAGTAGGTTCAATTCCCTGCTGAGAAAGGTTGTCATAAGCGCGGATACGGGCAACCATGCTTGCCATAGAGCTGTTGACGTAACCGTCAGCACCAGACATAGCTGTTGTGCCCCATCGCATCGCCGGCCATTCAGCCACATGCTTATTGATCTTTGCCCAGGTGTACATGGCGTACGCACCTTGGTTCTGTTCTTTCCAGACGTTCTCAGCAACATCGTCAACAGTATCCCAAGTCTTATTGTCGAACAGACGAAGATCTTTACGGATAAGGTCGATGTTGGCAGTAGGGTCTGCATTCACAGCCTTCAGTGTTTGCCAAGCGTTGTTAAGTGCACGACGATTGGTCTCTACAATACCCGAGTGGATATAAGAGAAACGACGCATTTCATCTGCATCCTTAGTAAATGCAGCAGTTAGACCAGTACCAAGGAAGCTGTTGATTGGCTTTTGTACCAACGCAACGGAGTTAGCAATGATTGCACGTCCAGCGGACAGTCCACTAAGAACGTTGTTCAGCACAATAGAGGTAAGACTCTTACTGAACAGGTTCATGCCATCTTTGTTAATTAGGTAGTTAGCGGGATTGATGTTGTCAAAAGCCCACTTCGTCAACTTATCGATAGTGTCAACATTGCCGTTGGAAAGCACAAAGGCATCCATCAGGGGCTTCATCAACTGAGGATCAGTGTCCTTCAGTTCAGTCAGCATCTGACGCAGGTTCATTGCCTGTTGATGTGCCTTACTACTGGCTACATCAAACTCGCCAATGGTCATCTGGACAAGGTTATCTGCATCAGCAGCACCCATCACTTTCTGGAAGAAGTTCTTGTTTTGGAGCTGCCAACCAGCAACATACTTACTCAAAGCAAACTCTTCAGTAAGCATGGTGAGTTTATCAATCACCTTTTCGGCAACGACATTCTCGTCAACAATGCCTTCAAACATCTGAGCGGACTCAGACAACGTACGTACCTCAGCACCAAGTGTGCCCATGACACGTGCAGACTGCGCAGCAATCGGACGACCCAGATAACGGTCGGTCAGATCACGCATGGCAAAAGCAGCACCAAGGGTTGCGTCCTCACTTAGGTATTCAACAGAACCACCTTTAATGTTCTTGACATCACGAGTAAAGGAGCGACGAAGCTCATCAACGTCGTTAGCACCAATAATTTGGGTGTACCACTTAAATGCATCCTCATCCATCTGGGACTTGGTGAACCGGAACTTATCGACAACAACGTCGTAGTCACCAGCATCACGAGCAGCTTCCATCAAGCCAAGGACAGCGTTACGGGAACGACCACCAGCCTTAAGGAACTTAGACAACACACCTTCACTGACCATCGGTGCGGGGTCACCGTTGGTGACACCTTTGTTGATTGCAGTGAAGTCACCAGCGTTGCGGATAGCAGCACCAGGCTTGACTCCAGACCGTCCTACGGTGCCGGGCTTAGCCAGAGCAGGAGTAATGACAGGGTCATACCGCACAGTGAATGGATCAGCCTCTAACTTGCGGATAGCAGCTTCATCCATTTCGATCTGGTCAAGATCAAGCTCTTTAGACACACCAGATTCCAAAGGCTCAGAAGTAACATCACTGAATCCTTTGTTTTCGAGTTGATCCTTGAGAATGGTTTTGGTGTTCTCAAGTTCTTTGACCTCTGCTTTGGTGAGTGCTTTAGAAGCAATAGCTTCGTCAATCTGAGCCAGTTTGACCAGGGTCTCAGGATCGTTGTTCGTTTGTTGTAGTGCTTTCTTAGCGGCTACAGCTTGTTCGTCCTTAGGTTTGAACCATCCAAAGGATGGCACTTTGTTCTTAAGGGCAAGCGTAGAGCCGAGAACGTTACCGACAATTGCCAAAGGCGTACTGGCATAGACGTTCTTGATACGACGAACAGCAGTGCTGTCGTCATCCAAAGTCTTCAGATCATCAGAGATCTCAAGCCAAGGAAAGGCATCATCCATCTGACGGAAGAGGTTGTCGTCCTTCCCTTGATCACTTACACCTATGTATGCAGCGTCAATACCAATCTCGGCACCAAGGATACTCAACGCCTTTTGAACACGAGGCATCTTCGTAGCAGAGATAGCAGAGGTGGCTACCTTTGAGCCGGCAGCAATAGGAATGATTGCACCAAGTATCTGACGTGCAGCTTGATAGGCAGGGTTTTCAAACTTGGTTTGTTTGTCCCACCACTTATTGAACTCTGCACCAAGACCACCACGGTCAACACCAGGCAAGGCCATAGCATCTACAACAGTGTCAACGACACCTAGGCCAGCCCCTAGTGCAAGCTTGCCACCGATTTCGCCTGCTTTAAGCAGACCAGAAAAATCATTATTCTCGGCAATCATCTGGGCATACTCGTCTTTGGTACGACCAGTGTTTTCTAAGTACCAAGCTTCTAGCGCTTCAGGACCAGCATCCTGTGCTTCGGAAAAGGTCTGCCACTGCGCGGCTTTACCGTCGATCGGGATCCGCGGTTCAACAGGTGCAACGCCTGCCATCTGGTCAGTACTAAGACTTTGCAGTTGACCAGGGTCTTCCTGTTGTGCACGGATAGCCTGTTCAGCAGCGGCTTGACGTTGAAGAAACTCCTGCTCTTGGATCTGACGCTCAGCAAGGCTTTGGTCAAGGATCTCTTCAGGAGTGGGCTGAGGGACAAGGTCAGCAGTATTGTCGAGATTAGGGTTAGCGGGAAGTTGATTATCCACGTTGTTTCATCTCCCTAATTTGCATGAGTAGTTGGACAATCCGATCCTGTGAGATGGAGCCACTGTTACCAGCAATGCCTTCATAAGCCGATGTACCTCTAGAGGTTTTTACAGCAGCCCATTCCTTAGCAAGATCTTCTGCAGCTGCATAAACATCATCACTTGTACCATTAAGATAAGAAGAAAGGACAGGACGCTTAGTACCGCCTTCGATCAACTCAATCGCCAAAAGATCTTGGTTTTCTGGAGTCATAACAGTATCCTCAGAGAAACCAGCACGTCTTACAGCACCAGAGAAGGTAGAAGGAATGAATTGATATGCACCAAGAGCAAAGTACCCTTTATTTTTTTGCAGATCTTTCCACTGACTCACAGTCATACGATCAAGCCCAGGAACACCACCAGGAGTGTCACCAGCAGTGCCACGATTGGCAGAAGTCCAACTTCCTTCGCCACTACGGATGGTAGCTAAAAGTTGTTCATAAGGCTTACGGACTCTGATAGATGCAACACGTTGACCCACACTAGGTGCCATAAATGCATCATTCATTCTCGTAGAAACATCAGAGATGAGCGGTATAATTCTTTCCTCTTGAATAGTGGTTACTTGTTGCATAAATCGTTGTGCGCGTTTGTCGTCTTGCCGTGCACTTAAAACTTGTTGATAAGTGAGGGGAACAGTGATACGAGGTTTACCAAATTCATCTGCATACTTATTGAGCTGCAGCTGGACAGAATCGGGATAAGCCTTTTGGATCTGCTGTAGTGCGTAGGGAAGTTGATATCCTTCACCGTTTTGGATGGCGTTGTAAATGGTGCCTAGGTCGTCAGTAGCGGTAAGGAACACATCTTTCCGCGACTCAGGACGCTGCCTCACTGCAGAAATAGCTTGAGAGGCATTAGCCTTGACTACCTGCGTGAAGTATTTACCGTCAGGCGTGTAGTAAGAGAAGTAGTTACTGGTCGAGTTGCCTTTACCCTTACCAATGCCTTTGACTTCGTACTTACCTTCGCCTGATTGAATCTCCTTAAGTTTTTGTTGGAGAGCCAATGTAGATGCATTAGCCAAAGACGAACCGGGAGCATTGATAGCAGTGTCTTTACCGATATCGATCAACGCATCCTCAACCGCAACTCAAGCGTTGGATCCTTATCGTCGCCAACGTTCTGCTGACCTAGTGCTTTAACCAAGGCAGACTTAACAGTACGGCGGATAGCTTTATCGTCGATACCAGCTTCAGTCTTAGCTACCTTTTGCTTATTGCTTAGATCCATATACTTAGATCTACCTTGCCAGTCATTTGACGTGCAACATCACTAATATCTTGACCAGTGCTGATCATGTAATCAGCCTGAGCAATCAAGGCATCATTGCTGACCTTGTCATTGCTAATCGCATAAAGCTCTTCATTAAGCTTATTACGTTGATCCGTAGATACGTCCAAGTCATCCAACATAGGCTTGTAGGCTTGGAAGTCGATAGCTCCTTGCTCACCTAGTTTGATGATTTCGTCGCGAGTCTTTAGGTAGTTATCAAGTTGCTCGGCTTGGAGATTATTGCTTTGAGCATTGACTTGATCAACACGTGCCTTTTCTCGATTATTAATAAGAGTTTGATAACGTGTTTTACCAAAACGATCTCGATAGGTTTCACCAATACCATTACCGTTTTCGTCGAACATCTCCATATCCATAAAGGATTCGATTTGTTCGTTAGTAAAATTAAGATTCTCAAGCGCCTTGAAGCCTGTATTTAGCCACTGTTCGCGTGTAAGAGAGACACGCCCATCTTCTGTACTGGTGCTTAAAGTCTGAAGATAATTACGGAAGTTATCCTTAACTGGATTGTTAATCAGCTGTGCAAATGCTGTATTTACATTCTGTGTAGAGGTATCGATTGCAATACGTGTACGCTTTGCCTCATCGTATGCACTTCGAGTCTTGGCATATTTCTGAGCAAGGCCATAGAGACGAGAAGGTCTGACACCATAAAGATCGTATTTATCTAAGATGCCTTTGATAAACTCCGGTCCATAATTATCGTAAGTGGCAGTAAGCACCTCCTGTTCAGCAAGAGCGATCCGATTATCTACACTCCTAATTTTCTTATAAGGTGATGCAGCCTTCTGTAGTTCAAATGTAGACCTTGGCATGCCATCTTCGGTCACAACCTTATTGAGGTTCGACTCCAATGTTGCATTGGCTTTAAAAACCTGCTCTTCAGCTTCTAGATCACTTTTTGTAGGTGGCTCTGAAAGAGGCAAAGTGATAGTTGCAAACTCAGCTTTCTTCTTAGCATCCTCTACAAAGTTTTTAACATCTGCTACTGTCTGACCTAGGGTAGTACTGAACTCAGCTAGTTGCTCGAATTGACGGGCTGAGTTTGAAGCTTCAGTTCTGATGTTCTCCAGCGACTGCTGTTGATTCTGCCTGATGTTGGACATCTTGAGGTCAAAGGCTTTATCTTCAAAGCTTTTGATCTCTCCTTGAATTGCTTGTTCTCTACGGAAGTTAGAATCTAAGTCCGCAACAAATTGTTGGTCTCTCTGTCGCTTAGATTGAAGCTGCTGCCTAAGACCACTTATGGCCTTGTTACCTTGTTCTTGAATTCGGTTAACAGCACCAGC
>FUIF01006443.1_pt1 | contig 14049 bp, 23 predicted proteins | sample 1003461 | NCBI WGS metagenome assembly FUIF01 (sample SAMEA80401918, study PRJEB19352) | marine metagenome | reverse complement strand
TTCCTTTTTACCGCTACCAAGAAACAACCCAAAAGCACCAGTTAATGCCCCGGTCATTACCGACACAAGACCAGCCTGTTCTAACGTAGGCTCAGATAACGCCATAAACCACTCAACCACGCGATACGTCATTATCAACATGGCTAACATCAATAGCCTTGGAATAACACGCCATGAATTTAGTTGGTCAGGAGTCATTTCGCCCTCAACTTCATTAGCTTGTCAGCACCACGAATACCAAATGACGCACTTACCGCCAGAAAAAGCAGATACTGATACCAATCAGGGAGAGTAGATAAAACGTCAAAGCTGTAACGAACACGATCAACAACACCGGCATCGTCAGCCACAACAGAGTATCCCAAACAGAATAATGGGACTGCGAGTACAACCGTCCAAAACTCGTCTTTCCACGAGTTAGCAGACGCTTCAGCCATTTTTTCTTCCCAAGTAGCAGTGTTGCTAATAACCTGCATCTTGGCTTGATGTTTGGCTTGCGACTGCTCATGGCGATTGTTCATCCATGTCTTAGCAAGTCCTGCTACTGGACCTAACAATGCTTGTAGCATTAGTCATCATCCTTAACGAATCGGCCTTTAGCATCACGCCTACGCTTTTGGCCTGCTAGCTTTTGAACCGTATCGGTTTCCCATATCCGTATACCAACCCAGACAATAGTAAACAGGGCTGAAAGCGGTGGCAGAATAGCTGAGATCGTGCCAAGAACAGTGGCAAAGCTCAGCGTATCTATAACTTGTTTGGTTGTTTCTTCCATCTTCATCCCTTATTCATCACCGCTTTTACAATTATGCTAATTAACCAACCCGCTATTCCTAAAAGAGCCACAATCCAAGTTGACTTAACTGCGGCATCCTTTGCTTCTTGTTGAGCATATACCTCACGTTGCCTTTGCTCAGTTACATCCTTAACGCATTGTCTATATTCGGCTACACCTTCATTTCCGTATGCATACTTTAATAGCGTTATCAGTTCCTTGCGTTGTTGCTCTACCCTTTTTTTTGCGGCAAACATCTGTGCCGCTTCTGCTTCTACTGATCCTGAAAAAACTAAAGTTTTAAAAGGATTCTTTTGCTTCTGGTGTCTTTGGCTAGCATACAAAACATCTGATGCATGACCTTGCCATCTAGCTACTACTTGAAACGTATCCTCTATTGACTTGCCAGCCTCGATAAATGCTCTGACCCCCGCATATGCCTTCGTAGCCGCCGCCGCCGCCGTAATTGGTCGATCATTGCAACACCCCATAATTATGGCTTCTCAGGCCAAGTTATTGTGTTGGGAAACCCAGACTGCTGTGGCACATCCCGTAAAGCCTGCCTGTACGTTGTCATAGCCTCTGACATAGTTACATCAGACAACCCGTAGTGGTCTGTAGCCTTCAACAGTTCGTCCCGTGTAGCGCGTTCTGTAGACGCTAGAGCGGCATTGTCAGCGGCAGTCTTGGCATCCTTTTGAGCTTGTACGGTGACAGTGTTACCTTCTTCATCGTCGTACTCAGTAAACATCTCACGCTCTGTCCAAGCCTGCACCCAGTTGCCGTTGGCGTCCTGAGTAACTCCATTGCGTACAACCACCTTAAAATCGGCAGAAGGAGCCGGTTGAGGCGTTATCAATACAGGGTCAATGCCCAGAGATTCATTTACGTTGCCATTCCAAACTTTGGGTAATGACACATTTGGGTTATCGCTTCGGATTTGGCCTTGAGTTTTGACCTCACCCGTTGATCGTATTCTGTATTCAGACATAGTTGATATTCCTATGCTATTGCGTAAAAGATGTAAGTGCCGCCAGACGTATTAAGTGCCGCTGGTGCTGATGATGTAACTGTAAAACCGGCGTTAAGAGGGTCTATATAGTCTGTGTTTGTAACTTGCGCATCGCCGCTATTTAAAAGTTTATAAGGATCATCACCTGCGACAATTCCATTTTCGGCATCCCAAACGTACCAGTCGCCTGTAGAGTCTGAGCGTTTAATCATTACCAGCCTAGCGCCAGCACTAAATCCACAATCAACATTTACATCAGAACCTGTTCCGCTATAGCTACCTACTTTTGATATTCCACTTACGCTAGCAAACAGGTAGGCAATATGGTTATCTCCAGAAAGGTTTACGCGACCATCATCTTTTACTGTAAATACTGAATTAGTTGGAGCCGTGTCATTCCACGCCTCTGCATTGGTAGTCGGAGCGACGTTTGTGTTAAGTGTGAGATATTTTGTGGCACCAGTAGCCGAATGATAAACGCTCCAACTGTAGGCTGAAGAACGATTTTTTACCCACATCATTTCTGGAACTGCGCCAAGATTATGACCTACGGTTCGTGCGCTTCCTGTTCCTGTATAGGTTACAACATCAAAAAACTCAGGCGCTCTGCGCCACATATACACAACTACATTAGTAGATGTACCGCCTATGTTGTCTCCCCAACCATCATTCATAGCAAAATGAAGTTTGGTAGTAGTATCTGGATAATTTGCTTCTGTGTCGGTTCCGCTTGTTAGTACATACTTAGGGTCTGTCAATCTACTAGCTAAAGTAGGATAGCCACTATCTGAAGTTTTGGTCCATCGCAGAACTGCATCAACAACGGCTGTGCTTGAAGAATAATTTGGCTTGCCGCTTGTTTGCCCTACAACTGGATCAAACAAATCAGTAGCCGCAAACTCTGATGCAGGCTTGTGGGGTCTGCGGATGGCTACGTAGACATATGTTTCGCCAGTTCTGTTGCAAGAAAGATTGCTTTCACTTAAAAAACCAAAACCGGTACTTCTTGTTGTAATACGCGCACCACCCGCACCACTAAGTTGTTCAGCGTTAGCCTCATTGGCCCTTATTAAAGCCGTATCAACCGCACTGGTGTCAACCATGCGACGCATTACATCAACCACAAACCAATCCGTACTGCCGCTAGTTGTGTTTTTTATCAATACCCATTGCGCTTCAAAACCTACATCAATTGTTTGAGATCCGCTGTTACCCGAATAGCTCCCACACTTAATAATTGACTCGTCGGAGTCTGTGCCAAAGTCTTGGGCATCGTGGGCGAATAGGTAGACGACGTAACTAGCATTGTTTACTAAAGCGTCTGCTGTTTGAGCTATAAACCCCGGCTTAAAAATCGTAGATGTAGCACACGAACTAATATCGCCTGCTCCAGCAGAATTTGTTTTATTTAACCCGAAAGGCGTTGTCGCCCCATTTGTGGAAATTGCATATGCTGTTGAGGATTTTCTCATAGCGCACCACCAATCATCAGCGCTATCTGTCCTTTTAATAAAAATAGCGCCCGGAACGCTACCCAAGTTGTGAGAAATTTCTATTTCGTCCCAATTTTCCTGACCCCCACCCGTATACGTTACAACATCAAAGAACCCCGGTTGCTTGCGGAATGTCCAAGAGGCGTAGTCGTTACCGTTTGTATTTCCTTGCGTTCCTCCAGAACCGGTTAAATCTTCAATTGTAAATCCATCAGAATTAAATGTTGTGATGCCGTCCTGATAATTTAAGTTAGCGTTTGTTCCATTTGTTTGAAGGGCTGGTTTGGCAAAGCTTGCAGAATTAATAGAATTTCTTTCTGAGTCATATAAACGATGACCATTAGCGGCATCCCTATCCTTGAGCCACACCAAACCGCCTTCGCCAGCAAGATCAACTCCATTTGTTATAGTGTTAGTTCCACCATTACCTTCGTACAGATACGTTGAAAACACATCGTCAACGTAAACAGGATCTTCGCCAGCGTTACCAGCCGCCGCCAAAAGTAATTTGTTAGCCGCATTACTCATTAACCTAACGCCTGTCCAGCAACGAATCCGTAATAGGTTGTGCCACCGTCAATCGTAAAAAACACAAATACATCAACGCCGTTGTTAGTTGCCGTTAATGTTGGAGCCGTAGCGGCTACCCAATCAACGCTTGCAGGCCATGTAATTGTTCTAGCTGAACTGTCTTGAATAACCTTCAAAACAAAAGCTGACGCCCTACCAGATGCGGCAGGGTTACTAAACGTGTAAGTGACATTTTCAGTCAGATCATGCTCAAACACATTGCCATCGCGCAAATTAATCGTTGCGGCATTTGAGCTAGACGTAATGCTAGTTACTTCGTCTATCGTGCCATTGTCAAAACTAACAACACCATTTGCATCTGCTGTTACCGCCTTACTAGCTTCTGTCAGCCCAAGCGTCGTAATGTCAAGATAGTTAAGCTCGGCAGTGGTTGCTGTGACGCCATCAAGAATGTTTAATTCTGCGGCGGTAGACGTAACACCATCCAAAATATTTAACTCTGCCGCTGTGCTGGTAACCCCATCTAGAATGTTTAGCTCGGCAGTAGTGGTAGTTACACCGTCCAATATATTAAGCTCTGCCGCTGTAGCAGTAACGCTCAAATCAGACAGGCTGGATACAGTGCCTGTACCCTTTGCATCAAGCTGAGTTTGAATATTTGATGTAACACCATCAACATAGTTAAGCTCTGCTGTGGTTGCCGTAACACCATCTAAAAGATTTAACTCAGCAGTAGACGCGGTAACACCATCAAGGATGTTTAATTCAGCCGCTGTGGACGTAATCGCTGTTCCACCAAGAGTTAGGGTGCCTGATACCGAAAGGCTCGACAGGGTGCCTACAGACGTAATCTGAGTCTGTGCGGCATCAACCGATAATGTGTTTGTTGTAAGAGTTAAGCCTGTGCCTGCCGTCAAAGCAGTCTTGGATACGTCAATAGCCGCGCTAGCATTAACATCTGCGTTAACAATTACGCCAGCACCAATAGCGCTACGCCCGTGTCAGCAATCGTTATGTCGCCCGATACTACGTTATCAATCCACTTAGATGTGCCAGTGTCGTAAAACAACAACGCCCCATCAGCCGGAGTGGTTACGTTGGTATCTGTAAGCTCTGCCAATGTATCGGCTGAAGCAACCTGAGAATCAACATACGCTTTTACTGACTGCTGGCTAGGTATAGACGTAGCAGAATTACTGCTCATATCGTCTTCATCTACAAATGCTGTAACGCCATCAAGGACGTTTAGCTCGGCGGCAGTAGAAGTTACCCCGTCAAGGATATTAAGTTCTGCTGTTGTTGCAGTAACCCCATCTAAAATATTCAACTCAGCGGCGGTAGATGTCACGCCATCCAAGATGTTTAGCTCGGCAGTTGTAGACGTCACACCGTCAAGAATATTCAATTCTGCGGCTGTAGCAGTAATCGCCGTGCCATTAATAGACAGCGACGTAGGATTCGTACCAATTTCAACGACTGAGCCACTTGAGTTTTCTGAATACAGTCGATTATTGGTTAGGTCTAATGCAGGTTCGCCTTGGACTAGATCACTTGCGGCAGGCGCTCCTGATCCATTCTTTAGCTTAATCGTGGTTGCCATAACCTACTCCAAGAAAAACAGACAAAAGGAAAAGGGGGCCGAAGCCCCCGTTTGGATTAGGCAGATGGTACTGCCAGTACAAAGCCAGCCTCTGGGCGATACACCTGAACACCATAAAGGGTGTCTGCGGTGTACAGCGTGGAGAGGTATTCCTGCTTGTACTGAGTCTGCGAACGAACAGCCATTTGCTCAGCCATAACAACTGCCTCGTTATGGAACAGCAGGGCCGCACGAGTATCAACAGACGATGCAGTGTTATCAGCCGCCGCCTCAATGGTTGCACAGTTGGCAGAAACGTAAACGTCTACGCCATACAGGTTACCAATAAGACCGCTGTTTACTGACTGTCCTGATACAAAGTCAGATGACACATACCGATCAATACCCATAATCGCATTGCGCGTTGCAGGCGGAATAATCAGGTTACGATTTTCCATTGGTACATTGTTGTCATCCATCTTCTGGATCATGTCGCGGAAAAAAGCATCCGTGAACTCGTCACCAGCTACCAGAGTGTCATCAGTGTACTGAGTGGTAGTGCCGTTGTCGTTGAAGAAACAGCCAGTGTGCTGATAGTCAGTAGGTGCTACAGAGCCTGAGTAGACAATAGCGCACCGTTACCAAAGCCAGTGCCAGCAGAGTGCAAGTCGGTATCAACCTGAACAGCCAGAGCATAACCAGCGTCTTCAGTGTAGAACTGACGCAAAGATGACAGAGCCTGCACCTCTACGATGTCCTCAATCAGACGCGAGTACTCAAAGTGACGGTTAATAGTAACTGTCAACTCTGACTCGGTGTTCGCAATGATTGTTACCGCAGTATCTGCCGCCTTAGCGTTGGCATCACCACGAGTAGGCTTGGGAATATGAATAACGTCACCCTTCTTGCCAGTCATAGAAATGCGCCTTGACAAGGGGAGCCATTTTCAGATTTTCTGATAAGCGGCAATAATCTCATCTGACCAGATTTCTGGTACAAAAGTTGCCGCTTCTGTTAGGGCGGTATTACCCGCCGCGCCGGGATAAGTTGCTGTAGCCATCGTAAATCTCCTTTAAAGGCTAGCGAACTCGACCCTCCGCGTATGCTTTCAAAAGCTCATCTGACAAAGCAGTGTATCGCTCGGGGTCGGTCTTCATTAATTTAATAATGTCAGCACGACGATAAACTTTCTTCCTTGACCCCTCTACTGCTCCCCGAGCATTGCCTGTACTCGCTGACTTCACTGCACTCTGACGCGCTACCTTTTCTGCTTGAGCAGTTTGCTTAACAACTTGATTCTTCTCTTTCCAGAGACTAAACAACTCGTTAGCGGCATCGTAGTCATACTGCTGATCTGCCTGAACAAACAATTGTGTTCGGACTTTCGACCCTTTGATCCACTCAGCAAACTTTGCATCTTGCAAAATACTTTCCATGTCAGGATGACTAGATTTCAATTGCGATAGCGCCGCTTGCTGTTTGTACTGCTGTGTATAGGCTTCCGCCTCTTTGATCTTGGGGTGATTGTCTATTGCTCGGTTTACAGCAGATTGAGGATCAACAAAGAAATCAACATCATCTTTGTTGTCATCTTCCTGCTGAGACTGAGGTGCTTGTTTGTTTGAGAGTTCTGTCTGGATGTAGCTATCAACCAGTTCACGCAGTTCGCCAACTTCCCTGCGCGTTTCTCCGACTTCAGCACTTTGCTTGCCAGAAAAACGCTCAAGCTCTTGGTGCATCTGAACAAGGTCTTGTACAGATTTACCGCGATACTTTTCAGGAATATCAGGCTCTTGAGATTCTTCCGGTTCTGGAGTCTCAACAGTATCAGCCGTCAACTCTTGCGTAGTTTCGGTTTCTTCTACCTCTGGACGCTCATCAATAAGTGTCGCTCTCGACATCATTAAATAGCCCCGCCTTCAAAAAGGTTGTGGAGATTAAAATTACGACAGGCTTTCCTCACGGCGAGCCTCCCGCCCTCGTCGCCCAGCTTCTTCATGCTCTCGTACCCACTTCATGTGCCTGCCGGGAAAATCCCCGGTTGACCCATCCAGCACGAAATTAGAAGCTGAAACGATTTTTGTAGCCATTGCGCCACAGCCGCACCTACTGGCTGTGGTTGTGCCGTCTACAAATTCTTCAAATACATGACCATTCTCACAACGAAAGTCAAATATCTTCATCTTCCTTTTCTAGCTCCGCAAAGCTAGTTTCCATATTAGACTCAAAGTTTAACAAGTATGCCAAAACTTTTAACTGACCTTTGCGAATAAACAGATCATCACGATCTTTTGTATTTTCAACGCTATTAATTAGCATGGCGTTTTGTTTTAGCTCTTCGATTAACTGCTTCCACCCTTCGGTACGAAACAGGTCGAAATACTTGTTGTAATACTCTTCAGTTTCTTTATCCAATGAGGCCATAAGGTTATCTCAAAACTGCCTTTTATATTCTTTACAGAAAAACGTCAAGCCTTCTTGGTAGTCTTGCGTCTTCGACCAGATGCAGTTACTGCATACTTAACGCGCTTTGGCCCTGTCTTTTTGGCTTTAGCGGCATCTTTTTCTGCCTTGGTCATTTTGGCGGCTACCTTTTTGGGCCTGCACGCAGGGTAAGGGCGTTTTGATCCTTTCGCTTTTTTGCGACCACATGGCTTGCCGGTCTTAATATCAACCCACTCTTCGTTAAACCACTTGGTTAATCCGCCCTTGGTCTTAGCCATTAGTAGGTTCCACCACGCTTTTTATACTCCCGCACCAGCCACGCATTAGCATAGGCGCTAGGATATACGTCAAACTTTTTCTTGGCTTCAGCCTTTACCCGAGCATATAACGCTTTGTTCTTTGGCGCTGGGCTACCAGATTTCTTTTTTGACTTGGCCTTTTTCTTGGCAGGCATTACTTCTTGACCTTTTTCTTTTTCTTTTTCTTTGGCTTCGATTTGTATGCACCCATCCCGTAACCCATGACTACCTCCTATTTGCCCTTATGAACTTTCTGGATTTTAAAATCTGCAGACTTTGAAGCACCTTTATGCGGCTTATAGCCGCCTGCAGGATCTTTCATTAAGCTGTAGGTCTTGCCCGACTTCATCCAATGATAGCCTTCTGGCGCTTTAACCTTCATTTTGAATTACCTCTTGCATTGCCTTTTGCCTATAGCAAGCGTGGCAAGAACCGCAAACAACAAAACCCTCTGGCGTTTCCACAGGCTTCCGGCACGACCAATACATATTTCGCAATTCTTCTGGCATACCGTAATAAACACCCAAACTTCTTTCTACCGAAACTTGCGACATAAAGTCAAACGGTGTTGCCCAAACAGCCTTTGTTGTTTTACCCGTTGAGCAGGCATTTAATATTCCGTATGCCTCCGCAATCTCTTCTTTAGCCATGTTGTAATCGCCGGTATATACCGCAACACAAGGCAAGGGCCATGTATTAATTGTCCTGCACGCCTGAAACATAGCCAATGCCATGTCCCTACCACCGGGATAGCTAGCCTTCCATGAGTATAACGATGACGAAAACTCAAAACTTCTTTGGTTTTCTTTAAGCCACGTTACACTGTCATAAATGGCTTTACCCTCTGCTCTAAATCTTCCCTCTGAGTTATCCAAATGTATCGCATGAATATGAATATTTTGCTCAGTATGCTCAAGAAGACTCCATGCTAACGAAACGCTATCCATTCCCCCAGAAAGCATTACAACTACATTTTCGTGTTTACTTCCACTCAAGTAATGAGACTTTAAGCAAGCATCAATACTTTCCTTAACCTTTAACGAATACCTTTGTTCCAGTGTATTCATTTAACCCTCTTTTGTTGATTACCATTTTTTGCATGACCAATACCTTGCTGTTAGCTTGCTTGGCGGGTTTGTATCGCACTTGTGCCTTGCCCTGAATGACTTGCGCCTAGCTGGCTGATCTTTCTTGATCGTCATCTTGGCATCGCCAAACCTAATCGTTTTGGTCTTGTCCCCCACCTTCGCTACCACCACAAACTTCTTCGTTGGGTGATTGGGGGTTCGCTTCGGCTTGTTGTACCCGCTTACGCCCGCGCGTGCCAGTTTTGGATCTTTTTTCGTAGCCATCAAGCCTCTCCTCCAATTTGTCTAATTGCACTTTCAAGTCCTTGAGGCGTTGGCCCTGCTCCCTGAAGGCGTCGTTGACTTGGCTGAACAGGTTGTTCATTTCTGTTTGCGTCATTAACATTTTGCGGCTGTGCCTCCATTTGGCGCTCTTTCAATAACCTATCTGCTACCTTCAACCGACGCTCAAACTCTTTATCTTCTTGATCGCCTTCTTTAAGGTTTCTGGTAATTGCATTAATCATGTCAATTTGCAGTTCTTGTGGAGCTATTTGTGACTCAACTGCAAGTTTGCCTGCTCTAGCCTGCGATTCTGCGGCCTGACCATTCAATGCATTTGTTTGGCTCTGCTGTAGCTCTATCTGAGCCTGCTGAGCCATCATTGCCATTTGTTGTGCTTGAGGGTTCGGCTGGCCCGCTTGTTGAATTGCCGCAATCAATTCCTCACGGTTGCTGAGGTTCATGTTATCAATAATGCTTTGCATCAATACGGGATACAGTGGGCTGTCTTGCTTCATTGTCTGAAGTAGCTGAACCAGCTGTGTAACCTCGTATTCCCTCGCAATAATTCCAAGGGTGCTTGTCGCCGTAAACTTATAATCCGCTACAGGATAGCTTTCGGGATCAAACTGCATATACCGATGAGCGGCCTTGGTTACGAAAGGCAGGAGGAAGGACTGCTGAAAATTAATAAGAGTACGCTTATGCCGCTTAATAATAGCGCCGAGAGACATACTGATACCAGCGGCTGTCGCTTCACCATTAACCTGACCTGCGATGCCAGCAGAATCCACCGCCCCTGTAGCCTGTTGAACCATTTGCTGTAACGCGGCGGCTTGACCAAATGTAATCTGGTTGACTTGCCCGAAGTTAAACGGCTGTAAGACTTCACGCGGATCTCCATTAGTTAGAATCATTTTGCCGGGACGGACTTCAGGCTTAGCCCCTCTAGGAAGCCGTGTAGCGTCCACAGCGAGCATTGGGTGAATGGTTAGGCTCAGAGCATCAATACGCGCTCGTAGCTCTGTATCGAGCGCCTTTTGGCTGTTATAGCCCTTCTCGCATACACCCCTGCCCCAAAACCTGCCGGGAACCACATCCCAAGGAAACGCCACCACAGGACGGTCATTCATCATGTAGGGGTTAGCTTCAGCCTTTAAAAGCGTTCCACCATTGGCAATCACAACAATTGCCTCAACGTACATGGAGTCGCCTTCTACCTCGACATCTTCCTGCTCAAGAAGCTCTTTAGGTACAAGACCGTAGTATTTGGTTAAGCGAACCTTGTCATCATTGTAGATTGTCAGGTCTTGATCTGGCTCAAGGTCAGTATCAGGTGCCGCAGAATCAATACGGGCATCACGATAAACGCCCTGCTCCTGAAGAAGCTCAACACTATGGCGGCTGACAAACTCATCAATTGCTACACCGTATGCATCCTCGACTGAAGTGGCAACAGGATCAATCAAAAAGTTCTGCGGAAGAACAGGCTTTAGCTTAACAACAGCCCTATCAGTAACATTAACGCCTACCGCCTGAAGATCACCGCCCATAATCGGCTCAGTAGCCGGGGCCATTTCCTTGATTTCCTCAATAACAATTTCGCCAATGCCTGTGCCAAATACTGCCGAGTTAATCAAACATTCGGCTACAGCCTTGCGAATCTTGCAACCTTCAAAGTCTTCTGCAAGTTTTCGCCGCAGATACATGGCATCTTGGCGTTGGGTGTCAAGGACATCATCGGCAATATCAAACCACTTGCCCCGCCCAAAAGTAGCCTCTTCCAACTCAGCTACATTTGATTCAACAGCCTGTTGAAGTGCAGGGGCAATAATTCTAGATCGCTCTGAAGCGCGTTGAGAATCGGCGGCATCCCACTGACCACGCCAAAGTCTGTAATACTCTTCAAAGCTTTCTTCATAGTTTGATTCGTAGTAATCCCGCCAGTTTTCACACTTGGTAATTACCCACTCTTCAAGGGATTGTTGAATCAATAATGGGTCTGGACTGTAATCTTCTTCTGCCATTTTAGTATCCCGCGACAATATCTAAGATTTCATGGTCATCAATTTCGTACTCATAGTCGTAAGCAACTTGAGCTAGTTGATCTATATAGCTAATGCGTCCACCAAGTCATCATGTGTCAATACATCAGGAAACTGAAATAGCTGATCTAGGAATCGGGTATTCCACTCTCCCTTGTTTAATTGAATGTAGCCATTTTCAAATCGACCCTGTAATGCCCACATTACACGGTCTGTTTTCTTTTTGTTTCCGTGCGTTAATTCTTCTACACGAAAAAACGTGCCGTACCGCTTCATCAAGTCGGTAAGCGGCGACATTACTGCTTGTTTAGCAATGCCTCTTTCAATACCAACACTGACAGGGCGGTAATCCCTGACAGCTTGAAATATCTTCATAGCCGTTTCGTTTAGCTCCCAACGACCATAAATAATATTTTCAACGTGCCAGCCATTCGGGCTAACCTTAGCAACCGCTATAGCTGTCTCGTCCAACTTGGTGTTTTTGGTACGTTTTTTGTTAATGTCTTCAAAGCCCGCCAAATCCACCGCAATATAGTAATCACCTTCGTCAGGTGTTTCACCAAAGCGCACCCACTCTTCTTTAAACATTTCCGAGCCTCTAGCTTCAAAAGAAGCCATAAACTCTTGCCTAAAGGCATAACTAGACATTGATTTTTTGGCGATGTCAATTTCGCCTGCATCAAGCATAGAGTTATCATAACTCGTAAAGTGCCAAGCCTTGTAAGTCTCGTCATCCCCTAGTTCTGCATATTTGTAAAGTTCGTAAAAGTGGTTACGACCCATCGGAGTTCCTATAAACAAAGCCGCACCCTTCTGGTCTGCTAAAGCTGGCCTAAGAATCTGCTCCCATACATCAGGCTTCATGTCGGCATATTCGTCCATCACTAGGAATTTCAACGACACACCGCGCATGGTTTCGGGACGGTCAGCACCTTTTAGGCTAATCGTCGCCCCGTTAATCAATTTGATCTGAAGGTTATTAATATGTGATCCACTTATAACCGGATGGCCTAACTCCATCAGGGTTTGCCACATAATGTCGCGAGCCTGCCCCTGAGTTGGGGCTACATAAAAGACATGGCCCTTGTCTGCCTGAAGGCCATTAATAATCAACATCCATGCCGCTAGGCGAGACTTCCCTGTTCGTCGCCCAGCCGCAACTACCTTAAAACGTGTTGGATCGGAATATACGTCCTGTTGCCAATCCAATAACTGTACGTTTAGGTCAGTCAATTACTCAGACCAGCCAGCATCGTCTTCATCGTAGACACCATCACCATTGGTATCGCAATAACGTTGCCATGTAATCATGTCAAAACTCAAACCTTCGCTCCAAGGAATGTAAGCCTTACACCAAGCATGAGAGCCAATCGCCATATCATCTATTGGCTCTTCCACATAATCACGAGTAGACCAAGGCTCTTGAGCGCGAAAAAACGTATCCTCATTGCCCATTATTTGCCGCTTAAACAAAACACTGCTTGGAGTGCTAATGTAAATTTCCTGATTGTCAGTCAGGGTGTATGTCGAGCCGTCATCATAATTAATGACTGTCCCCGACAAGGCAAAAGGCGACACAAACAACAAGGCAAATAAATACTTCATAGATACGCTCCATTAAATTAATTACACAAAGTTTGACAAAGTTGGTGACATTTCAAGCAAGTCAAACGTCACAGCAAATTCCATATCTGCTGATGCTTCCGTCTGAACCTTAACAACCTCACCTTCGTGCAAGACGAACAAAGGCCCACCGCTATTCCCTAGCGTCAACTTATTCCCACTGCTAAGGCTTTCTTGATCGTAAATATCGACTCTGTTAGCGCCGCCAGAATTAGCAAAGTGCAATGAAGCAGTTTTTGTATTGCCGCCATGATTGGCAATAAAGATATAGTAGATAATGACATGGAAGCCATCAGGGACGGTAAATAGCGTTGTTTCTGTCGCATCGGTTAGCGCAACGTGCTTTGTATAGAGCATTAGTACACCCACGTTACGGTTGAGTATCCCGTATATCAACATGAATAAAAGATTTATCTACCCCGATGCCAGAAAACCCTAACAGAAAAGCGTTAGTTAATAGTGTGTGTCGTTGTACGCTATCAACCACCTGTATATCCGCCGCGATGCCTTGGGCATGGGTGCCGGGTTTGGGTTTAGCGGCTTCGATGGAGTGGGTAGGGTCGCGATACCCGGAGGTAATCACAAAAGGAAACCCGCATTTGTCGCGCAATTCATCTAGACGCTCCAGAAATATTGGGTTCATTAGGTTATTGCCGGTTTCCTGACAGTTAAACTCTTCAATCTTGAAGTATTTCACCAGAATCCCCGTCAATAATGTTTGATTGAGGCGTAGGCTGGCTGATTTCAGCGCCACCTACCCCCGTTATATTAATCTGAATAGCGGATTTGCCGCCATTCTGGACAATATCCTTTTCAAACGCGGCTACTGGCAGGATTCTATCCATTACCAGCTTCCATGCCGCCGCCTGATTCTTGTGGTCATCGTCCATCGCGGCAT
>FUIF01007295.1_pt1 | contig 14050 bp, 18 predicted proteins | sample 1003461 | NCBI WGS metagenome assembly FUIF01 (sample SAMEA80401918, study PRJEB19352) | marine metagenome | reverse complement strand
CCTGCTTTCTTGTATCTCAACGCCAGGAGCTGTGCTTTGCGAGCAGACCACTGACCAGGTCTGCCGCCCTTGCTGCCCGCCTTGATAGCGTTGAAAAGACGCTTACGCATACCAGGCTTGGTGTAGTTGCCTGCCTCGTTGACACGAGACTTCACCTTCCCGCCCTTCTTGTAAGCGGGCGACGAGTCAACAGATCTTCTGATGTAGTTGCCGCTTGAGTCTTGAGACAGCTTGGAATTGAGTCCAGATCCAGACGCCTTGTCTGCGTACTTCTTATCTGCGACTGATCTGCTCTTGCTCTTAGCTTCAAAGGCTGGCATGTTCATGCGGTCTCCGTCCATCGCAGACTTCACGCGCTTCACCTTGCCACCCCTCTTGAACACACCTCTTCCTTTGAGGATGTCCGCCTTGGTGATCTTGCCATCCTTGTTCAGGTCTGGGAATTTCTTCTTAGCCTTTGCCATGTGTCACTAGTTTGAAGTTTGCTTTTTCTACTGCTCCTGGATGCGGCTTGTAGTCACCCTCCATCAGGTAGTACCGACCAGATTCTTCCATCCAGTGATATCCTTTCGGAGCGGGCACACCGACCTTCTTGCTCGATACGTTGAGCTTGCCACCCTTTTTGTACTTGACGGGTTTCATCAGCAGTTCCACTTTTTGAGGGCGAGAGCCTTGCGTGTAGGCTTGCCGTTTGGCTTCTTCATAGGGCCTTTCACGCCGCTCATGCGGGCGCAGAATGATTTGCGCCGCTTGGCGGCTTTGCTGCCAGCCTTGAGCTTAGAAGGCGGAGTCGTGACAGCCATCTTCAGATTGCTACCAGTCTCTCTGTTGTATTTGTCTACACCAGCCTGAGTCAAACCACCTTTTGGGTCTTTATGCTTGCCCATCTTGAGCTTTACTCTTTTCTTAGCCTTCATAATGCAAATATATCAAAGATTGGAAGAGTACTCCATGAGGTTCCCGTAGCGCAGATCGTCAAGCTTGTCAGCGTCTGATACAGAGTCGTCTGTGTAAAATGACACTGAAGGAATGTTACCAGCCTTGGCCCACGTTAATGCACCAGATTCAGTCTCGAAGTATTCTTCAATATCAACCATTTTGATTACATACCCAGCTGCAATCTTATTCCCTGTATCTGTAGCTGTCTTTGCCATTATGTGATTCCGTAGTGAGACTTCGTGTCGGTCATAATACTATTTCTGTTTGGAAGCGTACTTGCGGACCAAATGATTACTTCTGACAGGTATCCTCGATATTGTGCCGCGCCATTGTCGTGGCGTCGGCCAATCGTAATCCCCGCTGAAGCTGTTCTCAGGCTGCCTGTTGTTGGGAATCCCGTGGACGTGTGAGCAGTATCGCCATTTACATCAATGTCTCCTTCGTATGGGGTCGCCGACATGTATCCTACAACTACGTACTCCGTGCCTGTAGATACGGTAGCCGTCGTGTCCACCCTGCCTAAGTGGTTAGAAGATGTGCTATACCTAGCGGCAAGTCTGAGCTTCGAGGTTGCCCCCAAAATCGCCGTCTGAAGCGTTTGAGTGGATGTAGATGAGGTCCACTGAACTCACAATTTGCTGTGCGTCTGTCACGCTTTCAAACTCAGCAACATAAGAGAGTATAAAGTGATCTCCGTTGTTTGACGAGAATGTGTCAGACAGATGCTTACCGTCAGATCCGAAGTAGAAGTCAATGGCAGGAATAGACTCTCTAGATGTGACAATCAGGTTGCCAGAGTTGTCTACGATGTAAGGCATATCAGCCTGAGTAGACTGAGTCATGTGGTTCGAATTTCCGCTCTGATCATACCAGGTCGTAATTCGGCCACTGTTTGACCCGCAATGAACCAGCAACGAGGCTGTGTCTAGGTCTCCGTTTGAATCAAATCCAATGTCTGCCTCGGTGCCCGAGTTGTTTCTTACCCGAATTGCACTTGTTGCTGTAGACGACAGCTTCCTCAGGCTGTAAGCCGCCACGGCCCCAGCGTAGTCCTCCAGGAACGTAGAGGTCGCAGGAGTCGAAAGCCCCAGAACAGACTCAATGGAAGAGAGGCTCAGGCCGTTGACCTTCTCGATGGATGTCGCGGAGACTCCGCTTATCTTCTCAAAGTCTGGCATTAAGCAACCTCGATAAAGTCTGGTGAAGGAGCAAAGAAGATCGTTCTGGTGGTTGGGTTGTACACATACCCAACGATTCGAACGATGTCTCCATCTGCTGAAGGAGCGTCTACGGTCGGGACTCCACTGTCACCAACGTACACAATGTCTCCTTTTGCAGGCGTAGTCCCCCCGATTTGACCCATTCTGACGATGCCTTTCGTAATCATAATTCCAGGATCGTTGTCGCTCGTTGCAATAGCCAAAAGACCGCTCGCTGATGATGCTGCGTCCTTGTCCGCGAGTGCCCATGCAGCGGCCCCTGCGTAGTAAATCTTACCCCCAGCCACAGTGCCAGTAGTGAAGAAGTTCTCAATGATTTCCGCACCGCTGTGATCACCAGCAGCAGTTGTAGATGCGTCAGCTTTGATCTTCACACCATCGTGCCCGATCAAGTATCCGCTGGCCAGCTCCGCGTCACCCTGAACCTTGACTCCAGTGGTGGTTGTCTCAATCTTCTTTGAGTTGTTGTGGTAGAGCTCTACAGTGCTGTTAATTACACTTCTAATGGCAACCTCGCCACTGTGCTCAACCCTGAACTCATCCGCTGAGTCAATCTCGATCTGGTCCTTTGACACGATTCTCGGGTGGTCCGTGCCAGCAGCATCATGATAGATGGTGAGGTCAGCGTTTGCACCAAGCCTAATCTGATCGTCGTCTCTCAGCGTCAAATCACCTCTTACGTTCGTGGTGTTGTTTGAACCGAGGAAGATCTGACCCGTTCCATGCGGGATGACATCAATATGTCCGTTAGACACAGAGACAATGTCATACCCGTTTACATCAAGAGCGCCTCCAAGCTGAGGAGTTGTGTCATGCACAATCTCAAGTGGCTGATCAACGTAGTTTGAACCGTCGTAGACCAAGTAGTCGTTTGACTGAAGCGGCCCTGTGATCGTCACATCGGACAAGTCGTTCAGTGAGCTGACACTCGCTGCAGTGGAGTTGATCTGAACTCCACCAGCAGTGATGTTCGTGAAGGTGATGTCTGTTCCAGCTGTAAACAGGATGTCATCTGTAGAGCCGTCAGCACCAGTCATCTGGATGTTGAAACCAGAGTTGTTGGATCCGACAAGCGACGTCGCACTTACAGTAGGAATCGCTGGCTTGTTCAGAATCTCAGCGTCGCCAGATGTGGCGTTCCAGTCTGCGTTGACGTTCACCTCAGCAAAAGCTTCAATTCCTTCAAGCTTATCGTGCATGGCGACAGTCATGACGCCTGCCTGCGCGTCTGTAGCCTCTGTAATCTCTACGTTGTTCCCATCAGAGATTGCGATCTCGACAGAGTCTGCATCAACGGTCCCCAAGCTAAGGTCTTGGTTGGAAGCAGAAAGAGTGCCCCCCAAACTGAACACGCCAGTGCTGTTGTCGTAGTTCAGTGTAATGCCCCCTACATTGCCAGCTGAGGCCGACAGATCAGTTAGGGCGATAAAGTTGCTCGTGTAGTTGGAAAGGTCGGAGTCTACCGTGAACGTGATGGTGTTGGCAGCAGCCGCGATGGTGAGCAGAGAGTTGGCAGAGTCGAGATTCACTCCCGAGTCCTGAATCCCAGAAGGTCCAGTCACCTTGATGTCTACATCCCCCGTGTTGTCTACAGCATCCAATCTTGAGTTGGTGCTCACGTTGAGATCACTTCCGCTTACACTGAGTCCAGTGCCAGGGTTTATCTGATCATACGTCTCTGCAGCAGTTCTTCTCACGAATCCATTTGCAGTGAGGTCAGTGTGCATGATTGCACCAGCTGCGTTCACATTGGCTTCGTCGGTCACGTCTGCACCAGCCTCAATGCCGTCGAGCTTGTCGTGCATCGCTGCAGTCATCACACCAGCGTCAGTGCCGTTGGCCTCCAGGATGACAGCGTTTGTGCCATCGCTTGACACGACTGTAACCCTATCGGACTGATATGAGGTGCTGAGGTCAGTTGTGACGTTGTTGTTGATGGTGGGCGTGCCAGTGAGGTCACTGTAAGCGCCAGATGTAGCCACATCAGCGAGCGTAGTTGGTGTTGCCACTCCGCTCGAATTTCCAATCCATGCCTGACCATCTGGGATGTTTGGCACGTCATTGGTTCGACCAGCACCCATGATGTATCCTGTACCCTGAGATGCGTCAACGTGACTAACTACGGCGATCTTTTGAATCAGGTTTGTCCCCGTGGGCTTTGTAGTAGTGTAAAGGTCTGACCCAGTTCCCACAAAGAGAGCATCACCAGAGGAGAATCCTGTGGTGTTTACGTCTTGGATCATCCCAGACAGGATAGCCTCTCCAGTGGCTCCGTTAGCAATACTCTCGTTCAGCACGAAGTGACAGGGCATCGTAGCCGCATCGTCAGCCTTAGCTCTGATTACCGTGGGATTTCCATTGACGTCTTCTCCCGTGATGTGAACTGGAGTTCCCTTTCCAAGAGTCCCTCCAGAGGCATTGTTGACAACCTCTGTCACCATGTGGACGTAACTCCAGGCTGTTCCGTCGGATGTGTTTATGATAAACTGACCATCCTCGCCTCCAGAAGGCACACCTGCACCGTCGCTACCTGCTGGACCTTGCGGGCCTTGTGGACCCGTTGGTCCAGGCTCTGCAGACCTGTATACAGGGTTGATGTTTACAACGTCTACGTCTGGAGACGTTACCTTAATTGCAGGCGTTGTTTCGGCGGTAACTTTGATCTCACCGCTTCCAGTATGTACAACCTTTACTGACATTAGACTCCGAGATCATCAACGATTTTAAGGGTGCCGTAGATCAATGTCTTGACCGCAGCAGCTCCACCTTCGTTGGGGTATCTAGTAGCCTCAGTGTCTGTGACTGACAGGTCATAAACGTACAACCCTGAATCGTGATCCATGTTGCTTGCGGAGCACTCAAGCTTCACAAGAGCGTTTGTCTCTCCTGCTGAGTTGTTTGCTACAGTAACTGTAAAGTCGTCACCTCCAGAGTCTGGAGTCGCCGTATCGCTGGTTGCGAATTTGAAGTTGTAAGTGTTGTTGGTGTGGTCTGGCATCTCAGTGCCAAAGTCAAGCTCAAGGAGAAACGAATCGTTCTTCCTGCACACGATGTCCAGTCTTACAGATGTATCTAGATTAACTGTTGCCATTACCCTCCAAGAATTTCGTTTACGATTTCATCAGGTGTCTTTCCAGCGTCTGGGGAATCAGACGGCTCTTGGAGCTCACCACGCTCTCCTTGTCTTTGTGAGATAAGCTTGCTCTGCTCTGCAGACTGCTTCTTCACTCTACTGTCCTTGCGGTCCTCTTTGAGGATCTCAATCTTTTCTTTGAATGCCTTTTCAGAGTCTGACTTACCCAAGCTCGCTTGCGCTCTGATAAGCTCAAGCTCCTTGGCCATCTCGTGACGCATCTGCTCCATCTGCATTTCCAGCTGGGCTTTCATCTGCATCTTCTGAGTGTCGATCTGAGCCTGCATCTGCACCTCTTGCTGTTTCATCTGAGCTGCTGCCTGAGCTGACTGCTGCTGAATCTGAGCCTGCATCTGAGAGTTCTGCTGAGCCATCTGCTGATTGGCTGCCATACGCTTCTTACGACGAATCACCAACAGCCTCTCTGCTTGATTGATGTCCTTGAGCTGGCGGATGGCAATGGCATCCTCGATGTCGAAGCTCCTTCTGAGCGAGCGAGACCTGGATGTTTTGCTCCAAGTACTGCTTCTCCATGTCCTCCATCTCTTTGACAACCTGAACTCCAAAGTTGTACATAGACAGGTTCTTGAAGCTGTTCAGCATCGCGATATTCTCGGACCCAATGGCGTTCTCGTATGCCTTGTACAGGATGCTCTCAAACGGGATGATTTGAAGGCACTTCACGATATCCTTGCACACCTTCTTGAACAGCACCATGGATGAGTTCGTGATGTCGTAGATGGCGTTGTTGCCAGCCGCGATGGCCTGCTGACGAACACCTACGAGCTGGTCTCCTTTTGGAGTTGTAGCGTCCATGGCCTCGTTGATGCCCGTGGCGTCACGGATCATTCGGAGGTAGTGGTTGTACAGAGCGATGAACTCGTTGATGTTACGCACGGAGTTCCCGATCTCGCGGATAGGCGGGTTCTGGAATCCTCCCTCTGGGTTCTTGCTTCTGTAGTAGAACACACCAGTCTGCTCGTAGATGTCGTGCAGCTCAAGAGGCTGGAGCTCCCCGCCCTTTCCGAGCTGTACGTTTTCCAATCCCTCGATGTCGATGATGATGCCGTCAGGCTTGGCCTTGGCCACTGACTGCTGGATCTTGAGGTGAGTGAGCTGAAGCTGGTCAGCGAAACCAATGCAGCTATCCACCATGGACTTGGGCATCATATCCTCAAGGTTGGTAGCCACAACAGAGTAAGACAAGTCCACTCTGCTCAGGTCGTGCATGTTCTTAGGAACGTTTGTTCGGAGGCCGTAGTTGAAGAGCTTTTCAGTCCCCATAACGTACATGCCGCCGTATACCACTTCGTTCTCCAGCTTAGACACTTTCTTTTCGTACACAGACTCCGACGGGCCTTTGTAGTTGTCTCCCTTGAAGTAGAAGCCAACATTGCCGTATCTGCTCTCTTTCTCTTCGAAGTACATGCAATCGACAGTCTTGAACTCAAAGTCCAGGATGTCGACCATGTACTCGTCGTAACCATATCTGTATTGATTGCTCTTCGCGTCGTAGGAAGACTGATTGATCTTAGAGAGATCGTAGTGACGCTTAGATGCGGACTTCTTGGCGATGTCCTTGTAGTCGTCCTCAGTAAACTGATCGCCAGCCAGTCGCTTGAGCTCGCTGATGGTGATGCTCTTCACGTGGCCAGCGTACACCATGTCCCCGAAGTTGGGGTCTGCGGTGTGGCTGTGGATGAAAGAAGCGGGATCGATGTACTCAACCTTGATCCCGTAGTTTGGATCGTTGTTTCGCTTCGTCACGGCCATTCCGAGAACGGCCAAGTCATTCACACAGCGCCTGTAGGTGGAGTCGCTGAAGTCATTCCACTTCAGAGTCATGTTTGTGGCCACCTGCGCCGCGATCTCAGAGGAAGACTTGATGTTGTTCCCCATGAAGATTTCAGCCTCCTCAAGAGTCTCTGGGATGCCTTCTGTGTCTGCCACCTGAACGCCACTGTCCTTCTGCATCTTCTGCAGAGCCTCTTTGTTCTTGATCAGAGCCTCTACCTTGCGCCTTTCCATGTCTTTCTCGCTGGAAGACAGAGGGTCTACGGCCTCAAGGTTTGGGTATGGCTCAGACGAAAGGATCTTGTTGACCACGATCCTCACGAACTTAGGAAGGATAGGAACTGGGGTGAAGTCCAGGTTCAAGAAGCTGCCATCCCCGTTGTTGGGATCCAGGCTCGTAAGAAGCTGCCTGTAGATGGTTGTATCCTGAGTACCCTGGGCGTACTTTCTATTTCGGTCAAAGAGTTTGGACCTCCGCTTCATGAGGGAGTTGTCCTGAGCTGTCGAACCCCACTGCTTGGCAATCGCCTTGGCATAGCTAAGCCCATACGCAAGACCTTCTTTGATCTGCTTGGACGCTAACGGATCGGGGAACCCAGCACTCGTTTTGTTCTGGTTGGCGTACATCACCGCAAATATACTAAACTTAGCGGTGGTACTCTTTTATCCTGTTTTTCCTAAAGAACTCTTTGTCAGAGAAAGTAGCTCTCTTCACCTCTTTCTTTACTTTCTGTGCAGCAAGAAGAGCCAGGCCTGCGCTAATTGTCAAGTCAAACTTGGTTCTGTTGGTGATTTTGTAGCCAATCCAGTCCTCCAAAGTCCTGTTGAAGTACATGTTCCCCATCTCCCCTGACTCAGGGTTTTCGCCCACGTGATCGTGGATGTATGCCTCGATCGCCTGGGCGTGTGACTGAATGACATCCTGAGAGTTAGACGGGATTCCCTTGGTCTTGGTGGAGGTAGAGCCAGCCTTGAGGAAGTCTGGTCTGTCGAGCAAGTAGTTGTCATATCCTCTTGACTCAAAGTACCTTACGATGCCGTATTTGTTGTTCTCAACCAGCAGCGGATAGCCGTAGTAGAACGCGGCCATGAGCACGTCCTCGTAGAAGATGTTGGCCAGCTCTGGGCGGGACGCATACTCCACAACGAACATGTTGGCTGGTGCCTGCATGTTGAACTTGTTGTACAGATGCAGAGCGCCTTTAGAGCCTCTGCCGTCTACCGTCTGATCCAAGTCGTAAGAGTCAACGCCGCCGACACCGACGTGAGCATTGCCAGGCTTCTTCTTGCCTCTGTCCTCGACAACTTTGTTCCTGTCAGACGGTTCAGGCTGCCATGAGACCCTGAACCTCCCGTTGGGGTCTGGAGAAAAGATGACCTCTTTGTCCTTCTCCTTCCACATGAAGTTACCCCTGACCACAGGATTTGGGTACAGGTCGTTGTTGTGGTCGATCTGCTGATAGATCTTACCCACGTTGAACAGGCTCCCTTCGATGCTGTCCCTGAACGCCTCTTCTTCAGTGAAGGGGAACTGCCTGACGACCTCGTTCAGCTCTGATGGGTCACTCTTTAGGCTTTCCCTCTCATTCTTGAGATACGTCTTGGCCCCAACATCGATGTCTTCATCGTCGATACCAAGCACGGTACCCTGCGGATCGTCAATGACGGGGTTGCCATACCGATCGAAAAAGCCTTCAAGGGCTTCGAAAGCTGGAATAAAAATGCGATAGAGGCCGCTTTTAGTCCTACCGTTTGCGTTGCGTTCATTTGGATTAGAATCTTCCCATAGGTTTTTGTACTCTTCCCCACCTTTGTCCATGGGGTTCACTGTACTACCTACAAGAGCCTTGCCAACCACTTTTTTACCGACAATAAGGCAGGTTCTCTCGATTCTCCATGCCTCACGTATGTCAACAGGCTTCTCCCACTTGCCAGCCTCATCGAGGTACAGCATGTGCAGTTTTTCACCGTCATAAGCGTTGTTGGTGGTGTTCTTCCAGTTGATGATGGTGTTCAAGGCGTCGCCCTTCAACGACGTCTTGTTGTTCTTCGTGATGCGCTTAGATGGCTCACGGAATGCCAGCTCCATACGAGGGTTCGTAGTACCGTCTTGGATAGGCTTGAAGAAGAATGGGTACGACCGAAAGATCGGTACCACTTTCTTCATGAAGATGTTCTCTTGAGAGTCTTTACCAGTCTTCGACTGAATGCCAAGAAGCTTGTCTTTAACCTGCGTAGCTTCGTCAACAAGAACAGAAGCACAGATATTAGTGTAGCCAGAACGGCGACACTTAGTATAAAGCTGACCGATACAACGGGGATCAGCTTCGCACGCAGCCATGTGAAGAAAGATTTCACGCTGGAAGGCAAGATAGTAAGGATACCCGATGTCGATCTTGGACCACTGGAGCAGCATGTAATGCCTTCCTGTAATGTACGTAGGGACGCCATGATTGTAAAACCAAACACCGTTACGCCTCCGCTCAAACTCCTTCTCGATGTAACTAGAAAACTTCCGACGGAACTCGGCAGGTTTCTCGTACCACTCATCCATACTTCGTAGCCTTTGCAGCTCCTCGGGCATAGGAATGCGTCGCCACATCTGCATAGCCTTTGGTTGGTCATGGAAGAGTATCTCAGATCGCTTTGGTTTTTTCGGGAGGACAACAAGAAGCCCATGGAGTTCAAGACTCTCACCCTTCGTACCGTTAGGGTCGATCTTAATCCCCTTATCTTCGTATCCATCGACGTCTACGAGTACAGACATCAATAGCTTCTTCCAAGGCCATCCATGCGGCCAAGGTTAGCCACCCCAGACTTAGGGTTCTTCACCTCCATATACTTGCCACAGGGACACTTGATGTCGTGATAAGCGCCATCTTCACCAAACCGAATGGTGACACCGCTCTTGTTCTCTTCGTGCTTCTTCTCGCACTTGCAAATGTATTCAGCCATCTTGATTTAATTTGTACACCCGCAGGGACTCGAACCCCGAACCCTCGCCTTAGAAGGGCGATGCTCTATCCAGTTGAGCTACAGGTGCATTCTATTAGTCTTCGTAGTGTATTCCGTCGTTGCCGTTACTCCCGATCACGTTCATCCTCTTGTTGTCCTGGGCTTCGGTATTCGCCCAGTCCTTCATGCGTTGGGGTTGAGATCCATGCAAGGTAGGCTTCAATACCTTGTTGGTTAATTGTGATGTGATCCCACCAATCATTTTGAGAATCGTTCCGCGAATCCCCCTGAGTAGTCTTTGTCTTCTTCGATTTGCCCATTCTCGTTGAGTTCTTTGAGCATTTGCTCTAACTTCTGACGTTCTATGATTAGCTCCTTGCAATCTACTGCGGTTTGTTTAATTGATTGCAACTCCGCCTTGCGAGCTGAGCCAGTGATCTCCGAATCTACTGGACGCTTGATCTCCTCAATCATGTTGTCAATGGCGATTGCCATGCTACCCATGAGTCGTTCAGATGCGTCTGCAGTGGTAAATTTACGAACTTTCCTCGACATACATCAGCTCATCTTGACGAATTCTGAAGTACAGCTTATCGTCGATTTCGATCTCGTAGTCACTCCCTTCTTTGTAGACCACCACGTCTCCTGGAGCAATATCCATCCAGTCAGTACGCTCGTTGTGCTCAATGAAGCGTGCCTTTTTTGTAGGCACCTTCTTGAGCTTAACCACCTCAATGCCGCTCACAATCTCGTTCTCCTGGCTCTCCTCAATAGGCTCAAGCAGAAGCCAACCTCCCAGGGTCTTAATCTCGCCAGTCTTCTGCGACTTGTACGCAATGGCTTGGTTGGCGAGGGTGTGTTCGTGGTCGTAACGAACCACGTACAGCCCGTCGTTCTCCTCTAGACCGAGATGCTGTCCTTTCTGGATTACTACGTGATGGTGGAAGTAGAGCGTGTCTCCAACCTCTACACCCAGATCGTAACGCGCAGGCGTTGACACCACTTCACCACCAGTCACACGGTGCTGGAACTCGTTGTACTTCGAGTCGAGGTAGAGCTCCATTCCGTTGTCCAGTTTGAGTGTGTCTTTGCGTGTCTTGTCTAGTTTTACGATGAATGAATCTAAAGTCCGCATATTAAAAGTTTAAGTCAAATTCTAGGATGCAGGGCATGCTGTCGATTGCTTTCCAGAGCATGGTCTCGTCGCTGTTCTCAATGTAGATCAAGTAGCGCTTAAACCCATACTTGTGCAGGTGACGCTCGTCTTCGACAATGGCTGACACGGTACCCCTACCAGCCTTCATCCCCACAAAATAGGCCATCCCGTCTTTGGGGTCACGGCCAATAATGATTTTTCTAATCAGTCCTTCCATCAGTTAAGAGAGATGCCGAGGTCGCCCAGCATGTCTCTCAACTCCCCACCGTCGTCTTCGTATGTGTTGTTCATGACGTCGATGATGATTTCTAGCTCGTCTCGTGAATCGAGGTTGTAGCTAAACAGAGATTTCATTTCCACTGACTCGTCCTCAGGGTTTTCAATTTCCTCCATGAGTCCCACGACGATGGCAGACATCACTCTGTTTTCGTAACCGCGCTCTCTCACCAGTTCTTCAATCTCAAGAACCTTGGCGTAGAGCTCCGAAAGGAATTCTGTGTCTTCGTAGTTCATGGCTTATTTTTGTCTAAGATACGACAACATGCCGAAATCAAAGGTTAAGAAGAAAAGGCTCTTCCGCGAGGTGTCATACCTCAAAGAAGATTACATCAACAAGAACTATCTCAAAGAGCTGCGGTCTACGCGCATCATGTTCTGCGAGGACAACGACATCTCATTTAGCCACCTGGAGTTCCTGCTCTGGGCGTATGACAAAGAGTTCTGGACCATCAACTACGCAGCTGATGAGTACGGGTTCAACAAGAAGAACTTCGGGAATCGAATCCTCTTTCCTTTGCAGCGAGCTGGCATGATCTACAAGCACTTCGACAAGCTCACCCCGTCAGACACCAGAGAGGATCACCTCTTCCGTGACGAGACCAAGATGAACTACCGAGTACGCTATGCCATAACGCAAAAAGCCCGCATGGTGGTGCAGGCTTTTTACAGAAGGTTAGAGAGCTGATCAGGTCAGAGCGTCGATGTCGTCATAGGCTCCTTGAGAGTCTTGGACGTTTCCGCCGTCAAGTCTGACTCTGCTCACAAAGGCATTCAGCAGGGCTTGCTCTGTGCTGTGAGCCACATCGAGTGCAGCCACTTCAGTCTCCAAGCAAGAGTTCTTCTCGATCGTACCACCGTTCTGAATCAGCCTTTCTTGGAAGGCGATCACGATGGCTCTGTCGTCAGGATGGGCTGCTGTGAGGTCTCTGATCTCTGTTGCCAGGCACGCACTGTTCTCTACAGTACCTCCGTTCTGAATAACCCTCGTGGCAAACTTAGACCTGAGGGATTCAAAGCGAGAGACTACTGTCGCTGTTGATGATGTGGTTAGACCTAGACCAAAGAACATTACTCTTCGTCGTCAGATGGTTCAGGGAAAAGCTCTGGGTGCAGCTCTTTGGCTTTCGCGATGTACTCAGCGTTGGCAGAGGAAGAGCCGAAGGTGTGAACACCAAGGCCAGCGATCCACACCAACTGGCTGTCCCAGCTTGCGTCAGGCTCACCATCCCACATCACATCGACGTGGTAATTGGATGACAGCACAGCAGCTGTCAGCTCATTGCCATCGTCGTCATAAGTGGCAGGGGTTGTCACGATGTGACCCAATCGAACCACTGAGTGGCGTGAGGCACCCTCTTCGTCAAGACCCAAGAGGTTGATCTTCGTTGTGGCAGCTGATTGGCTCCCAAACTCATATTTGCGGAAATATCTCATTCTGTTATGTTGTTAAGTCGATGCACTCGTCGTCAGTGAGGGCTCTGTCAAATAGGAACATGTTGTTAATAAAGAGCGGCTGATTCTCGCCATCAATCTTCAATGACTTGAGCTTACCATAGTTTGCTGGTGCAAAAGCTTGATACTTCTGAGCCCCGTCATAAAAGACAGTGAACTCACCAGTGCTCTTCACTCTTCTTACGATTACTTTGACTGGACCAGCCTCTGAGATCTGATGAGAAGCGGGGTCGTTGTCATTCTCGTCATCTGCGAAGTATATTACGGTTTTGATACCTCCATTCGCCAAATTTGCATAGCTTCTGTAAAACTTCACAGAGCTGGCGTTAAGGTCTGTTGTAGAGAGCCTGATTCCTGTCGTAGATCCATCACGGATGAGGGTGTCGTTCTTAGCAAGTTCGACGTACCAGGTGATGTCTTCACCACTCATGTAGTCTCCGAAGTCAACAGTGTCAGTTACATCGTCATTTCTTGTCACGCCAGCCGAAGTCCCGTGGTTCGGGATGTAAGAAGTAGCGTAAGCGGCTTGCTCAACTTGAGCTCCATACACATATATGTATTCGTCGCCGTCTCCAATCCAAGATGTTTGACCGTCGCTTTCGTTGATGAAAATCTGAAGTTCCGCAGATGATTGAGCCGCAGTGTTGTTCGGCTCTGTCACGCTGCACCTATACCACCCGTCACCCATGTCAACGATGGTTCCAAAGGCTCCAGAGTCCGTGGCGTCTACTGTCTCTACAGTTCCATTTTCTAAGTCAAACCAAGCTCTGGTTTGAGCGGTAGTCGCATTAAGCCTCAATCTCACAAAGTCGACATTCCCCTTCTTAGCAAACACAGAGCCTGTAACACTACCGCTTACAATGCTGAAGTCACCGCTATCTACTTGGTGGTTTACTGCGGTAGTATCATCGCTGGCCAAAAGCTTAGCAGCGTTGACAACTCCTTCTGGGGACTTTACGTCATTGTCAGTGACAGTAACGTTGCCTGCAGTCCACGCTCCAAAATACTCACTGTATGGAACCAAGTTCTTCCTAGTCGGCTCCATCAACAAGTGGGGGCAAGTGACATCGAGGTAGTCGAAGCGTGGGGAGTCTTCGAGAATCCCAGCCTTGCCTGTGGTGC
>FUIF01003723.1_pt1 | contig 14069 bp, 18 predicted proteins | sample 1003461 | NCBI WGS metagenome assembly FUIF01 (sample SAMEA80401918, study PRJEB19352) | marine metagenome | reverse complement strand
TTAAGGTTGAACGACACCAAGATGTCCTTGTTTGTCAACGGTGTTCACCAGCATACAACAGATATAATTAAGCAGCAAGACAATAGAGCGATTAGACTTTACTAACGTTGCTAACGACCAGGGTTATAAAGTAAACGATATACAGATTTTCACATCAGCTTTGTCAGACGCGGACTGCGAAGCGTTAACAGATATGAACGAATAAAATGAGAACATTTAGAAAATACTCCTTCGGATCTCAAGGAGCAGCAACTACTAAAATTAATGCCCTTGGTCTAGACGATGAAGGAGCGCCAACCCACAATCACTCTATTGTTATCCTTGGCAATATAGTTGAAACTCCTGCGGAATACGACGACGAGTTCAACGTTGTAACGCCAGCTGTCTTATCCTCCACCTACCATGTAGACGTATTGTGGGACGGAGATCCAGATCCTAGCTGGGACAATCAAATGGTGTGGTGTCCACCAATGGGGTTGCATACATTCGGCTCTTCAAGCGCTATTGCAGAGTGGACTCGCAAATGTAGAGAGTTACACCCAGAGTACTTTCCTCAACCTGAGGACGATATAGAAGGTGTTGACTGATGCTAGGTTTAGGCAACTCAATACGGGAGGTTCAGCAGCTCCATCTCCTGAACAGATACTTCTAAGCTTGTTTAAAACAAGAGTGCAGGCGGACGGCGGCGAAGTGGCTAATAACGGCTGCTTCATAAAAGGCGCTAGAAGGTTAACAAGATAAAAGGCTAAAGTATAACCGCTCTTAATGGGCGGTTATTTTTTTAGGGGCTAACCAGAGTGGGTTACGTGTAACTATATAAAAGTAAATTAAAGCGAATGAAATCTAAAGGTTTAGGAGACGATATCGAGAAGTTCACGAGGCTCACGGGTATCAAGACGCTTGCAGAAATGGCCGCGAAGTCTATAGGATACGAGGACTGCGGGTGCAACAAGAGACAAGCGTGGCTTAATAAACAGTTCCCATACAAACTAGATTAACATGTCAGTTAGCGTAAACTCAGTGTACCACAAGGTGCAGGCATTAGCGAACAAAGAACAGAGGGGATATATCACGCCTCAAGAGTTCAACTTGCTCGCCGATAAGGCTCAAAAAGAATTATACGAAGCGTACTTCCACGATAGAAGAACATCGGCTAAGAAGAATCAAACGTCACCAGAGCCGTTTGATGAGACTAGCATTATTGAAAAAAGGTTAGGGAGGTTCTTGCGTCACGTTAGAACAAGTGCCCAAGAAAAATACCTCACAACAGCAATAGGCAAGGCGTCTCAGTTCAATTTACCAAGCGACTTATACTTACTTCTCTCTGTAGACATTGACGGTACGCTAGCCTCTTACGTTAGCCCGTACGATTTACTAGCGATGAATACTAGCATATTAAAACCAAGCAGCGTCTTGGGCAACTACGTCTATCACTTCGAAAAGCGCGGCAGTTTAACTGAAATACAGCATATTGACGTAGACACTGGTAATATCGGCGATGGGCTACAGACAAGGGATCTGGTTGTTTACCCAGCTGTTCCAAATATAGAGTATAGTTCAACTCAAGAAGGTGGGAGTTATTATAACATACGTTTGCTCCGTCTGACACTCCTGATGAAAGTGAGTTTAATAGGGTTTCATTGAGATACTATGCTAAGCCAACGAAGCCGCTTTGGAACTTCGTGATCGTGAACGGCAAGCCGTTGTTTAGCACGCTTGACAGTATTGACTTTGATCTTGATTCTGCTGAAGAAGAAAACTTAGTTAACAGAATACTAGCACTTGCAGGTGTGGCTATGAAAAACCAAGACTTAGCAGCTCAAGGCCAAGGTTTGCAGACGGCTAAAAAGAACGAAGAAAATAACTAATGGCTTATTACGATACACCATCCGGGTTCGGTAACTACAGGTTTGTAACCTTAGCTGATATAATAAACAACTTCAACGCTATATACGTTGGAGAAGATAAACTCATTTCAAAAGCTTCTAGAGTGGACATATTGTTCCACGCTAAAAGAGGTCTTGCAGAGTTGAGCTACGACGTCCTCAAGTCTTTCAAGGCTCAAGAGGTCGTCGTTCCCAACACTCTGTCTATACCACTACCCCACGACTATGTTAACTACAGAGCTGTAACTCTCGTTGGTAGCGACGGTATTGAAAAGAATTTATACCCTACTGGCAAGACTTCTAACCCGTTTAAGGTACTGCAAAATGCGGACGGTTCTTACGAACTTACACAAGACGACCCAGATACTGAAGCCATAGAGCCATCAGGAGAGCTTCAGGAAAATTCTGATGGATCCACGCTTCATGAGAACTGGAAAAACAGGACATATCCCAACTTTGACAACGACGATTCAACAGACAACTACTTTATTGATGCTGACGGCCGTAGATATGGTTTAGATCCTCAACACGCACACCAGCATGGTAGCTTTTTCATTGACTACGGCAAAGGTACCATGCACTTTGGCTCAAGACTCGCTGGTGAAACAATCGTGCTGCACTATGTTAGTGATGGTTTAGGCGATGAGTCTGAGATGGTGATTCACAAGTTTGCAGAAGAAGCTATATACAAGTGGATAGCCTATGGCATAGTTGCTTCTAAGAGCAATATACCTGAAGGCGTTGTTCAGAGATTTAAGAAAGAAAGATTCGCTGAGGTTAGGAAGGCTAAGATACGTCTTTCTAACATAAAGATGGAAGAGTTCACTCAGGTCTTGAAGGGTAAGAGCAAACCAATTAAGTAATGGCAGAAATCAAACACACCTTTACCGCCGGCAAGATGAACAAGGACCTCGACGAGAGGCTTGTTAAGAACGGCGAGTACAGAGACGCGCTCAATATACAAGTTAGGACTTCTGATGGTGATGCGTCAGGCGCTGTTCAGAACGTGCTCGGAAACTCCAAAATGGTTGACGTACACAATTTTGGCTTAGAGACCGGTGATAACACCGCTGTGGGTGGCACATTAGATGAGGCTAACGACAAAGCATACTTTTTATTCGCCGCGCCTAAAGTTGACATGGACTTTCAGTCATACGTAAGGGGAGCTGAGTACTTTGACTTAATATATCAGCAGGACTCCAAGGGCGAGGGCAAGTATGTGTGCATAGACTTGTTTGACATAATAAGGGTAAGCTCAGAGTTCGGTAGCCCAATTGTCGATGGCCAGTTCTACAAGCTAGAAGTACCAAGCGATAGCAAGTACAGAGTAGGCATGAATGTTGTCGGTGTCAACTCTTCAAACAACAACCTTTTAGTGCCTGGCACGAGGATCAAAGCCATAGAACCCGCCGCAGGTGGTGGATCTTGGATAATATTTGATCGCTTACAAGATTGTGACGCATCAGATATAACGCACTTTAGATTATTCTCTAGAAAGAGTTACTTAACTTTGACCCTGAGAAAATACTTCCAGCAGTTGATGTGCTGGATGAGTTCCTGTTATGGACAGACAACGTCACGGAACCAAAGAAAATAAACATTAAGAGGAGCATAGCCGGCACGTCTCAGATAAACGTTCAGCACACCAAGTTAATGCTTAAGGACACTTCCGGCAACCTCCAAGAAGCTAGCAGTGTTTTGTCAAATATAGACGAGTCTTGGCTGAGAGAGGAGCATGTCACAGTTATTAAGAAGTCGCCGTTGTTGGCCCCCAACCTGGACATGAGCTCAACCGAGAGACCAGGCACAACGTCTTACGTATTCAACACTTTAGACGTGTCCTCTTGGGAGGCTGGGCAATCCGTGACCCTAGCTAATGTTCCTAACGATATAGACTGGAGGGTTGGCGACACTCTAACGTTAGAGTCAGTAGAGACAAACGCTGCTGGTACAGCTAAGGTACAAGTCACTGAGACTTCGGGTACTGATGTAATAGTAAACGTGCTTAGCGTATCCTCATCACTCACTAATACATACCTAGTTTGGGAGGTTACTCTTGACGAGAAGCGTCCAATGTTCTCTAAGAAGTTCCCTAGGTTTGGTTATAGATACAAGTATGAAGACAACGAGTACTCTTCTTTCTCGCCATGGTCTGAGTTAGCGTTCCTACCGGGTAAATACGACTACGAACCTAAAAAAGCATACAACCTCGGTATGGAAAACCAACTGAGGCAGTTGACGGTTAAAGACTTTGTTGTAGACGAAGCCTTCAAGCCTGACGACGTTAAGGCTATTGAAATACTATATAAGACTACTGACTCACCTGTCGTTTACGTAGTTAAGGAAATAACAAGAAACAAGGGTCAAGAGTGGGATCTGTTTTCAGATAATGGTGGTGAGCTAGTTATAACCTCTGAAATGATTCACAAAGCTGTTGAATCTAACCAGATACTCAGGGCTTGGGACAACGTGCCTAGACGCGCTAGAGCTCAGTCGATAACAGCTAATAGACTTGTGTATGGAAACTATGTACAAGGCTACGATATAACGGGTCCTGTAACTCTTGAGCAGTCTATTATCAGTAAGGACGTAGCTGGAGATGTTGACAAGTCAGTAAAGACCCTTAGAACCTATAAGTGGGGCATGGTGTTCGGTGATAAGTACGGTAGGGAAACTCCTGTCGTTGGAACTGGATCTACATACTACGCTGATAGGCTGTCTATATCTCAGTCGGTAAGCAATGACGTATACGTAGGTAAGGACTTAGCTGGCAAGTCTAACTCATTTAAACTCAAGCAGAGCTGGTCGACGCCTAACAGGCAATACTTCCCAGACTCTTGGATGGAGTACGTTAGGTATTACGTTAAGGAAACATCAAACGAGTACTACAACCTCGTTATGGATCGCTGGTACGACGCTGAGGACGGTAACGTTTGGGTGTCGTTCGAGTCCGCCGACAGGAATAAGGTTGATATTGAGACTTACCTCATACTCAAGAAGGAAAACGGGTCTGACATACCTGTCACTGAGGAAGCTAGGTTCAAGGTTATAGCCATAGAAAACGAGGCGCCAGAGTTTATAAAGCAGCAGCACCTTTCAATGGGCACTGTAGAAATGTCTCTGTATACTAGCCACGATGCTGACAACACTCCAGACTTCGTTGATAGAGTTTACTTTGAATTACCAGCGTTAGACTTCGGTTCCTTTGTTTCGCCTTCAAGCTTTAGAGGAACTCCTATGCTTAGGGTTATCGCGCAGATGAGCGACGGCCGAAAGTTGTCAACTAAACCAGTTGTTATTACTAGGTTTGTAGCGCCAGAGGACGGGCAAGATGGGTCTATGAATATAGACAGATCGTTTGGTTTATCTGGAGATCTTGCTAACCGCGCAGTGGCACTAGGCTACTTCAATGGAGATATAGCCACGGCTATCAGCGACATAAACTACGAGTTTGAGTTTGCGGATAGAGTCGTAGAAAATAGACCTGAGTTCGACGGCAGGTTCTTCGTTAAGATCGAAAGGAACTCTACTACAGACCAAAAGGTGCTCAACGTGCTGGAAGGCGAAAGAACCTTCAATGTTGTCGATCAAGTTGAAGCAAGATATGTAGAGACGTCGACGCGTAATAACCCAGCGCCTAATGACTCCGACCACCTTGGTCCACACAGCGCGGACACGGGTAACGATCTGCTTGGTTATTTTGGAACTGATAGTGAGTTTTTCGACTTCGCTAATTGCAACCAAGATTACGACACTAGAAACTTTTGGAGAGACTTTGGTACTGGTTGGTTCTTAGACAACGCCACTCAAGGTACTACGGCTACTGGACTGCCAGACAACTGGGGTGTAGACGGTGGTAACAGGGTGGTTTGAGCATGTCGTTAACGACGGATACAAACACATACGATCGTATAGCATTTGGTTATAGAGCGCAAGTGCTACCTACCGAAGAGCTTGGGTTTAAGGCTCACATGCTTTCGCCTGGCAAGGTGTTTAGGTTTGCCGATGACCCAAACTCAACGTTGTACAAGATCGTGGGTGGGCAGGACGAGTGGAACAACGTCCACAACTACGCCGACAACTTCGGTTTCTTCGACGGTTCTTGCGAGAACTGCAGTGCTGACGAAAATCCAGAGTCTTGCAAAAGAATCACATTTAGAACCAAGTTTAGAAGACTGGATGACTTAGGTAACGAGACTAACGAAGGTATAGACATAAGCGTTTGGGATCCTAGAGGTCAGGTTAAGTTTGACGGTAGCGGAAACAATAGGCTTTCTATAGAGCTCCTTGAAGTAGCGCTTACAGACAATCAACCACTTAGATCTAATGGAACTAGAGCCGCTGTATTTGAAACAGAGCCTAAAGAGGATGTTGGGCTTGATATATACTATGAGGCTTCCAACAGTATACCTTTAAAGATTAACGCTCAGAACGTGTCTATGTACGCGCCACTCAACTCTAGCGTCAGCATTGTTGATGGTGATACATCTGTTGACGCTGGGTACGTTGCATCCCATAACGAAGACAAAATAACTGTATATGGAAACGCAGACATACTCAGAGGCTCTACTATTGCGTTTAGTCATGACAACGGCACTGTTACTTACGCCACAGTTGGAGCCCACTTTGTTGAAAGTGATGGCGTCCCTGTTCCTAGTATACGAGTAGACGCTACTGGAGGTGGCACAGCTACAGCCACTACGATTACCGTTGCTTCACCTGGAGGTATACTGGTGGGCATGCAGGTCACTGGTCCAGGTATACCACCTCTTACTACAGTGGAAGCTGTTAACGGCGGAGTTATAACTATCAGCAACGCAGTAACTGAAAACAGTAGCTCGGCTACGTTTAGGTTTTACACTGTAACGAACTTGATAGCGCTTAATCCTAACGTTTGGCAGCAACCGATTGATCTAGGGTGGTTTAACTGTTACTCATTTGGAAATGGCGTAGAGTCTGATAGAATTAGAGACGACTTTAACACGCCAACGATAGACAATGGCGTATCGGCTTCAACGACTATAACTGAGTACGGTGAAGAGCGTAGGAAGAGCAGCTAATATACTCTGGCTTGTATAACTCGATGTCTGGTGTAAACAACCTGAACGAGTTCAATATGGCTGAGAAGATAACTAAAGACATAAACCAGTGTATGGGTCTGTGCAAGCGCTTCTTACTAGAGATGTAGACTTAATTACCTTCTTGGAAGACAAGGTCGGTAATATACTAGCTAATAAGGATGCGTTGTTCAACGCTGACGGTAAGGCCAACTTAACGGCTACGGACAAAGTTCTTGGTCAATTTGTACCTTACACCGGTGCCTACGGTATATCAACAAATCCTGAGTCACTAGCTAAGGACGAGTTTAGGTGCTACTTTACTGACAAAGCAAGAGGAGCTGTTTTAAGGCTGTCTAAGAACGGTATAACTCCTATATCGAATGTTGGTATGAGAACTTACTTTAGAGACAATCTAAAGCACTGTAAGGATCTCGTAGGCACGTTCGATAAAGTTAACGGGGAGTACAACTTATCTATGCACGCTTGGCCTAACATGCCTTTGAAGCAAGATATAACAGTCACGTTCAACGAAGCCGGCAAGGTGGGTGTCATTCAAGTCGTTTGTCGCTAGCTGCGGTGAGACTGTCGGCGGCGTTTATATGACAGCACCTAGCTCTAATAATATATGGAAGCACTACGACAAAGACGTCGCTAGAAACAACTTCTACGGTGAACAGTATAACTCCTCTATAACATTACTGCTAAACGACAGCGCTAGCTCAGTTAAGCAGTTTCAAAATTTGAGCTATGAAGGGTCTCAGTCTAGAGTTGTTGAGCATGACTACGAGGAAGATGTGGATGCTAACAGTCTTGCAGGCGACGGTCACGTTGCTTTTAAAGTAACTAACCCCTATACTGGAGAAGTTGGCAATACCTCGGGTCTTGCTCGAGACTTTGAGTACTATAACCAGGAAGGTAAAAATGGTTGGTATGCATCTGTCGTGCGCACGGACTTGGAAGAAGGACACGTTGACGAGTTCATTGACAAGGAAAACAAGTGGTTCAACTTCATTAAGGGTAATGCTACTACAGTAGAAAACTTAGATACAAGTGACTTTACAGTAGAGGGTATTGGTAGAATAAGGAGCGTACTCGGCGCGGTTACGACCACAGAGGCTACCCCAACATATACGGTAACGATTAAAGACGATCCAGATGAGTAATTATACTGTCAGTCAACACACTACGACGGGTGAGGAGGATACAACCCTCCCCACCACCGTTAATTTAACTATAACTCCAGACCCAGGCTACGTTGTAGCTGCCGCTGATTTCACCACTGAAACTTACCAGCTTCTATAACTGCGGTATCTTTCTCAGATTCAGCAGCGGCGTACTCGCTGGAGAACACAGTGATAGCAGCGCTTAGCGTTACCTACACTATCGGAACGTCAAATGCTGAGATACTCGTAGATATAGACGGCAGCGCTGAGCCATGGGACCCAGAGGACGGCACTGGGCCTAGATCAGTCAGCACTACTGTTAACATACTTGACTCAGGTGCAAGTGGTAGCACGTTGACTATAACACCTACATCAGGTGCTACTAGCACGGATATAGATCATTCTTCAGGTTACTCAGGCAAGCAACACACTATCGTCTCCAATAGAAATGAGTTGGAACCCATAGCTGACTTTACGCTTCAGGCTACAGGCTCTAAGTACATTGAAGGCGGCTTATCAGCTGACTTCAGCGTGGGTAATAGCGACGCCTCTGAATACATTGACGTCGCGATTACTGGCACTACAGCAACAGACGATGGTGGTGTTACTAGAATAACAGGTCAAGTTCTAACCAGAGCGAATGACGCTAGATCGGCTAGCGAAGATATATCAGTTCTTTTAGATAGGTCTATTGTTGATGATATTTCTGAAGACAATGTTATAACTGCGTTTAACTTTGGCTCTAACGTTATAGCTACTAAAGGCGAGACTAGGCTGCTTAAGGTTTATGGTACACCTGGCGCTACTGGCACGTTGAATGTTAAGAAAGACACTGTTTCCGAAACTGGATATCCTGTCAGTATAGAAATACCTAAGTCCGGTGTGTATGAAGACGTGTTCACGTTTAGCGAACTGAAGAGTACCACTACAAACGCGGCGTGGGAGATTAGCATACAAGCAACCAACTCGACTACGCTATCATCTAGTATACCTGGTAACGGAAGATTAAGTGCAATACAGTATCGTCACGTTTCTCTTTCCGTTGAAGTTGATCTAACTAGCTTTGGATCTAACACGACCCCAACCACTCTTCAGCCTGAAGTTTTTGAAGGGCCTGCTTATACTGACGGTAATGACTTAGCGTACTTAGGCTTTGATTCAGTTAGGACAGTGCAATATACAGTCGTCAACAATGTTAACACGTGGTCTGCTGCGCCTGGCATTGACTTAACTAACTTTGATAGAGAGTTTACTAACACTGACTCATCGACAAACGGCGGCACAGACTTCCGTATAATAAAAGAAAACATAAGTCTATCAGGTAGCACGGCTGTGATAACATATACTATTGTGTTCAACGCCTTTGGTAACGACAGATGTTTCAAGCAGTTAGATTTATCTAGAATAATACAAGGAAGATAATCATGGCTAGATTAGAATTAAGATTTGATAACTCAGGTGCTCAGAACAGTGAGATATTACCAGGGTTTGGAGCTTCAGCATTCGACACGCATTACGGGTCTAACGTCCGTGATTCAAACGTAGCGCCAGGGGATTTAATATACGCTGTTACGGATATAGGTATAGCGTGGAACGGCTCTGGCTACGTGGGAGCAAGAGATGCTAACGACTTTTACTATGTAGGTAAAGTCGGTAAGGTCGGTCAAGGAGTTACCGAATGCCTACTTGCACTGTTTTAGAATTGGATTGGGATCCAACTGTTAGAGTGCCTACCGATACCGACTTTATATTCTACGTGAAAGACCACGCAGGCCATGATCGTGGACCTAAAGGTTATTATGCCGAAGTCACTATGGTCAACAACAGCACTGAAGAAGCCGAGCTCTATGCTGTCAGCTCTGAGATAAACGAGAGCAGTAAATAAGAAGCACTGAGTGTAATTATTTAGTTAGCAATTTAATTAAATGGAAAGTAAAGAGTTATCAAAAGACTTCAGGTCTATGGTGACCTCCTTAGAAGCTAACTTAAAGAATATAGCGGACGGAGAAGTAACTGTAGCCGGCACAGACGAAAAACCTATAGTACGAGACAGTGATCTAATACCTATAAGGCATCACTACATGGATGGTGTGTATGTAAGAGAGATGGTTATGTACAAAGGCATGGCGGTCATTGGGCATATACACAAGCATCTTCACATGTGCTTCTTGCTAACTGGCCACGTTACAGTAGCCAACGAGGACGAAACTGTAGACTACGTAGCCCCTTGCTATATAGTGTCTACGCCTGGTGTTAAAAGAGTTTTGTACGCTAACGAAGATTCTCTTTGGTTTAACGTACATAAGAACCAGAGGATCTAGACGATCTAGATACTCTTGAGAGACAGATAGTAGCTATAAGCTACGAAGAATACGAAGAATACCTAAAACAAAAATAAATGGCATTTGTAGCATTAGGGACAGCTGCCCTTATAACAGCTGGCGTTTCAGCGGCTGGCGCCGGTATTGGCGCTATATCAGCTAATAGGCAGAGAAAAAAGCTTGAAGAAAAAGCCGCGGCTAGCCGTGTCGAAATGGAAAGGCTCAAGAACGAGTACGCTTCTATAGACACTAGCAACCCATTTTTAAACATGGAGAACGTGTACGAGGACGCTACCGTAGACCAAAGAGCTGCTGAGTTCCAAGCTCAGCAATTTCAACAGTCACAAGCGAATATACTTGGTGGCTTAGGTGAAGCGGCCGGTGGTAGCGGTATAGCAGCGTTAGCACAGCAGTTAGCTCAGTCAGGTCAGTTAGCTTCTCAAAAGGCGGCTGCAGACATAGGTAAGCAGGAGCAAGCTAATCAAAGAAGCATGCTGAGCGAAGCCGCTAATATACAAAGAAAAGAACGCGAAGGCGAACTCAAGTCTAGGCAGCAGCAAAGAGACCTAGCCGGAACTCTTTTAGGCATGTCACAACAAGAAACAGCGGCATACACCACTGGCGCAATGCAAGCGCAACAAGCGGTGCAAGAGTCTATAACATCAGGCGTAGAGGCGTCGCTAATGCCGGTACTACGTACATGAACCAAGCATATTAAAATGGCTGTAGATACAACACTTATTCAGGGAGCTGGCCTAGTGGCCAAAGCCGAAGCTGATAAAATGGTCTCTAAGGGCAAGATGGCCCAAGGGATCGCTGACTCAGTATCTGGTGCAGTAGAAGATCTTCGTGACGAGTCTTACAAGATTCACGAAGAAAAGCAAACTGCTGAAACAGATATTGTAGGTAAGATCCATGAGAACATGGATGAGATACTTGCTGATCCTAGTCTGCCAGACGCGGACAGAGAGATGATACAGAACATGCTCATGGGCGGTGGAGACCCTGTTCTCGATGAGAAGCGCACCACGATGTCTGATGTCAAAGGGTCTGACCCGGAAGATCCAGACAAAGGGTTTTTTGGTAGAGCTAGGGATGTTAGAGAAGCCAACAAAAAAAAGACGCGAGGCCAATCATGAAGCGTTGATGGAGCATAGTTTGAAAGACGCTTATATCAACGGTAACCAACAGCAAAAAGAACAAGCGTTAAGGCAATTAAATAAGGTGGCTAAAACGTCTCAAAGACTACGTTGCTTTAAGACAGACCGCCGCAGAAATGCAGTCTAGTGGCGTCATGTCTAATCCGGAAAGGTTTGCCAACGATCCAAAAGCATTGGGGATGCTTGAGGCTTTAACAGACCCTGCTAAGCCTATGAAAAACGTAGACGGCGAGTTGGTTTTAGAAGTTGACGGTGAGACTATGAACATGACTCAAGTGACTAAGACTCTTGAGGACTCCATGGTTGACGTTGATTTTAGAAGCAGGTATGCAGACAACATGGCTAAGTTTGTCCAGGTTGCAGGTACAGAAGGTTCGGCTCCATTTGACAGAGCAACAACCGAGTACATCGTAAGGGATCAAATCATGCTTGGCGCTAACATGCAGTCCATGATATACGACCCACACCTTTCGCCAGACGGTAGTGGAGAGTCGTTTTACAGCCACTTGAAACATGTTTTAGAGAATAGCACTTATGGTGATCTTGGTATTGATGCGGCCAATGTAGTCGACGATACACCTGATAGTGGCATCACAGCTGAAGACGCCGAGCAGATAGCTAATGAGTTGTTGAAAGATGAGAACTTAACGAAGCAGTATTTGACAGCTTACTACACTAACAAGATAAGAGACCAGTATAATGCGGTTCGCGGATCCCAAGAGGAAGAGCCGCCAGATAATAACTGGAACAGCCAGTCACAAGGTGGAACTACGCCTTAACGTGTGACTATATATCAGACATGCTAACACGGGTAACTAACGAAACAGTAATATGGAGGTAAAATTATACCAAGTAGACGGTAAGAAGTACAACGTTTCTGCTGATAGAGAACAAGATTTTCTTACTAACTTTCCTAACGCGGTACTGCTGGGAAAGATACAGGGCTCACCGGAAAGCGCGACCGAGGAGTCGACCCAAGCGCAGCAGCAGGATACGCAAGCCCAACCGCAGCAGGAGGAGGAGACACCCAGTTCTGGGGATTCGTCGCAGGAGAGTGGAGATTTGGGCTCTCCAGAAGACTACGAGCCAGCGGCCAAGACAGCTAAGGATGCTATAGATTTCCGTGAAATGATCACGGTCGTGGATAAGGATGAGGACGAGGTAGTAAATGCTTTCCTTAATAGCCCACAGTTTCCAGGTATAGGTATTGAGAAGGCTGGATTTATGTTTGGTAACGCCGTTCGTATTCAGTTGCCAGACGGTACAAACAAGTACGTAGACCTCAAGGGCGATCATGAAGAAGCTAAAAAGGCTTTGGAAGAGGTCAAAGAGTGGTATGCCTCTAATGGCGACGACCCAAGGGTTGCCATGGGGGATATACTGGGTAGACGCTACAGTAGCTCTACTGCATCCGGCGAGACGCACTTTGATACCGACGAGTTACCGTCTATGAACAAAGCCCTGAAGTCCGCAGGTTACACTATAAAGAATCACGCTGGCAGGTACAAGCTCATGCATAACGGTGAGTTTGTGAAAGACGAGGAGGGAAACCTTTTTGTTGGAGATGCACCTGATATACAGAGCTACGTGTGGAATAATGTCACTGATGAAGAGTTAAGTGGTCTAAGGGAATACGCTAAAGGCAAAGGTGAAACCCTGACAGCCGAGGCTATGACTAAGAAAGAAGAGTTCTACTTAGACCAGACCGACGAAGACTCTTTGCCTAAGATGCTTAACGAGGGTTTTCTTGATACTACGTTCGCAGGGGCTTTTGAAGAAGCCGGCATAAGCAGCGAGGATCAAAATGCTATTCAAGAGTTTTTAGACACGGACATAACTAAGACAATCGAGATGTCTGGTGGTTATGGGCCTGATGGCAGGGTGGCGGCAGCTACATCACAAACTATAGTAGATAAAGAATCTAGACTTAAAAGGCATAAGCAGTTAAAGCAAGCCATAGAAAGTGGAGAGGTTCAGCTAAGTGAAGCTGGAAAGGAAGAAGTATTAAACCTTCTTTCTAGTGGAGGTAAGTTAGACATAAACAACTTGGCTGACAATTTCCCTGGTGAATTTAACAGGTACAAGCAAGGTCAGGCTTCTGAGCTAGCTGGTTTGTATCTAGAGCAGAGGTTTAAGGACGACCCTGACATGGTTGCTATTAGATCTCACTTTGACGGCACTACTTCTAAGTACACTGTTGAAGAAGAGTATGAGCCATTTAAGCAGAGAGGCGAAGCCTTAACAAAAGAGTTCAATGCTATAAAAGCTAATTTTGATTCAGAAATAGACTCGTGGGAGAAGGACTTGGAGGGCACAGGTTTGGGTGTTAAAGTGTTTGGAGAGGGTGAGACTATGCAGATTATCGTTCATGGTGAGAACGAGAATAAGCGGAGAGCCATGCAGACTCGCATTGATAAGATTATATCTAATCAAAAGAAGGAATCTAGCAAGTTATTGAATGCACAAGATGTGTATCAAA
>FUIF01015947.1_pt1 | contig 14090 bp, 26 predicted proteins | sample 1003461 | NCBI WGS metagenome assembly FUIF01 (sample SAMEA80401918, study PRJEB19352) | marine metagenome | reverse complement strand
TCACCTACATTCGGTTCACCGAGCCCGACCTCAGCGTGGCCGGCAAACCAGTCGTTGCAAGTCCGAGACCATCGAGCAGGAACCTCCTAACGAGGGTCCCGTCCTTCGTCTGAACTCGGAACAGAGTCTTTCCTTCGCTGAGAACTTTGAAGGCGTTCCACAGATCTCGAGCTACCTCTCGGAGTCGGGACGCTGTCTGATGGTCGTCTTGCGATACCGCGAAGTTGGCGGATCGATCGATCTTCTCAGCCTCTCTTTTGACGTGTTCGTGAGCGTTGGTGCCACCATAGGCAAGCATCACGAACTTGACGGCATCCTTACGCGTTCGCAGCTTCATTGACTTTCTCCACTACGACTTTGTTGCTGATTCGGTTCCGAAGCCACGTCTCGAGGTCCCTGCTCTGTTCTTCCTGACCATAGAGCCAAGCAAGAGCATCCTCGGCTGTGACTTCTCCACGCTTCACCTTCTCGCGCATGGAACCGGCGACCACGACCTTCTTTGTCGCTTTTTCTTTCTTCTTGTCCTTGTTGGACTTCCTCTTCTTCTTTGCCATCTGGATTCCTCCTTCAATTGGCTTCCGGACTTCTTTGAGCAACCCCCGTACCGGCTTTGGGACGCCGTGAAGGGAACTCCCTTCTCGAGGAGAATGTCTAAGGATTAGACAGTGGGTTCACTCGTCGTATTCTCCGATCAGTTCCTGGTCAAACTGAGTCGCGCAGTAGTCAGAACAGAATCCGTCGTCACTTTTAGACGGTTTATAGTCTTCGAAGCACTGACGACATGTTGGCTTCAGCTCCTCTGGCCAATCCTCACCGAAGACTTTGTCTCCAGGGAGGGGAGTTACGCCGAGGGTCCCGTCATAAAAGACCTTGTCTCCCTTGTAGACCTTTGCCCTAAGGCCAGCATACCCGTCAATACCATTCTTGGCCATTTCCCAAGACGTCTGAAGACTGAGAATGGCGTTCCACGGCTCGACATAGGAACCAAACAAGATCCATTCGCTACCTTGAAGTGTTTCGACTTTAGTCCTCATCTGGTTTCCTCTTTCGTGGTTTGTCCCACCACTTCTCATGGGCCATGAAGAAGAGAGAACTTGTTGGTAGGTAAATCAGGAGATACCCGAGCCCATCCTTAAACTCACCGGTCCAGGCATATACAGAAGCAAACCCGAGAAGGGTTGATATGGTCTTCCAACAGACCGTCTTCCATATGAGCCTTTTCTTGGTCACTTCTTGAGGGTACTGTTGACAGCTTGATCGAGCACCGTTTGCGCTTGGGCGACCAGGGGATACTTCGGGAAATCCATAGGGATCTTCGATAGGACTTCAATCGCGATTTCACACCTCATGACGTCGGAGAAAGCGAAGCTCTCCACTGCTTCCTTCCTTCTCTCACATTCCTTGCTTAGGTGTCGAAATGAAGCTCGACTTAAGAGAGCATAAGCCTCGTCAACTTGCTCTCGGAATACCTCTGGACGAACAAGGACGCTTTCGTCTCCGATCTCACAGGTGCTCTCGACAGTGAGGAACCCAGATCCAAGTCGATTCTCGAAGACGGTCCTTGCCGTATCAGGATCGACGTCTCTAACGAGGTAAACTCGAGAAGGTTCCGAATAAATCGAGACCTCAACGTCCAAGACTGACGGATTATGATATTCGAGGGCCTCGTCAGTGCAACTTCGGATCTTGACTCCTTCGTCTATGGTGAGTTGGATTGCCCACACATTGATCTCGTCCGGGTCCTCTGCCATCCGTCGGCACATCTTAATGGCTGACTTTGTGTTTGAATGAACGAACCCGAAACATTGAGACGTCAGCTCGTTTTTCCTCTGATAGAGGATGGCGTATCTATGATCTACGAAATCAGGGTGAATTGAGAGGATCATATTAGACCTGGTTCTTGAGAGAGTACCTCTTCGATCATGTCCTTTGTTTTGGAGAAGAGGAACCCATTCTTGATTCTTCCTCTCTTGTTCCATTCCACTTCGGAGAAACTGAGTTCGGTCATGAAGGCGGACGCGGCTGGGAACGAAGTGAGAGCTTTGTCTCTGTCGTTCATGAAGGCCAGGATATTCTCAAGAATCCGGACGAATCCGGAGTCACCCTTGACCTCTTCGTGCACCTGAATGAAAGCTGCTCCGATACCACACGCGTCTCTTGGGTCTCCCTTCACACTGATTTTTGGCTGCGGCATTCTGACGAACCATAGGGCGGAAGACAGATACTTGGTGGTTGCACCTTCCACGATCTCTCGATCGTAATGACCTCTCTTTCTCTTTGATCCTGCTTCTGAGTCGTCTTCTCCGAAGTGAGCAGCCCGTATCAGGGTTGATATCTTGGTCAACTCGTCTTCTCGGAGGTTCGGACGGCGCTCTCGCGCAGCCACAAACACTATTTCGTTGAACGTTGCGTTCATGAGACACCTTCCTGGGGACATTTGGGGAGGGAATTGTCTTCCTTCAAATAACGTGCCATCAAAGGAAGAGGGTCCTCGCAGGAACGGTTAGTTCACGGTTTGGACGGAGTGTCTAAACCTTGTACGAATCGGCGATCCACACTGCGAGGTTGGTAATGAAGTAAAAGATAGCGGCAAGACCCGCGATTCTGATCAGAAAGAAGACCATGTCTCGGAGAATGAAACGGCCATAAGCCTTTCCATTGTCAATTCCTCGTTCGTTAAACTCGTGGAGAATCTCTTCGAGATTTCTCTCGATTCCGTCAGTCGACCTGTTTGCCTTCTGAGATCTGAACATAAGCCAACAGGTCAAGAAGAAACAGGCCCCTACCACCGAGAGAGTGGTTATCACGATGTTTTCGGGGATCATGCTATTGGGCTCCTCTCTATTCTCGGGAATACCTTCTTCCACTTAGACCAGTTGTCAAGTCCAAGCTTCCTCATCTTCTTGATACTGACGAGAAGGTCCTTGTTTGGGACCGTCTTCCTGATCGACCTGTGTTTGTAAGGACGGTCAGTTGGCCATTCTCTCAATAAACCGGTCAGAACCCACTGCACGAAGTAGGTGTTAGCGGACCGAATGTAAGACTTCCTGTTGAAAAGAAGGCCGAAGAAGCCGAAACTTTTCAGGAGACCAATAGTCATGGCCTCACATTCCCGCTCGTTGTTCAGGATTCTGGTAATGTAGTCCCAGAGTGTCTTCTCGTCAAGCTCAATATCCCCATTCAGCCAGACGTCGATTATGTCGTTGACGTCCTTCCCGCCTTCGAAGCATTCCACCCATGAAGTGGTCTCGAGTTCCCACTGTTTCATGTGACAGAACTCGTGAATCAAGGTTGGAAGCCAGACCTTCCATGGATTCTTGGTGGCAACAGCGAGGACCTTCTTTTTGTGGTGGAAGTATCCCGCGCACTTGAATCCCTCCCACAGGACGTGTTCTCTGTCCGTGAGAACGAAGTCAATCCCGTTAACTTCGCATTGCTTCTTGGCCTCTTCTATGAAGCGATCAATCTTTTTCTTCGGATAGAACATGACTACCTATTTCCTCGTAGAAACCGAGAAGAGATTCCTCGGCTTCCCGCTGAACTGCTTCGAGTCGTTTTGCCGATCCGTAGGAGAGAATGTTGTTGTTGACGAAGGAGAACCATATGAACTTTTTTTCTGGTTCCAGCCACTCTATCTTGGCACAGAACCTCTTACTGTCCCCAAAGGTCCATTCGTCGGATCCTTCTATGTGTTCCCACTTCATTAGAGATCCTCAAATGCCCACTTTTCCGGGAGCTGGACCATGTCCTCGGTCAAAGCTCCAGTTCCTACGAAGCGGACTTGGTTCGAGTATGGGCCGAGATTCTCGAGAATCCAATCTGCTACCGTCTCGGTCAGCTCACTTCTCATCCCGGAGACTTCATGGTCAATGTAGTTCGCGAAGTTGAGAGAGAGAATGACGTCTTTCCCACAGTCATTCGTCTGGATCGCCTCCCAGAGATTCTGGAGACTGAACGTGGCGATCCGACGGGGGAGCTTGGTGACGGAAGTCATCTCCATGATTGGGACCGGACTCCCGCTGCTCTCAGTCACTTCTTCCCAAGTCAGCTCTTCCTGGTCCGGGTACCAATGACCGCTGTTCCCCTCGTATACGGTGTGAGGGACTCCACGCTGAACCTCGTCCCAAGTCAGGTGTGTCCCGTCCTCACCAAGATATTTGTTCGAATTGATTCGGATAGGGAGGGTTCGGAGGTTGATCACGACCGGACCGGCATACTTTGGTGCCAAGAACATGTCCGAAAGGGCCTGAGCCGTCGTGACATTCCGCGAGGTCGTATAAGGGAAGAACGGACCGTTCAGAGACAGAGGGAACCCTTGAGCGATTTCACACAGACCAGATTGCCCTTTCTCGAGCCTTTCTGTGATCTCCTCGGCCACGTCACAGACGTACCCCGCCAACCACGGAATGTCGCGTGCTGTTTTCACGGAAGGGCGACGAAGTACCTTCCTGGCTAAAGCGGACCCACACCCGTGGCAGGTGCTCCCCTTCGACGCGGTTCCGGTATGACGGACCGTGCTCTCTGCACCGTCAAACCCAGCCAAACCCTGTTCGAACATCGCGTCAAGCTTGGCGTCGAGAATCATCGCGTTCGGGTCAATTCCCAACTTGGACGGGGGCACTCCATTGTCTACGATCTCTCTTTGGAGGGCCGGAAGCTCGATGATAGAACCAGCCCCGATGTAGAGCTTCTCGAGCTTGTCTACCAAGTATGCAACCGAGTTCAGTTGCTGATAGAAAAACTCGCGTCCGTCCTCAAGTCGGACCCAATGCCCCGCCTGAGACGAGAAAGCATTACAAGCGAACTGGAAGTTGTCCGCATGTTCACCAATATAGGACGCGATCTTACCCTTACCACTCGACCCGAATTGACCATCCATGAGAAAGGTCAACTTCCCTGGAACAAAGCAGAAATTGGTATCCAAACTAACTCCTTCGAACCGACGATGTCGGGATATCCCCACAGGTACAGCGATACACTACCTTGCGACCAGGGTATTTGACGACAACCTGGCTTGGCGTCAGGTCTCTCCCGCAGAAGCACCTACGGGGTCGCTGGACCGATTTGACCTTGTTCTTCTTGGCTACCATTTAACCCCCTACGATCCAAGGATACTGAGTTTTGCAGCAACGACACACTACCCGCTTATGTGTAGAAGCAATTCGCTTGCCAGGGGTGCCGACGGTTTTGGCGATGATCGGCAGTGACTCCACCTTAGGTGAATTGTAAGACCTGACGCTTACGTTCTGTTTGGCATAGATCCTTTTGTCTCCACAAAAGAAGCATGCTTTCGTCCACTCAATTGTCATTCTCTTCGGCCTCTTCCACAAACTCGACCTTCTGAATTGCGTCGGACCGAAGGAAGGTTGGACGAAATACTCCCGACCACTCTGCTACGAACTCTATTACTGAACGACCGTCAACGATTTGTTCCCTGACAGCTTCAAGGTCACTGACGTAGTGCCTATCGTCTGCCTCGACGGCTGCTACGTCCTTGTAAACACGGACCAAACCGGGAACACCCGTCAGGCCCTTTGTGTCCTTCCAACCGGCTTCTTTGAAGAGCCTGAGGATAGACGCCACCAGGTCTTCAAGGGTGGACTTTGGGTCTCCCTTGTGAATCTCGATTTGAAGAGCAAGCATGTTTGGGAAGTCAGCGGAAACGTAATCTCCGGGTCCAACCTCCAACATAAGGGCACTGCTGGGCTCAAGGTTAGGTTGCTCCATCAAGCAGAGCTGTTCCCACTGACCCCTAAGTTGGTAAAGGTACTCTCCATCGTTGAAAAGTTCACCCTTGACGGGATCCCTACCAACTTCTTCCTTGAATCGTGTGGTCAGATTCTTCATGTGCCCTCGATTTTACCGTCAGAATCTCGGTTTGTCAAGTTGTCTTTCCAACCTTGCTCTTTTGTAGGCTGAGAAGCGGCTCTTCCTCTTGAAAGGGTTCCACCTTGATGGTTTCCTTCGCTTCCTCCAGTTCATGGTTAGGAAGTCAAATGAGGGACCCAGTTCGGTCTCATCGGGTCCATATACCTTCAGGTCCAGGAGCCTCTTCATCACGCTCATGAGAGTGGCTGATGCAAGGTGTGTGCCATGGATAGGGAGAGGGTGGATGAAGGGGAGTATAGGGGACCGGTGGGGGCTGGAAGGATACCCAACAGGAACAACATCCGGATGAGAAAAGATCCTTTGACAGCCGAAGAAGAAACCCTACCCTTAGGAATCCTCGGAAGAGTGAAACGGAGAGGTTGCTTGATGCGTCCGGCGACCCGGTCCCTTGTATCGTCCGTTTAGCATTCCAACTTTGACGTTGGTGGCAGCACCCATGATCCTTCCGTTACTGCCTGCTCCGCATCCTGGCTCACTACATCGACGATCCTGGAAACCTTCCTCTCGGTAAGGTACTGGCTCAACTACTATAACCGACCTGCCAGGTTTTGACCGCCATATCCCCATCCGTCAAGACGGAGCTGATACCAGTATTCCCAAGCAACAGGGAATCCAAATCCGGATTTTTGGTAGGGACGTGGGAAACCGGATCCGAAACCACGCTCACTCTCCCCATATGTACGAAACAAAAAGCAAACCACGTGCCACAAACTCTCGATGGTGCACGTATACACGTTTTGGGTATGGGGTTTGCAGACTCTTTCTGGTGAACATTCTACTCAACCAGGGATGTATCGTCCCGCAAAACGGAGGAATAGACCAATGTTCACGGGCAGGGATGAAACCTGCCCACCTTTTCCCACCCGTGAACGATGTGTCTAAAAGCTTGACAATGACGATCACAGATCTTTGCTACGAAGTTCGGGAGGGGAGCACATCGGGATCATCGTTGCAACGGACGACATGGACGGACCGTTCATTCTCTGTGACCCTCTCGAGCCCGAGTTCATCGAGGTTTGCATGTTCGTCTTCGACGACCCCGCTGGTGATTTCACCGAGGACATGCTGATATCTGGTAAGATCAAATGAAGGCAGAAAAGACGACGAAGCTTGGCGGATTGTCCCAAGACGGGGGCCTCTTCTACTGCTCCCGTTCGGCCTCTTTGGTTGGCTTCACGGTGACCCATGTCATGGTACCGGAGGGAAAACCACATATCAAGAGGGAATACTTCGAGCTGGCTCTCGCGACGGACTGGGCAGACATGAACCAGTACACCTTCTCAGGGGCCAACTTCGCGGGTATGTTCGAGATCAACCCGCGTCGGTGGTCCAAGCTCCTAACCGGGAAGAATGTCTAAAGTTTGGACAATTAGGTCCACCTACTTGACAACTCGGCTTCGGGATGGTTTAATTGAGTAGTTCGGACGAGAGATTAACACTTCCTCAGCGTCCTCTGGGTGGTGACCTCTCGAAGCAAGTCACGTCATATGGGTCTCGTCCGGACCTTTCCTCAACCACGGAGATCACGATGAACGACACCGTCAAGAGACTCTACGACGCACTTCAACAGGTTCGCCTCGACATTCAAGACGCGGCCGAGACCAACACCGTCTGGGAAGAGATCGAGAATGCGATCTCTGCACTCGAGAAGGAAGAGTTCAAGGTAGAAGTCGACGGGGTCCTCCTCGCACGAGCCGACGAGGGCGGAATCCGGAGGGAACTCATTCTCCTCCTTCAGGACCCGACCAATGAGACCGGAGACTATAGCGAGCGAGTTTGGCAATCAACCATCGGCCTTGCAGATTGGCCGGTTGTCTCCAAGGCGATCGACGCTCGGCACAAATGGCTGGACGGAGTTCCTCGTGATGTCGTCCTCGAAGAATACTACAGGAGCTGATCCATGGGATTCTTCTCTTGGAAATGCAAGTGTTGCGAACGGTCTCTTCGATCGGAGTATGCAACCAAGAGTGACGACCGGAAGATGGGAACCGCTGTTCTCGAGAATGGGAGCGTCGTCCACGGAGAATATGACGGTTATGGTCGTCTGCTCGACGACGGAAATGAGTTCGAGCTTCCTTGGGACGCTAAGGTTGACGTCTATCACACGAAGTGTTGGAAGGAAGCTGGAAGCCCCACCGAGTTCACTGGTGGGAGCTACAACGCCGAGGATCAGGGATTCTTCTTCGCACCAGGGGATCCCGATTACGGAGAAGACTGATGGCACTTGACGCCACAGAAGCCAAGAAGAATATCGAGCGGGAAGTCACGATCAAGTCCGGAGTCAAAGGATTCCCAGATCGGACATTCCTGTACAAATTGACGACATCCGGAACGATCGAGGTTCGAGAGAAGAGCAAGCCGAGAAAGAAGCGGGTTGTTCGGGTGGAGGACTTCGTCAAGTGGGTGATTCTTTTCGCCACGGAGAAGGAATGAACAGGCAAGATATTCTCGAGCTTCAGGAGAATCGACCTCTGACGAAGAAGCTTCTTCAGGACTCTTTGAGGAACCGAGATCCTCGGAAGAACTGGGAGATCGTGGTTCGTCGGAATTGGGGTCTCGCCGAAGGTGGGATTGTGGTTTGGCAATTCGGCAGAAATATGTGGCTCAAGACCACAAGTTCCATAGGACTCGTCGATTTTGTCGAGGTTTGGTGGAGGGACGGTTCCGGGGGCAGGACTCAAGAGGACATCGGGAAGCTCGAGATCATGGAAGTGAGGGAGTGTGCTTGAGGTAACAGAAACTCAGTTTCTGGAGAGCTTGATCAGCCTTAGTAATAAGGCCCGTGCGTTTGCCTCCAGAGTTAAACCTCTCTACTCTCAACTCTTGTGGGAGGTTGACGTTGGGAACGAGAAGGTAGCTGTCCCAGACGTCGACAGGATCGAAGCTTGCATCCATAGTTTGATTAATGGCGCTCGACAATACAAGGACCTCCACTTGGACAGAATCGAGCAATGCGGTCAATCAGAGACCGAAGGAATGGGAATTGCCATAGTCTTCGACACAGGGGACGACGTGTTCTCTGCTTGCATTCAGTTCCGATACTCAGACTGGCAACATGGCTAAGTACAGGATCATTGGAGACGTACACGGCAAACTCGCCGACTACGCTAAGATCTGTCAAAGTACGGAGAGATACAACGACTCCTTTGGTGAGGACCTTCGTACGATCCAAATCGGTGACATGGGGTTCGAATACGGCTATCTTGCTTGTGTGAATCCAGATAGGCACACGTTCTTCGGTGGGGATCACGACAACTACGACGTCATTGACGACGTTGCAAACTACCTTGGAGACTTCGGTGAGATAGAACCAGGTCTTTTCTTTGTTCGTGGAGCCGCATCCATAGATAAGCACCTTCGAATGGAAAGTGTATCGTGGTGGAGGGACGAGGAACTTACCACGGAGCGGATGTACCAGGCATTTGAATCCTATTCCAACTTCAAGCCGAGGGTCGTTTTGACTCATGATTGTCCAGACGTAGCTCGAGACCACATGCTCGAGTCTATGCCTGCTGGATGGCCAAAGATCAGCACCAAGACGGGACAGTTTCTTCAGAGACTCTTCGAGGTTCACAAGCCTGAACTTTGGGTCTTTGGTCATTGGCACAAGAATTGCAGTTTCCAGATAGAAGGCGTCACCTTTACTTGTTTAGGGGAACTTCAGACACTCGATATTGAGGTGTGATGGGTGAAACGAACGTGCGGGATTGGGAAGGTCTCTCAGAAGAGGAAATCCACAAGGTCAAGTCTTGGAGTGAGAGACAGATTGAAGTCTCTCTGACGGAACCTCCTCCTCTCGTCTTGAACAGGGTCTTCAATTATCCGGACTTCCGATCCGGACAGAAAGAGACCATCGACGCTATCGTGTCTGGAAGAGACTCCTTCGTCGTTATGCCGACTGGAGGAGGAAAGTCTCTTTGCTTCCAGATTCCGGCTATCTCCCTAAAGGGAACTGCGGTTGTCATCAGCCCCTTGATCGCGCTGATGAAGGACCAGGTTGATGACCTGACCGAACGAGGCGTCCGAGCCACGTTTATCAACTCCTCCCTGAAGGATTCCGAAGTCCAAGAGCGGATCACGAAGATGGCTCGTGGTAGCTATGACCTTGTGTACGTAGCTCCGGAACGTGTGAACAACCACATGTTCATGAAGTCCCTTGAGTTTCTCGAGATTAGTCTCTTCGCGATTGACGAGGCCCATTGTATCTCGAAGTGGGGGCACGACTTCCGTCCTTCCTACCGGAAGATTCCGCGTATCCTTGCCAACTTGAAGAAGAGGGTTCCTGTTGTTGCTGTCACGGCGACAGCCACTCCTCAAGTCCGAGAAGACATCATCACTCTTCTCAACATGAAGGACCCCTTTGTCAAGGTCACTGGCTTCCGTAGAGACAATCTCGAACTCTCGATTCGACACGTTGAGAGTGCGCAGTCGGAAGCGTTCGCGTACTTGAAGAAGATCGCGGCCTCCCACACCGACGTCCCGTCTGGAATTGTTTACCTTGGGACCCAGAAAGACGTTGAGAGCTTCCAGGGTGGTATGCATAGGCTCGGGATCCCATCTGCTCATTACCATGGGGGAATGAAATCCTCGACCAGGGAATCGGTTCAGAACGGATTCATGAGCGGAGAATACAAGTGGGTTGCCGCTACGAACGCATTCGGGATGGGGATCGACAAACCGGACATTCGGTATGTGATTCACGCGACTCTTCCTGGAAGCATCGAGTCCTATTATCAGGAAGTTGGGCGAGCCGGAAGAGACGGTAAGAAATCGAAGTGTACGATGTTCGTGGACTACGGAGGAATCGAACTTCAGGAATACTTCATTGAAACGTCCAACCCGTCCACGAGAGTTGCCGAAGCAACATTCAGAATCCTCGATCAGATGTTCCTTGCTGTCCAGAAGGACACGTTGCATACTACTTACAAGGGAGTGTACGACGCAGTTGAGCGGACTTATGGTCGTAGGTTCTCCAACTCGAGAGAGGTTGGACAGGTCCTGACACTTCTCAAAAGGTACGGCGTGTTTCGGGCTCCGAAGCGTGGTATCATGGTACGACAGGATCATGATGACATTGACTTCTCGAAGTTCGACAGGAATCGAGACGAGGCAAAAGAGAAGCTGAAGGGAATGCTTCGCTTCACAGACGAACCAGATCTCCACGCTGCCATTCTGAAGCATTTCGGAGCGGAATCGTGAGTGAAGTTATTCCTCTCGACGAGTCTGAAAAGGCTTTGATCTGTATCCTGATAAAGGAAAGACTTGCCGGAGAGCCAGCGGGAGCCGTTTATAGGGCATATGAGGCGATCGGCACTAAGATGAGGCGGAATTGGACGGTGAAAGCCGTCAACAGGGAGTTGAAATGCCATACATTGTCCAAAAACGAAGAGAAGGACTCGACGAAAAAATAAAGGTCATCGTCGACACGATTCAGGAGAGACAACTCTTCGGTTTCGTTCATGACTTTCTCGTCAAGTCTCTCCGGCTTGATACTGGACCTCGATACAAGAACATCATGAAGGCAATGGGAACGCTCGATTGTGTTCGTCGAGAACTCTCCTTTCGCTTCCTCAGCAAGGAGAACGGACGGCAGGTGGCGATGACTGGCGATCTGGTTGAATCTCCTCCGGAGGAGACAGACCGTCTCGTTGACGAGGTATGGGACCGACAAGACGTTGAAGGCGATCTCAACTATTGTATCTCTGCTGTTCTGACCAGACGACTCAAGCTCTGGAAGCAGGAGATCAACGTGAGTTCGTTCTTGGATAGGGTATCAAAGTACATTTACGACACGATCGCCGTCCCCTACGAACTTTCCAAGAAAACTCAGAACGGAGATTTCTTCGACCTCGACTGATGGGGATCGTGGTCGAATACAGTCCGGCCATGTCCTCTATTAGAACAGAGGACATGGGTCTGTTCTCTCGTTTGGTTAAGGACTTCTCATTTGAGAATCCAGACTACAACGAAGAACATGCCACAGAGTGCGCCGCAGAGGGGAAGGACTATCCGCACGAACCTACCTTCTCCTTTGTTCGGGAACATGATTGTTGTATACCGACTGGGTTGTATTGGGCTCTGAAAGATTGGGCTTCCGCCCGCTCTGTAGAAGTTGACTTCGTTAGGTTCCCAGAATACTTTGAAACTCCCACAAAGGAAGAGGGAATCGACCCAAAGATCATCCCTGGGATCACCCTCCATAATTACCAGATCGAGGTCGCCGACGCCTGTATTAGGAATAAGAGAGGAGTAGTCGAGGTTGCCACTGGAGGAGGTAAAAGCGAAATCTGCGTCGCTTTGACTCTCCATTTTGGTCAGAAGACTTTATGCATCACGCCTGACCAAGCAGCTATGAAGAACTTATACGACAGGTTCGAGAGCAAAGACCTCGGAAAGATGACTGTAGGTCGGCTTGGGTCCGGCCATAGAGAACTCGACGCTGACATTGTAGTAGCCGTCATCAACTCCTTGAACTCGGGTTTGGTCCGAAGAGACGAGGAGGTTCTCTGTCTTCTTGAAGAATCGAGCGTCCTCTTCTCGGACGAAGCCCATCACCAAAAAGCCGCGTCTTGGATTAGGGTCGCATCATCCTGCTTGGCAGAGAGGAGGTTCTTTCTATCAGGGACCCCTTACAAGGACGACAAGACGAGAAACGATCCCGGAAGGCTTCATGAGGAAGACTCCTGGCTTGTAGGACTCTCTGGTAAGAATATCTATTACCTTCCACCTCGAGAGTTAATCAAAAGGGGAATCCTCTCGAGAGGATCATTCGTCTCGATCCCAATGGGAGGTAACGTCTACAGGAAGATCAAGCATTACCCAGCGGTCTACCAGAAGGGGATCGTCCAGAATCTTGACAGGAATGTCCAGATCTGTGCTTTGGTGGATAACCTGGTTCACCTTGGTCGGGTTCCACTAATAAGCATAGAGAAACTCGAGCATGGTCATGGGTTGCAGAGAGACCTTTGGAAAGACTACGGCGTTCCATCCGCTTTGTTCTTTCGGTTCTGGCGTTCTCTTCGTTCCAAGAGAGGTCGCCAAAGAACAAGGGGTGGAACCTCTGAAAAAGAAGAAGGGTGAAAAGTGGAGGCCCGGATTCGTCAAAGTTGATCCTGAAGAAGTAGACGTGGTACGCTGGTTGCATGACGGCATCGTGAAGGTCCTCATCGGAAGCCGGATTTTTGACGAAGCTCAGAACATTGTGTTTCTGACCGACATGATCAACGCTTCCGGTGGAAAAGCTCATCAGCGTCTAAGACAGAAGATTGGTAGGGTCCTTCGTAGGTCAAAAGGGAAAGGGATGGCTTGGTTTTGGGACCCCTGGGACCGAGCCCATTTCTACCTGACCAACCACAGCCGAAAGAGAAGAGAAGTCGCCGAAGAAGAGGGATACCCCATCTTTGACGATCCGATTTTCTCCTTGGCTCTTTGTTGGACTAAACTGTCCGACCTAAGCATCAAAGGGAGTATCCAGATGAAGGAGAAGGAAATCGAAATTGGCCTCTCTCTGACAGTTCCGCTTGCTGCAGAACAGGGGCTTTCGTTCTTTGTTAAGCCGTCTGTTGGAATTAGAGCCACTCTCGAGGATGGTGACGACGCCGAACAGTGTATGGAGGTTCTCCATCACAAGGGAGTCTGTATGCTCGTTCGCGAGATCTACCGACAGGCTCAGATCGCCGGCCACATCAAGGGGGTCGGCATCGAACAGGCTAAGGAGGACTTCCTTACTCAGGCCAAAGAAGTATCTGGAAGCTATCGGATGAAATATCAACAAAAAGAGGTTCACCGTTCCTGTTCAGCCTGACGAGTCTCACCCGAAGGCAGCAGACCTGGACGATATTTTCGGAAATAAGGACGAGTTCGTGAGCATCCGAGATCAACTTCCTGATGGAGTTGAGATTTCTCGACGTGACGATGGGACTATTATTGCCCATAAGAGCGTGTTTTCTGTTCACTTCTCGAAAGACACACCTATCGACCAGATACCTGAGAAGATCGAGGGGAGTTTCCTGAATGGAGACCAATGACTTCTTCAGTTGGAGTCATAGGGGGTGGCAACTCGGAGATACCTTTCCAGTAAAGGTTCTCGCGTGCGCTCTCAAAGACCCCGATTTCCTGGCAGAGACGTTTGACTGCTTGGACCCTTGCTACTTTGGTAAGAAGATCTGTCTATCCTTGCGTCTCTCATCCTTGATTACTTC
>FUIF01013605.1_pt1 | contig 14108 bp, 29 predicted proteins | sample 1003461 | NCBI WGS metagenome assembly FUIF01 (sample SAMEA80401918, study PRJEB19352) | marine metagenome | reverse complement strand
ATAGACCTTCTTCCTTGACCCTTCTGCGGAACCGCGAGCGTTACCTGTAGCAGCAGACTTCACAGTATTCTTACGAGCCGCCAGTTCTGCGTTAGCAGTTTGTTGGACAACCTGATTACGTTCTTTGAAAAGCGTAAACAGTTCATCCGCAGCGTCATAATCATAAAATTGGTCAGCATCTACAAATAACTTTGTCCTAACTTTTGACCCTTTGATCCACTCGGCAAACTTAGGGTCTTGCAGTATCGTCTCCATCTCTGGGTGTTTGGATTTCAACTGTGCAAGAGTGGCCTGTTGTTTTGCCTGTTGAGTGTAAGCCTCCGCTTCCTTGATCTTAGGGTGGTTAGCAATACGGCTATCCACAGCTTTTTGAGGATCAACAAAAAAATCAACATCTTCGCTATCATCTACTTGCTGTTGCTCAGGTGCTTCTTTAGCCGAGAGTTCTGTCTGGATGTAGTTGTCAACCACTTGCCGCAGTTCACCAACTTCGTTCCGCTGCTTGCCCGAAAACTTTTCAAGCTCTTGGTGCATCTGTATCAATTCTTCAACAGATTTACCTTGATACTTTTCTGGTACTTCAGGCGATTGAGGTTGTTCCTCTACAGGAGCCTCAACAGCTTCAATCGTTGATTCTTCCGGTGCTGTGGTGTCCTCCTCATCTGGACGCTCATCAATAATTGTCGCTCTTGACATTACTTAACTTAGCCCCGCCTTATCAAAGGTTATGGAGATATTGAGGTTAGCCAGCCTCACGGCGAGCCTCCCTTCCTTTTCGTCCCGCTTCCTCATGTTCGCGTACCCACTTCATGTGGCGTCCAGGGAAATCCCCGGTAGATCCATCTAGCACGAACGGAGTCGCCGAAACGACTTTTGTAGCTATAGCGCCACAACCGCACCTATGGGTTGTAGTTGTGCTATCTACAAATTCCTCAAACAAATGACCGTTTTTGCACCTAAAATCAAAAACCCTAATCATCTGTTCCTACCAAATCGTCATAACTGTTGTTTATCGAATCTTCAAACTTCAACAGATATAGCAATACTTCTAACTGCCCCTGCCTAAAATGTAGGTCTTGGGAGTCTTTAACAACCGCGACATTATTAATAGTCGCCGCGTTCTGTGTCAACTCTTCTGTAAGCTGCTTCCAGCCATCGGTTCTAAACAAGTCAAAATAACTGTTGTAGTACGCCTCGTCATCTCGATCCATTACTTCTTCTTTTTCCTTCTTCGACCTGATGCCGTGACAGCGTACTTTATGGCTTTTGGGCCTGTTTTCTTACGTTTAGCCGCATCTTTCTCAGCTTTGGTCATCTTTGCGGCTACAGCCTTGGGCCTACAAGCAGGATATGGACGTTTAGATCCTTTGGCTTTCTTGCGACCACACTTCTTGCCGGTCTTGATGTCAACCCAATCTTCCTTAAACCACTTGGTCAGACCGCCTTTTGGCTTAGCCATACGTCCCGCCACGCTTTTTGTATTCCCGCACCAACCACGCATTGGCGTAGGCACTAGGATATACGTCAAACTTACGCTTGGCCGCAGCCTTAACCCTAGAGTAAAGAGCCTTGTTCTTTACGTTATCAGGTATTGACCCTTTCTTCTTGGCCTTAGCCTTAGCTTTTTTTCTTGCCACGTTTTCTCAGCCTCTTTAAATCAGCACCAGTAATCTTGTCCCTTGGCGGGGCAACCCTAGCCAGCTTCTTTTGCTTGGCAGAATACTTAGCTTTAGGCATTACTTCTTAGCCTTTTTCTTAGCTTTTGCCTTCTTTTTCTTCTTTTTCTTGGGTTTCATTGCACCATGATACATAGCAGCCTCCTATTTGGCTTTGTGGACTTTTTGAACCTTAAAATCTGCTGATTGAGATGCACCCTTATGCGGCTTGTATCCCCCAGGTGGATTTTTCATAAGACTGTAGTTTTTGCCATCTTTCATCCAGTGATAGCCTTTGGGTGCTTTAACTTTCATATTTTCACCAGTTTTTGCAGGACCAGTATCTTGCAGTCAGTTTGCTAGGTGGTTTTGTATCACACTTATGTCTGGCACGAAAAGATTTCTTTCGGGCTGGCTGATTCTTTTTGATCTTCATTTTGGCATCACCAAACCTAATGGTCTTGGTTTTGTCCCCCACTTTCGCCACCACTACAAACTTCTTGGTCGGGTGGTTCGGGGTTCGTTTCGGCTTGTTGTACCCGCTTACGCCCGCGCGTGCCAGTTTTGGATCTTTTTTCGTAGCCATTAAGCCTTTCCTCTAAATGGTCTAACTGCTGTTTCAGTTCTTTCAAACGGTCAGATTGTTCTTTAAAAGCATCATTTACCTGCCCAAACAAGTTATTCAGCTCTGTCTGAGTCATCAACATTTATGACACCTCAACCCAAGAGGTAGAATCTTCATCCCATGTGTACTTTTTACCATCTGTTGGCATTTTGCTTGGTGCAGACCACAAACATGTAGTTTCATCTAAAACCCAGCTAGCATAAGGCTTGGGAGGAACAAAAGCGTCTCTGGACGAATCATAAGTATACCCAGCACTAGCAAAGTTTTTTCTTATAGTTGCGTTATAAGAGGTTTGCTTCCATGTACCTCCAAGCAAGTCTCTGCAAAACGCTTGGCCTAATGACTCTTGTTCATTCCCATCACCATCTATAATTACCTCATTTGCAACAACAATAACCCGCAAAATTACGTTATCAGTACCAATTTCAGCAAAATGAGCCATCAGAAAGTTATGCTCCCAGAACCTGTAAATTTGTAAACATTATAAGAGCCATCTGTGGTGGTTGTTGGCGATCCAGAGCTTGCAGACGCAGTTGTCAAACTTCTCAAAATTACAACGCCTGATCCTCCTGCCCCTGAGTTATTAGTATTCTCAGAGGCGCCACCCCCACCACCCCCGGTGTTTACTGTAGCAGCAGAACCATCCTGATTGTTTGTTGCACCATTTCCACCACCACCCGAGCCGCCAGAACCTGGCGAACGTGGATTAGGGTGTGTTCCTCCACCTCCGCCGCCTGCATAGTATGTGGCCGTTCCTGTAATAGAGCTTTGTAAGCCTATGCCGCCATCGCCGCCGTTTGCTCCACCACCGGTATTGTAATCCTCACCTGCGCCACCAGCGCCGCCACCACCACCGGCAACATCATTATCTGTGCTATTATCAATACCCCCTGCACCACCAGCATATCCTTGTCCTGAAACAGCGCCTCCTCCAGTGTTAGCACCAGCAGAACCTGAAACACCACCTCCACCACCGGAGCCACCGCTTCTACCGTTTTGCCCATAACCACCACCGCCACCGCCGCCTGTCGTAGAAACCGTGGTAAAACCTGTTGCAGCAATTGAGCTTGTAGCACCATCATTTCCGATTGCACCCGACCCAATTACGCTACTGCCACCTGCGCCAATCGTAACCGTTATAGCTGTTCCTGCAGCAACAGCCGACCATGTACCAGTTAATACACCGCCAGCACCACCGCCACCGCCAGACTGAGACCCTCCAGATGCACCACCAGCAACCACTAAATACTCTATCGTAGCGCCTGCAGTGGGCCAGTTACTTCCGCTTTGTGCCACGTATTGCTCTTGTAAAGACCATACCCCGCTGGCATCAGTAACACTTGGATATTGAGCCATCTAACTTAGCTCCTCATAAGAACAAACAGCCTGCAAATCGCTTGCAGCACTAGCTGTCAAACGCAAGGCATCACCCTCTTCTAAGGATATTGGTTTTGAAAGAACATCTAAGGTTGCATCAGCAGGGACGCGAATTGTTTTTGCAACATGATATGCGGTCGATGATCTATAAATGTCTATGGAAATGTCAGCACTATCTGATCCATCAACATTAGAAATATACAAAGCATTTACTTTAAAAACCTTCCCACTGCTTGCAGAATTGGTCACTATTGCTGTTGCTGATGTTCCAACGGCCTGCACAGCTGTTTTCATGGTAATCGTAGCTACATTGACAATGTTAGGCGCTGCCATTTTATCCTCCGAATATCATTGCCATTGCAATGGCTTTACCTGTTGTAATACCACCACCGCCACCACTTTGAGCAACCCAGCTTAGGTTTCCAGATCCATCTGTTTTAAGTACTTGGTTAGCGCTGCCGTCATCATCAGGAAGCGTAAGAGTATAAGACGCTCCCGCACTATGAGGCGGTCCTTTAATTATAATACCGTGGCTATTTTGCTCGCAGTTTAGTTTGAACTGACCAGCCCCGCGGGTTGCATTGCCCTTAAATACCGCTACACCAGAGCCGTTAGGGTCCAGGTCAATATCAGCGTTACTAGTAGTAACTATGTCGTTACCATTTAAATCAAGGTTGCCGCCTAGCTGCGGGCTAGTGTCTTCAGAAAGGTTTGCAAGTTTTGCGTCTAATGCCGCCTGAAGGCCATCTACATTAGAAATAACATGGTTGTGGGAATCATCAGCGATTGTAACGGCAATGCTAGTTGTTCCTGATCCTGAAACATCACCACTTAATGTAATTGTCTGATTAGCAGTTATATATCCTTTGCCGTTAATGCGATCATCGATTGCAGCAGCGGTCATCAATTGAGAATCTGAATCTGCAAAGGTTTCTGATGACAACAATACTGCACCTGCAGCAATATCAGAAAATGCTACAGATGTTAAATATGTAGATAAATCAGGCGGCGTATAAGTAAATACACCACTGCTATTGTTATAAGCTATCCCACCATCACCACTAGCACTGGCTTCTGAGCCGACAGACAAATCAGTTAAAGCTATTCCACTAACTTGGCTTCCACCTGTCAAAAGGCTCCCGCTGCTTGCTGTTAATGTAACTTGATCTGACCCAGAACCAATTTTTAAAGAATCAACTATTACACCACCGCTATCTGAGGTAATAGTCTTAGAACCTAAAGTAATAGACGAACCGCTAAGATAAAGGTCACGAAACTTTTTGCTAGATGATCCTAAATCGTAGGCTTCATTGGTGTCCGGGATAATGCTTTCACCAATTGCTGACAGGGTAACCCCGCCTCCGCCACCACCCGAAACCGTTCCCGGTTGAAAACGATTATTTGCAGCATTAAAAACAAAGCGCCTGACCATTTGTGGGAGGATTATCCGTAATGTTTACATCGGTAAGATCATTAATTTTTGTTGCGCCACGGTGCAGAACAAAACCACCTTTATTTTTGCCTTTACCTTCCGCTTTGGCTATTGGAAGCAAAACTGTTTTTTCTGATCCATCCGAAAATGTGAATGTTAGACTTCCATCAATGTTGTCACTCTTGATATTAGAAACACCGGCTCCCTGACTTCCTTGCGGCCCTTGCGGACCTTGTGGACCTTGTGGGCCATCCTTGCCTTCTGGCCCTGCTGGGCCTTGTTCACCTTTTGGTCCCTGAATACCTTGCGGCCCCTGTGGGCCTTCTGGACCTTGCTCGCCCTTAATATCGCCAAGCTCTGTAGCTATTTTTGCTAAGGCGGCTGCAACAACTAACTCAGACATAACTTATCCCATCAATTGATTAAGAAGCTTTTGCTCTAGTTCTTTTTCGGAAGAATTGTCAGGTGGCTCTAGTTTTTGCTGATTTTTCATTTCGAGCTCTTTTTCTTTCAAAAGCGTATTCGCCACCTTCAGCCTTCTTTCAAACTCTTTATCGTCCTGATCGCCTTCTTTCAGGTTTCTTGTGACAGCTTCAATCTTTTCTATTTCAATCTCTTCAGGAGCAAGTTGTGCCTCAACCGCCAGCTTGCCTGCTCTTGCCTGAGATTCTTGAGCCTGAGCATTGAGTGCTGCAGCCTGACTTTGCTGTAGGGCAAGCTGTACTTGCTGTGCCTGCATTGCCATCTGCTGGGCTTGAGGATTAGGCTGTGCCGCTTGTTGCATAGCCGCAATCAACTGCTCGCGGTTATTCAAGTTCATATTTTCAATAATGCTTTGCATCAGTATTGAATAAGCAGGGCTGTCCTGCTGCATTGTCTGAAGCAACTGCACTAGCTGTGAGACCTCATACTCCCTAGCAATGATCCCCAAGGTACTGGTAGCAACAAACTTATAATCCGCTACAGGGTAGTTTTCGGGGTCAAACTGCATATAACGGTGTGCCGCCTTGGTTACAAAGGGCAGGAGGAAGGACTGCTGGAAGTTAATAAGAGTACGCTTATGGCGCTTGATAATAGCGCCGAGAGACATACTGATGCCAGCGGCCGTTGCTTCACCATTAACCTGGCCTGCGATTCCAGCAGAATCAACTGCCCCAGTAGCCTGTTGTACCATTTGTTGTAGCGCAGCGGCTTGACCAAACGTAATCTGGTTGACTTGCCCAAAGTTGAACGGCTGTAATACTTCACGCGGATCTCCGTTGGTTAAGATCATCTTGCCGGGACGGACTTCCGGTTTAGCCCCCCTGGGAAGCCGTGTAGCGTCCACAGCAAGCATTGGGTGAATTGTAAGGCTCAGGGCATCAATTCTTGCTCTAAGCTCTGTATCCAACGCCTTCTGGCTGTTATAGCCCTTTTCACAGACCCCACGACCCCAGAATCGCCCAGGGACTACATCCCAAGGAAACGCCACAACAGGGCGGTCATTCATCATGTAGGGATTGGCTTCAGCCTTGAGCAGTACACCACCATTGGCAATCACGACGATCGCCTCGACATACATGGAGTCTTCTTCTATCTCGACATCTTCCTTTTCCAGAAGGTCCCTAGGGACAAGGCCGTAGTATTTAGTCAGCCGAACCTTGTCATCGTTGTAGATAGTCAGGTCTTGATCGGGTTCCAAATCGGTATCCGGTGAAGCAGATTCAATGGTCGCCTCACGATACACACCCTGTTCCTGAAGTATCTCGACGCTATGGCGGCTGACAAACTCATCGACCGCCACACCGTAGGCATCCTCAACTGAAGTCGCTACGGGGTCTATAAGAAAGTTTTGAGGCAATACCGGCTTGAGCTTTACGACTACACGGTCGGTAATGTTGACGCCAACAGCCTGAAGATCGCCGCCCATAATAGGTTCGGTAGCGGGAGCCATCTCCTTAATTTCTTCCAGGACTATCTCACCAACGCCCGTACCAAATACGGCTGAGTTGATCAGACACTCCGCTACAGCTTTACGGACCTTACAGGTTTCAAAGTCCTCAGCCAGCTTATTTCGTAAAAACAGGGCTTCCTGTTTTTGTGCATCAACTACATCATCGGCAATATCAAAAAACTTGCCACGACCGAATGTCGCTTCTTCCAGTTCTGCAACATTGGACTCTACGGCCTGCTGCAAAGCGGGAGATATAATTCTTGAGCGTTCTGAAGCCCTTTGGGAATCCTCTGGACTCCACTGACCCCGCCATAGTCTGTAGTACTCATCAAAGCGGTCTTCGTAATTGGACTCGTAATAATCGCGCCAATCATCACATTTGCTAATAACCCAAGCCTCAATAGACTGTTCGGCCATTAACGGGTCTGGGCTATAGTCATCTGCCATTCTAGTATCCCGCTACCACATCCAAGATTTCGTGGTCTTCAATTTCATATTCATAGTCATAGGCTACTTCAGCCAGCTGATCTATGTACGCCAACGCATCGATCAGGTCATCATGCGTCAAAGCATCTGGAAACTGAAACAACTGGTCAAGGAACTTAACATTCCATTCGCCTTGATTCAGGGTGATATAGCCGTTTTCAAACCTTCCTTGTAAGGCCCACATCACCCGGTCAGTCTTTTTCTTGTTTCCGTGCGTTAATTCCTCAACCCTGAAAAACGTACCATACCGCTTCATCAAGTCCATCAACGGCGACATTACTGCTTGTTTGGCGATTCCTTTTTCGATTCCGACACTGATTGGTCGGTAGTCACGGACGGCTTGAAAAATCTTCGTAGCCGTCTCATCAAGGCCCCAGCGACCGTAGATAATGTTTTCCACAAACCAGCCATTTTCATTCACCTTTGCAACTGCAATCGCAGTATCGTCCAGTTTTGTATTCTTGGTTCGCTTCTTGTTGACATCCTCAAAGCCAGCCAGGTCAACGGCAATATAGTAATCGCCCTCTTCTGGGCTTTCGCCAAACCTAACCCACTCTTCTTTGAACATTTCAGAGCCTCTAGCCTCAAATGAAGCCATAAACTCCTGTCTGAAGGCGTAACTAGACATGGATTTCTTGGCAATGTCAATTTCACCAGAATCCAGCATGGAATTATCGTAACTCGTAAAGTGCCAGGCCTTATAGGTTTCGTCATCACCGAGCTCGGCATACTTGTACAGTTCGTAGAAATGGTTACGGCCCATCGGGGTTCCGATAAACAACGCCTCACCCTTTTGGTCGGCAAGAGCGGGCCTGAGGATTTGCTCCCAGACCTCGGGCTTCATATCGGCATATTCGTCCATGACAAGAAAGCCCAGTGACACACCGCGCATAGTTTCCGGTCGGTCAGCACCTTTGAGGCTAATCATCGTGCCATTAACCAGTTTGATCTGAAGATTGTTGATATGAGAGCCAGCAATAACGGGATGGCCCAGTTCCATCAGTGTTTGCCACATAATGTCGCGTGCTTGGCCCTGAGTTGGTGCAACGTAAAAAACTTGCCCCTTTTCGGTCTGTAAAGCGTTAATAATTAACAGCCATGCAGCTAATCGCGACTTTCCGGTGCGTCTGCCTGCAGCAACTACCTTAAAGCGGGTAGTATCGTGAAAAACTTCTTCCTGCCACGGCAATAGACTGACGTTGAGTTCAGCCATTATTCTTTTTGCCCAAAAATAGACCAAACGCACCAGTTAAGGCCCCTGTCATGACCGAAACTAGTGCAGCCTGCTCAGGATTGGGGTCAGGCAACGACATAAACCACTCCACAGTACGATAAGTCATGGCAATCATTGCAAACATTAACAATCTTGGGATTATTCGCCATGCATTTAGTTGCTCAGGGGTCATGAATAGGTCCAGACCACAGGGGTTGTGTCCCTGTTATCCACATGAATAAAGGTTTTTGCCACACCAATGCCACCAAAACCCATATCAAAGGCGTTTGCAAGAATAATATGGCGTTCAGAACCCGAAACTGCCAGAATATCAGCAGCAATACCCTGAGTATGGGTGCCAGGTTTGCCTTTCAAAGCTTCTATTGAGTGTTTGGCATCGCGGTAGCCAGAGGTAATCGTAAAGGGAAAGCCACATCTACCCCGTAATTCGTCCAGCATTTCAAGAAATAGGCCATCCATTTCGTTATTGCCGGTTTCTTTGCAGTCAAACTCTTCAATCTTGAAGTATTTCACCGGAATCGCCGTCAATAGTGGTTTGATTGATGGTTGTAGGCTCTGATTGGGATATTTCAGTACCCCCAACACCCGTGATATTAATTTGGATAGCGGATTTGCCCCCGTTTTGGACAATATCCTTTTCAAATGCGGCTACAGGTAAGATTCGATCCATAACCAGCTTCCAAGCCGCAGCCTGATTCTTGTGTTCATCATCCATCGCGGCATTAAAAATAGAGTCCAGGACCTTACGGGACTTAGGAGAAGCCAGCATACGGGCCTTGTATTCGTTGATAATCCCAGCATCACCCTTTGGACGGCCTATTTTGCCACGACCACCCTTTGAATTATGTCTTTTGGCAGTTTTGCTGTCTATTTCAGCCTTGGTAGGACCACCACGGCGTCTGGGTTTTTCTTCAAGGTTATCGCTAGGATCAGTATCCATGCGGCCTCCAAGGTTAGTAAGATTCTGGTAGCTACCACTTTCAAAATGGCAGCTACTACTCACGAATACTTCTTTTGTATCGCTTTAAAGATGGCGTAGATCGTCAAGACATAAAACGCCAGCACGGACATAGGGATGCCAATATACACCAGTTCCCAGGGCGATAAGAATAATATCTCCCAGGTAAAGTCTATCGCAGACTCTACATCGCTCTGAACAGGGCAGTCATCCACCTAATAGAACTATTTACCCATCATCATGATGGAATAACTACCCATCTTGGGCATCTCAGTCTCTTCAGGGGAAGATTTAGCATCATAAGGCGTAGAAAAGCCCGCATCCTGCATAGCCTTGATCTTTGCCTTGGACTTCTCGCACATCGAATAATAATCAATGGACTTGTACTCAACTGTATGGCCCTTTTCCATGACTGCCTCCTTAAAATTACATATATAGTTTAGCCCGCCTGTCCCTCCCTATCCTATACAAGTATTTGAGGAATGCAATACCCCCCAGTTTCCGCTTTTTTTGTGGGTGGGTGGGTACAATAATAATAACGACACAGCTATCCCCCCTCCCCCCCGTCAGTTCCAATCCGGAACGGACTCGAGCTCAGTTCCAAACTGGCACGGACTAGGTTCCAAAACAGAACCTGCTGGGTTGCAAAACAGAACCCCGATGGTGCCAGGTGTCAAAGTGGAACGGAGAAAGTGGAGTGTGAGTGTCGATATAGTACCCACTAGAGCCAACCAACACCTAACCGATACCCCACACAAAAAGCAATAAGCAGAGAATGTTTTTATAGAATCACGGTCTATTAAATTGGTAATAATTAATAGACAACAAAACCGCCAACCTTTAAAATGTTTTTGAAAGTTAGGAAAACAGGAGAGCAACAATGCAACAAACCAATACCACAGAGCCAGCATCTTACCAGGTGCTCGAGATACGCAGAAAAGGCCAACCACTGGTTGCGTGGGATTTTGAGACAAAGAGCGAGGCCGAGAGATTTGCGCTCGAGCAAACAAAGCAAGGCAAGGAAGTCGTGATTGTTTACGGCTAACACCAACACTATTGAAAAGGAAAACCATCATGCAAAACTATTTTGAATTCCGCGCAGAATATATCGCGACTCTTAAACAGTTCTTAGAGTGCAAGGCGCCAACCTACGCTTTCCGCATCGATTCACCAGAGAGTAACGCGCTGGCAGACAAGCTCGCAGAGATGGAAGAAAAACAACCAGACTGGGTTATGAGAATTGAGGATTACTTAGCCGACAACCATTTGCTTCAGTAAACCCATCTAAACCAAACAGGCCCACCAGGTGACGCTGCGGGCCTTTTTAGGTGCAAGACCAACACAACGAAAGGGGAATAAGTAATGAACGATTTTAAAATAGTACAAAACAAGCTTTATTTTTTGATTGAAGAAGATGGCGATATGTACGCCGAAATTCGCTTCCATAGCTCTTTTAGCGAGTCAAATGTCGAGCACGCTTTAGAGGCTATGGCTTGGGCTACATCAACAAAATGGATCGCAGTAGACAACACAAAGGGGAATAAGTAATGAATGAAGGTAAATTTATTGAAATAGACGGATTAACCCTTGAACTCAGGGATGATGGCAAAGTGGGGATTTATTCGCCCAATGGCTTTCAAATTGTTGAAATCGCCGATTTACCCGAACCATTGGCAAGGCTAATAGAAGTAGACAACACACAAGGGGATAAGTAATGAATGAATGGGCAAAAGTAGCGGAAAGCGACTATACGCAATGCGACATTTTCAGCGATGAATTGACCGGCCAGACCGATCAAATGATCGCGGACGCAATCGCGGACATAATTGAAGAACAAACCGGCGAGAGGCCTAACCATCGTTTCGCCTACAAAATCAGCGTCATTTGGTAAGGGGAAATAAAAATGAGCGAATACGCGATTACTTTAGGACGCCTACAAGTAGAACTTGAGGCGACACTATTTGACAAGGGCTTGACCGCCAGAGAATGGCGCGAGGAATGTTTGCGCGTTTGCACCCGTGAAGGGTTGCCGATTAAATGTTTTGACTATCTAGCGGATTACCTAGTCAAAAAATACTGCTGAGCGTCTGCCAATTAATGCGGCCCCATGCGGGCCGTATTGATGGGCATACCGCCCAGATTCAACTAACAAGGGGAAAACTATGCGTGATTGCGAAGAGTACACTTATAACATCCCAACATGGGCCTTGATCTATATCGAGTATGGCGAAGCTGACGGGCTGAGTGTTGAGGAAATTGATGACGTTGACGCATTTATAGAGTCGCTGCCCAACGGCCCGGGTCGACGGGTTTTATGTTTTGACTGTTCAGATAGCCCAAGCTTCATGCGCACGAATGATATCAATTCCTTGGGTGCAGAATGCGTAAAAGGCGTTTTGACTGTTTTCAATACTCATTAGGATATTTCACGTAATGCCTCTCTCTCTGGGGGGCATTGCGGGAATTATCCCAAAAACCAACAAGGGGAAAGAACCATGTACTACAAGCAAGACGAAATAACGCAACACTTCCAAGATTACTTGGCCGAAAACCAGCCAGACAAAGAATGGCGCAACGGTGAGCCTGATGATTTCGATGTATCAGATCTGCACAGCGCGGTATTCAATGAGGATTATTACATCATTGGCACGTACCAAGCCACACAATGGCTAGGTGATCGCGCCTTTGAGGTAATCAACATCATAAAAGAATATGAACAAAGCAATTTCGGCGAAGTTAACACTGACCTTTCCGATCCTGAGCGGGTGGTGAATATGTACGCCTATATCGTGGGCGAACAGGTTGTATATGAATGGTTCGATAGCCTAGAAAAGTCGGCGAATATTGCGTAAACTTTGAAAAGTGTCGCCATTGTGTCGGCACATTTTAACAACAGAGAGAGGGAAATCATGAGCTCATGTAGCGAGAAGTACATCAGCGCCTGCTGCCCGCATTTGGTAGCCAGCGAAGTAAGCGCCGTTTATGGTCATATAAACGACACATTCAAAAGCCTGGATTTAGTCCATGCTGAGGACGTTCGGACAATTGCGCAACAGTTGTTCCCAAACGCCAGAGAGGAGCGACTACCATTGTCGGAAAACATGATAAAAGCAAGCCGTTTTCGTGTTGAGGAAGGAATTGCCAATTTGAAATCGGCAAAGTTCTGGCTTAGCAAGGTGAGTAACCCGTCCGATACTGTCGGGATGGCAATTCGAGACATTGGCATCATTGTCGATCAACTAGAGGGGGTGGAGTGATGAATACCGGACTGTCTTTAGTTTCTGAAATGCTAGAACGCCGCGACCGACTCAAGGCGCAGCATCTGGACGCGCTGAAAAAGTTCAAGCGGCCTATGATGAGTCAAACTTTGCAAATCAGGCCCACTATCGCGGGCTTGAAACCGGCCTTGATATGGCACTGCTACACATTGAGTTTTTGCTGGATCTGGCGAAAAGGGAGGGCTTGTAATGGGTGTAGCTAGTTTATATGACCGCGTTCATACGTTTGACTGTGAACTGGACGCGGATTTCATCACGCTTGATTGCCAGGTTTCCTATCGGATTAACGCGGGTGACGGTGACGCGGAACCCCAGACTTACGAGCTTGTTAAGGTAACTACCCGAATCGCTGGCGCGTCATTGCCGCTCAATATCACTGATGAGATTAATTTTGATTACATCATGGACTTGATCGAAGATGACGCGGCCGAGGCAGATTATCACTGGTCAGATCACGGCGATGGATAGCAACGCGACAGAAAAGGCCCTGTTAATCATTGTTGGCGTTATGTCGGGGCTATGCATGTTTTTGGCAGCCCTGCTAGCTATCGTAGTGTTTGTATAAATGTTTAAACAACAACAAAAGATGATAGACTTGTAAGTGTCTAAGGCATCCCCTTGTTGCCTGTTGGCAGGCCCGCGGCACCTGTAGACAAAACGCCGCTCTATTAACCACCCCACCAAAAATAAAACGAGATAGCCGAAACCAGGATTAAGGGCGGTAGCCACTCGGGTATATCCGACAGCCAGCCGCCCCGATCCTTTTTCACTCTGACGTTACCGTAACGGTGGTGGGAAATTCGTCAATCAGGGTTTCCATATTATCCATTGCTTGAGCGGCGCTAATGGTTTCGCCGCCAGCATCAGCAGTCGAGTCAACGTGTACCCGCTCCACCATTGGCTTGTTTTTGGCGTCCATTCGGTAGGGTATACCGTTGGCATCCAGAACGCGCATCAACTTGGGTGCGGTGTAGGCTTTGAACATATCTCCGAGCTCGCGCCAGTAAACATACTTATCAGACATGGTTTTTCCTCAAAAAAAGCCCCAGCAAGGGAACTGGGGCAAGAATGCCGCCACAAGGAGTCACGCAGCGGCGGTTAAGTTTACCAAGGAATGTCATCAGTCTCCT
>FUIF01004896.1_pt1 | contig 14112 bp, 14 predicted proteins | sample 1003461 | NCBI WGS metagenome assembly FUIF01 (sample SAMEA80401918, study PRJEB19352) | marine metagenome | reverse complement strand
AAAAGAAACCAATGACTAAGAAAAAGAAAACAACTAGGAGAAAAAATAATGAGCACACAGGGAATTTACAGAGGGCCTTTAAATTTTTCTAGGCCAGCTGATAGTTATCACATTGGCCCAGATGGAACACCACAACTAGCAACTTACTTTTTACCAGAACCAAGATATGGTTACGATCAATTAGGTAACCCTCAATATGGTACAGATCAAATTGATGCACAAGGAAACATTATTCCTCAATACAATCGAGCAATGGCGGCACGATATGACAGTGCAGGAAACCGATTAGTTGGTAATACTGTTTCTACAGGAGTAGTTCAAGGTGATGCAACTTATGATCCACGAGTTGGACAGCAACAATTTACAGATACATCAGCAGCATTTATAGATGATTTTGGAAATCGTATTAGTCAAGGTGCAAATTATGTACCACCTGCACCACCACCTCCACCTACATCACGGTTTGTAGAAAGTTTTGGTCAAGGAACAACAAGTGGTGTTTCTAGAAACGATTTAATGGGTAGGACAAGAGTAAGTGCATCAGAACCATTAGCTTTTGGGAATCCTGCTATGGCTGGCAGATCAGAAAATATTGTACGTAGTAGCAGTAGAAATCCTAATTTAGACATGGGATTTGGTGGGAATTTTCAAAGACGACCTAACTATAGATCAGGAGAAATGGGAGATAAACCACCATCAAGACCAAAACCAAAAGTTGATCCTAGAGATAAAGATTTAAGACGTGGCACAATGGCATCTTCAGGTGAAGGCGGAAATTAAATTTAATGCCTAGAAGAGAAGCGAGTGATATCCACCCAGCTTTAGTTGCATCGACAATTGCATCAGCTGCAAAGCAACAGAACTACGGTTCACAAATAACTGGGTGGGAAACATTTAGTTCTGAGATGAAAGCGTTTTTATGGGTAAGACAGTTTCATGCAAAAGATTCTGGAGCACTTGCTTATATTGGCAGATCACAATCATGGTTAACTAAATGGGTAAGACAAAATCCCAGCTTTGGTGAAGCAGCTAAAAACGTAAGAGCCAAATCTGTAGCAGTAGATGAATTACCTAACAATGAATTAAAGCGTGTAGCTAAATGGCATTTAGTACAAATGCTTAATGACCCTGAGTTACCAGTAGAAAAACGATTAGCAGTTATAAGGCAAATACAAATATTACCTGATGAAGAAGGGCCAACTAAAGGTGGTGGCAGAGGAAAGGTCAAACAAAAAGTTAGACCTGTTACTTCAGAAGACATTAAGCCGGGTGCAGTTGTTCCTGACAGAAGAACTCCGTTAGGATACATAGAAGAGGGAGAAGATGATTTCCCTCAAGGTATAGGAATTGATATAACAAATGACGCAACAGCAATTGTTAAGGACAAGGTACAGTCCTCATGAAGGACAACTAGAAGTACATTCACTGCATGCTAAAGAAAAATGGTTAGAAGCAGCTCGAAGGTGGGGTAAGTCTCGTTGTGCATTAGGCGAATTAGAAGCAGCCTATTACGAATCTTTATCACGCCCAATTGAACACATCAACAGATATCAGTTAGTTCCACCGGGATTTCACGCTTGGGTTGTTGCCCCTTCCTATATTCAGGGAAGACAGGCATGGAACGAATTACTACAATTACTTGACCCTAGTTGGATACGAGATACTAACCAAGCTAATATGACTATTACCTTAAACGGTGCATCCGAAGAGATTTGGGGATTAATAGAAATGAAATCGGCTGATAACGCTCAAGCCCTACAAACAGTAGGACTAGATTTTTTGTGGGTATCAGAAGCACAAGACATACCTAACGCAGCCGCAGAAAAATTACGCCCTACCCTACGACAAGCAGGAAGAATGGGTAAAGCATTATATGAAGGTATTCCTTCTGTATATCCAGAGCATTGGTTCAGAAGAGGATGCGAAGCAGCCAAACGTGGTGCACATAAAAACCACAGATACTTTCATTACACTGTTTACCAAAATCCATTACTAATGCCCCAAGATGTAGAAGAGGTAGAAGGCGATAAAGAAGTTATGCCTGAATCTGCATGGAGACGTATGTACCTAGCAGAATTTTCTTTGTCATCAGGATTCTTTTCTAACATAGAAGATTGTATAGGTGGTGATTTATTAGATGAACCACTACCCGGTAAAACTATGTAGCAGGATTAGACTTAGGTGTATCTCGTGACTTTACCGTACTAACAGTTATGGATGCAGATGAGCGTAGGGTTGTTTACCACAGATTATGGGACGGTCAATCCTGGCCACAAGTACAACAACACATTATTGCAATTAACCAAGAATGGGGATTGCAAAGAATAATGGCAGACGCTTCAGGTATGGGTCTAGCTATGGTTCAAGAACTAGAAGCAAGTAACTTACCTGTAGAAGGAGTGTCAATTCAAAAGAACAATCGTGAAAATTTGTTAGCTACATTACAGGTAGCAATGGAGCATAAGACTATACAATTTCCTGCTATTCCGATAATGTTAAGACAACTAAGGGCATTCCAGCATGTTAGAATGTCTAGTGGAAATTTTAAAGCACAAGCACCAGTTGGGGAGCATGACGATGAAGTCTTTGCTCTAGCCTTGGCATTATCAGCTTGTAATGAACCAGAATACTCACAATCTAGAAGACGTGGTTTTGGTGGTAGATATTTAGCAACACAAGACGAAGCTAACAAAGGATATGGTATTGGTGGAATGAGTCGAGGTGAAATGATAATGAGAAACAGAAGATTAGATCGTGTAGAAGAAAGGTGGGATAAAGCAGGAGTAGAATAATGGTGTTAACCGATTTTAAAACAGGCGAACCTTTAGTTCCTGGTGACATGAATTATGACGACAGTAAACCTACTGCCGAAAATGTGTTACAAATTTTTGATACTTACAAAAAACATTATGAAGCTTTCCACGATCAATGCGAGGAAGAAGATGAATATTATCATGGCACTCGTGCTGTTCCTATTCCTGATGATATGCCTATCGATCCTGTTCGACCAGCTACGGCTCACGCTATTGTTAACGTTGCTACTGATCACGTTGATGTCAATAACCCATCCATATTTGTCCCGGCTCCATCGCCTAGAGCAAAGAATAGATCAGAGCGAATACAAAAATTCTTGCAAGGTGTATGGATGCATATACCTGAGCACACCAAAAGAACAGTAGTAAAACACTCTATTCAATATGGAGTTGGATTTATTAAAACTTGGTGGGACGGCGACAAATGGCCTGATGCTCCATTAATTGACGATTACGAAAATGAAGAAGAATACAAGGAAGTTTTACAAGATCACCTTGATTCTAGAAACATTTCTTTCCCTTTTATTATCGATGCTGTTAATCCTAAGAATATGATTTGGGATGACTCAAGAGCAGGTATGAAATGGGCAATTGAATTTTACGAAACAAACTATAACGATATACAGATGTTATACCCAGAATGGACACCGTTAACTTCTAGTTCTGAAACAGTAACATTTTTAGAATACTGGGACGATACTTGGTGTGGGAGAATGGCAGACGGTGAATGGGTATGGGGGCCATACAAACACGGATATGGTTTTAACCCTTACGTAAAAATACAACCAGCTACATCTTTGGATTATGATGTAGGTACTCCTGAAGATAGATATGAAGGTGTACTTAAACCTGTACATAGTTTGCTTGATTCAGAAGCAAGATTGATTACGCAGTACGAAGCAATACTTAGACAATACGCTTGGAGAACAATTGACTTCTACGGCCCAGCATCTTCAGCTGAAGCAACAATGGATGAATACGAATTGTTTGCAGCTAAGAACTGGGTACGACCAAATGTAAATATACAACCATCTCCACTTGCAATGCCTCCACAGGAAATACTGCAACAACTTGGAATGGTACAGACAATGATTGAAGAAGCTACATTTCCTAACGTAGTTAGAGGCATGCGACCATCAGGTGTTTCCACTGGGTTTGCACTAAGTGTTTTAGCTGGTACAGGAAGATTAGTGTTTGGGAAGTTTGCCGATGCTATGGCTAGAGGAATGGAACATGCTAACGAACGATTCCTAAAGTTAGTAAACAACAAAGCAAAAGGTAAAGTTACAGTACACGCTAGAAGTAATGTACAAAACTTTGATCAGGCAATTGACCCTAACGACATAAAAGTGTTTTACGAAAATTCGGTAACACTAAAAGCAGAAGCCCCAGAAGAAAGAGAACGTGAAGCATTGTTAGCATTGCGTTTGTGGAATGGAGGATCTGGATTAATTAGTTTGTACGAAGCACAAAAACGTGTGGGTATTACTAATCCATTAGAAGAACAAAACCAAATGGCTGCTGAAAAATTATTAGAAATGGCTCGTGCTCAACAAGCACAAGAAGTTGCAGAAGCTATACAATTAGAACAACAAAGAGCAGAGGCAGCTGACGTAAGTGCCAATCAGTTAGGTAATCAATTTTTACCGGGGCAAACACAATTACAACGGCCAGGGGAAGCTAACATTCAAAGACAAAGAGTAGGAGAAGGAACTCAAACTGAGGGAACTTTCCCACGAGGAATGGGTGGACTTGATTTACTAGGTTCACAACTAGCAACAGGAACAGGTGGTGGTAGAAACATGCCAACAGGAGATAGAGTTTAATGGCTAAAAAAACAGATTTATTAAAAGACCCAGTCGCTCTTGCACAACAAAGATACAAAGAACAGGTCAATGCTTTTAAAGATGAGTTTCTTCCTAAACCTTCAAACAGAGGTAGGAATAAAATTTTGCGTCAACATGGCATAAACCCTAATATATTTAAAGGCATTAAATAATGCATCACGAAGCATCTGAGTCTTTAGATTTTGCAACTTCTGCTGGGAATGATAGAACATCAGTTGATGTAGCAGATGATAAAAAAATTATAATAACTCAACAAGACTTGGGATATTTGTCAGGGGCAGGAAGATTTTTAAAAAAATCATATAACCCAACTGCGTCTTCAGATAAACGATACGATGCCATTGCTCAATTAATTAATGCAGAAGTTCAACAGCAAACAGATATATCACTTGGATGGAATGCAAATATTTATCCTGATATTGATCTTTCACGAAACGTTGAAGCTGTTACTGGCGAACAAGTAGAAGAGATGATAGCGGAATGGATAGTACAAACTTTAATTGCAGAATTCCCTAATGTAAATTTGAATTTATTTGATACTGATCCTGCATTTAGTGAAATCCCAAAACAATTAGAGGATTATTTTTTAGATGTTGCATTTGATGCAAACAAATACAATGAATCTTATAAAAGTCAATATGTTGACGCAATACAAAAAGGTGATTATAGATCAGTTGATAATATAAGAATTTTAGATGCAGCAAGAAGAGTAGCTGAAAAAAATTCTAAAAGTGTTTTAGCATCTGACGTTGAACCAACAGTTGGGGCTTATATTACTCAAGATCAAAAAATAGGTAGGTTTTTATTACAATTAGAATTGATGACAGGCGATAACACTATTGTCAAAACTTTTTCAGAAAACCCACAAGTAAGAGGTTTAATTAAAGAATCTTGGCCTGCTATAGCAAGAGAAATTAATTCATTAGAAGCAAACAAAATTAATCCTAGTTTTCATGTAGGGGCTTCTAAACTTGCAGCTGATGTAGTAGATGATACAAATGATAATAGTGGATAGCTACTTTATTTACAGATACCCCTATGACTAAAGAGCAATATAAATTACAAAAAGATATTGCTAGGCTAGATGAAGATTTTATAAAGGCTCTTGTTGCTAATCCAAAAAAAGAATTTTCAGATAAATATTTGCCTTCAGATGAAGTATTAAAAGATAGGTATGGGCAATGGGCAGTTGATGCAAAAAAATTATATGTGGCTCAATTTGATGACAGAGTACAAGCTACTAGATTAAATACCCCTAACCGAGATTCTCAGACTATTGCAACTGAAACTTTAAATTTTATTAATGATGCTAATGAAGGGTTTGGTGGATTTTTAGCAGAACAAGAAAACAAATATTTAGATGGTATTGAAGAAGCAAATTATAATAATTTAGTTTCACAATTTGAAACTTTTTCTAAAGCTAAAAGTGCAATTACTAATTGGCTTGGAGGAAGACAAGTTAGTCAAAATTTTCAAGATAGATTAGCTAATCATTTAACTGATCCCAGAATGATTGATCTTATAAAAGATTCTAACGCTCAAAATACTGGACAAGCTATTGAAAGCCTTATTCAAAATGTATTAAGCCCAATGGCTAATCAATCCCCTGAACAATTGTTAAGTGATGCACAAGATTTCCATACGTTAAGCAACATGACTCTTGACACATCAAATACCGAAGGAGCAAGAGGTGCTAGGCAAAGACAAGGATTTGCGTACACTCCACAAGGACAACTAAAACCTTATACAGCAGAACGAAACGTTATTGATCCTGACACAGGTGAACGAAAACGAATAAGGGAAAGTGGAGCACAATTAATGGCTAACTTGCATTTGTATCCAGAGTTAGTGCAAAGAACAATTCTTTATGGAATTAACAGACCACAACAAGAAATTACTTCTTACCAAGATATTGGAATTACCCCATTACCTCCAGCGTTTTTTGAAGGGATTGAGGGACAAGGTCGTTACTTTGGGGATGTGCCTATGCATGGAGGAACGTTTGCGTTTGATAAAAATTATATAGCTACTCCAGATCTAACTCCTCAATTTGATTTTAGTTATAACATGCGTCCGCCTGATGATCCTCCTATCCCTGACAAAATAGAAATACCTGAAATTGCTCCCTCAATTCCGCCTTTACCTCAAATGAGAAACCCTAATTTAGATTTTGGAGGTGTGTAAATGGTTACTCCGAATCAAGGTGAGCCAATTGGATTTGAACCAATAGAAGGAGTTTTTAAAAAATTCCAACCCGGCGATACCGTAACTACAGCTGAAGCTAAAATATTAGATCAGCAAGGTCGAATGTTTGATGGTACTAGACCTTTGTATAATGCTCCACGAGATTTTTTTCAATGGAGAGCACGAGAACCTTATGCTAAACCAATTCGAGAAACTGGAGAAACTCTTGATGCTATTTCAGAAGTAACAAGTCCGTTATGGATGCCATTTGCAGAAGTAATAAAACAATCAAACGTTATTCCTTCTGGGTTTAATCCAGCTGACAGAATAAAATGGGGGGCTAAAGCATTGGCACAAAGTGTTATACCAAATAACAATTTAGCAATTGCTGACCCTAACGCAGTAAAAGAATCTTTTACTTGGGATGAAGAAACAACTGATGCTTTATCAGATTTTAGCCAACATGTAATTACATTTGGAAAAGATGGGGTTGGTTACGAACAAACAGTAGAAAGACTAGCTGAACATTTTCGTGATCGCCCTTTAGCTGAACAAGTAGTTGGGTCTATTTTAGGTGATCCTCTTATCGTTGGGTCATCAGTAGTAAAAGGTGGAAGAGTAATAACAAAAGGAATTTCAAAAACTCAATTTACTGCAAACCCAACTAATATCAGAAATATCACTCAAGCCGATGAATTAATAACAGGTAAGCTAACTTACTATGCTTCAAATCCAAAGTTAAATGAAAGCTTAAATGCTTTTGATACAGTTAAAAATATTATTCTTAACAATTCTGAAAATATACAAATGATGCCATTAAGGGCACAAAAATATGCAAATTATATTCGTAACGTTAGTGTAAATCCAGCTTTGTACATAGGAGAAAAAAATTACTGATCAGTTTACTTATGTAAACCAATTAACACATAAGGCTCAAAAGAAATGGAAAATGAAACATGGAGATACCGTACCATTTCCAGATGAGTATCATGCAGAAATGTATTTTAGTCTTACTAATGGAGCAGGTTCTGCGGCTAAATATAGAATTACTGAAACTTTTGACAACATGAGAAAAGCTTTAGGAAATGAAATTGATATTAATTATGTTAACGAGTTTCTTAAAGTAAGACATTTGCAAGATGTTTTAACAATTCACCCTAAAAAAGTAATAGCTGATTCTGCATATGGGAATCAACAAGCATTAGCAAATAAAATATCAGACATGGTAAACGAATTAGGTGATGAAAGTTTTGCAAAAGTAGAAGAGGCTGCTGGTTACGTTAGAGATGTTTACAGAGATTTGTTGTTTGAAATGGACAGAGCAAAAATGTTAGAACCGGGACTAGCAGTAAAATTAGCAGGAGATGAAACCACAGCAGCTACTTATCCTTGGTATAACCCAACTGCATATTTAGATGATTTAGATCAAATGTTAGACGGTACTAGTAGAGTAATAGACAACCCTGCAAAAACAAGAAACCCTTTGCGTTACATTACAGAAAATCACACTGAAAATTTAATTCAAGCAGACCCTTTGTCGTTGGTTTTTTCAAATGTTTCAAGAATGACTCATCAAATATTTGTAAATAATGCTAATAAATCTTTAATCAAAACATTATTGTACACAGGCGATGAAGGAGTAAAACAAGCCCCTAAGAAAATTAGAAAGACTAACATAGAGTCCGATAAATTGATTAGTAAAATGGATGCAAGGGAAGAATTATTTAAAGGGCCTAGACTAAAAGATTTAATTAATGATCCTCCTCCAAAACCTAGAGAAGAAATTGTTAGAGCATATGACGATGTTGACAGACCAAACACTATTAGTTTTATAGAAGATGGAAAGATACAGGTTTATGATGTTAACGATGATGCTTTGCGTATGTCAAAATTTTTTACAATTACAAAAAGAAGGGTGGGTAGGGAGTACGCTAAGATATGCTCAAGCACCGTTTAAATTTTTCTTTGTTACTGGCAACCCTGCTTTTATTGGCCCAGCTTTAATTGCTGACTCGTTAGTTACTTCTATGTTTAATGGATTAACTCCTTTTAAAGTAGGAGAATCTGTTTATAAAGTTTTTATGGACACTGTAAAAAGAAATCCAGATCTAGCAACAATGATAAAAAGTGGAGGAGATGTTTCAGGATTCCTTGGCACTGATGGGCAAAGAATTTTAAGAAGAATAAAAGATGCCTCTGATGAAACTGGAGACAATGCATTGTTAATAACTCCAGAAAATTACAAAAGTATTTTTACTGACAATCCTTTAGATACAATAGCTTCTATTGGTCACAGGGCTGAAGTAGGCCCACGTTTTGCTGTTTTTGATAAAGCAGTAAAAGAAGGTTTTTCTAACGAAAGAGCTGCATGGATGGGACGAAATGCAACTGTTGATTTTCAAAGAACCGGGACTCTTATGAAAGAAGCAAATAAATGGTTTATGTATTCAAATGTTGCGGCTCAAGGTGCATTTATGATTCCAAGAAAATTTGGAAATAAAAGAACTGCAAAATATGCGTCTATGGGTGTAGCAGGGTTGCTTACTACTCAAGCTGCTTTGTATCTACAAAATAGACAATATTCTGAATATTGGGATATGCCAGCCACAGATCGAATGAAATTTTCAGTTATGCTTCCTTCTAAAGAAATTGATGGGGGTGGGAATGTTGTTCCGCATTATTTATTGCCTTCACCTATAAGTCGTGAAGTGCAAGTATTTATGTCCCCATTTCAAAAACTATTAGAAGAACTTGATTTAGCTTTTCAAAAAGCTGGATTCCCAGATATTCCTACAGCACCAAGAGGTGGCACAGTTGTTCCTGTAACAAATAGAGACATATGGAGACAATTTCAAACAGAAGTTAATCCCCTTAGTGCAATATTTGCTCCTGATTCTGCGGGAAATTCTACTTTAGGTTCTGCAATTGCAGGCCCTGAATTATTTAGGACATTAGCGGATATTCTTTATAATAAAAATTCTTATACAGGTGAACCAATTGTTCCTGAAATACAACAAGGTTTACCTAAACACGAACAATTTGATGAAAGAACTTCAGAATTAGCTAAAAGATTAAGCCCTATTATTCCGTTTATGTCTCCATATGAAATTGATTACGCAATTCAAATAGGAATTATTAGAGATATGTTTACAGCTGTAGACAGAATTAATGCTGTGTTTAAAGAAGAAGACGTTGAAGCAGAAGAATATGCAGCCCAATTACAAAATTTACTAGACATTGCTCAAAAAGGTGAGGATAAAAATTATATAACCAGAACATTTTATAACCAGTATTTAACTAAAGAATTTTTAGATGGCGAAATTGAAGATGTTTTAGATATGGAAAACCGTATTAAACAAGTAATTGCAGAACAAGAAAGAGAAGAAAGAATACCTGTTATTAGTTCTATTATGGACAGGTTTATTAAAAGTAGGGGTGGTCAGCTGTACAAAACAGGAACATTAAAAGCTAATCAAAAATTTGGAACAGACCCTAAACAAAATGAACAAGTGCAAGGCTACATAGCCAATTGGTTTGATTACTTTGGTAAGCCAGCTGTTAGGGAAGCAGAGGCAGCATTTATACAATACAACAATGACCCTGTAGCATACAGAAATAATGTTGATGCTTCTTATAGCCCCCAAAGGTTTGCACAACAAATTCAAGATTTAAAAAATATTTTTAGAGTTGGCGTTGACAATTTTATAGTTAGTATTGCTAATAACAAAGAAAACTTTAAAGGTATAGATTCAACTGATAAAGAACAATATGCAGCTTGGAAAGAAGCTATTTGGACTGTAGGCGGAGCAATGGAAGATAGAAGAGGGACAGCACGAGTATTAGCAGCTGGATATAAAGCAATTGTAGTTAATGATTATGGCTGGGCTCCGCAAACACAAGACCCTAATGTGTGGATTTCTGCTCATAAAGATTGGGCACGATATCACGAAGAAAAAGATTCGTATAGAGATGATGTTGAAAAAAGATTTGGTACAGAAATATTAAACGAAATGCTTTTAATTACTAACGAAAATAAATCTACGATTGAAATAAGCATGGACGAGGCTCATGAATTCTTTAGAGAATATTATGGAATAGCAGAGTGGTTAGTTAAAGATACTGCAAAAAGTCAAAATTATCCTAACCTTGAAGCAGAATGGCAACAGTACCAAGCTAGAACAGGGGAGGCTAGAATAGGTTATAAAAAATCTAATCAAAAAAGAGATGATATTTTTACTCAACTTGAATCTAACATAGATATCTATAGAAAATTATATTTACAAGGTAAGGCTTATAGAAATGATCAAGGAATTTACATTCCTACTCCTGAAAATTTAGCAGATTATCAATTAAATCGAGTTGCTAAAATTGAAAGAAATCTTATTTATTGGGGAGAACTTTTACTTGGGGCAGATGGGGTAACAACAAACCCACTTAACAATATGGATAAGCGAGATACGCTAGGAAATGTTATTCCTAATAGCAGTTGGGCAAAAAATTATCAGAAAAACTTTTTAGAATGATTGACAATACACACAATATAAACCTAGACTGTATTCAGAACGTTACAGTAACTCATCAAAATAAGATAGGAGAAACTCGGTGACTACAGACAATACAGACATGACATCTGCAATAGATCAAGATCAGGCTCAGTTGGATGCTGTTCAGGAGGCCACGCCTCAAACTAACTCCGACTCTATGACTGGCGAAATTCAGGCTTTAAAGGAACTGGTAGAACAACAGAACCGACAAGTAGCTGGTTTACAGTCAAAGATAGACAGGGGTCTGAATAGTATGCGAAGTGAATACGAGGACAGAGCACGGCAACAAGCACAGCAAGCTGCACAACAATATATTCAGGAAATTCCTGAAGAACATCAAGGTGCGTTTAATTCTATGTTGCAATCTAACAATGCTTACTACCAGGAAAACCAAAGACTTAAAGAGCAAATTATAAATGGGGCAGAACCGCCACCTCAATTTGACGATCAAACCCAACAACAATGGGAACAAGTCTATGCAATTCCTAGAGGATTAGGTATTGATCCAAATACTCCTGGTATTGACTATGATGCGTTTACTGATCAAGGTTTAACTGAAGATCAACGGAGAGACAGATTCTTTGCTAGTTTAAGACCATTAATGGGTGCTACCAATCAGGCCCCTACAGGTCAAACTACCGAGGCATCAACATCACAGGTACAAAGTCCGCCAGCAGGTGGGACTCCAGCAGGTGGTGCGTCATCCAATATGAGATCAGTGGAGCAGGTGCAAAGTGCCTATATTGAAGGCAAATTATCAAAACAAGAATACCAAGACCAGCTTAATAGGCTAGGTTAATAGGAGAATAAAATGGCAACAGGACTATCTTTGTCCAGTACGTCTAACTTGACTAACGGACAACGCATAATGATTGCGTCTGCGAAAGAAGCGTTCGAGCCTGCTGCACCAGATCCAGATTTGATCGAAAGTGAAAGAATACCTACTGGCGTAAAACAGTGGGATATCAGCACTTACGCTCGCTTGACTGATGCACAAGCTTTAACTGAAGGTGTTGACCTTTCATCAGTTCAACAACTTTCAACAAACACATTACAATTGACACCCGCTGAACACGGAATACTTGTTACATTGTCAAACCGACTTATCAGAAGGCAAGGCGATAGTAGCGTAGTAACTGTAGCAGGTCGTCAAATTGGTGCGTCACTAAGACGCAGAATGGCTAAAGATGTTATTGCTCTATATGATGGCTTTTCAAAGTCAACACCCGGAGCAACTAACGCTCTAGACATTACACACTTTAGAGGTGCGGTAGCTTACTTAATGACTGATAACAACAGTACATTTGGCCCAGCTCCCATGCCTGTACAAGCAGCACTACACGTAGAACAAATTTCAGATATCATTGCTGACATATCAGACCCAAGCACAGTAGCCGCAGGTTCTTCTGGAACTCCAACTACTAGAAATGGTTTATCTGCTGAGATGCTTCAAAGATGGTACAGAGGAACAGACCGACTATATGGTGTGGGAGTCGTACACAGCGGAAACATCGAAAGAGATAGTGGGGATGATGCTAAAGGTGCAATATTTGCAAAAGAAGCTTTATATATGGTCATTGCTAATGATGCCGATGTAACTGAAGAAGAGGACAATTCTCTCAGAGCGAAAGAATATGGAATCTTCCAAGAATGGGCTGAAGGCGAAAGAGCCGATGCTCACGGTGTTGAAATCTTTTCTGACGCAGCTGCAACTATTTAATGGAGTAACCCTTGGTTAATCAAAGCGTAAAAGAATATGAGGGCAATTTACCATCTTCTAGGGAAAGACAGCGTATTGTTAACGAAAGTGGACGAGATGCTGTTATGTTTGACGTTACATCTGATAGTAACAAGATACAGTTATGGGATGTAATTGATAACACTTGGACTGCTCCGCTAGAAAGAGATACAGCTATGAACCATTATCTTAGGAAATTGGTTTATACATGTTCTGTTTGTACGGAAACGTCTTTGTTTGAAGATGATATTAAACGCCACATAGCACAGGTAAAAACTGCGTACGAAATGTGTGCTGATGCTGAATTAGTAAGAGGTATTGGCGAACATGGACAACCTTCTTTTACTTGTTCTGGGTGCGGTGCTCCAATGTCAATGCGTAAAAACCAAGGACAACGACATATAGATGGTATTAAAAATAGATACGATGCTCACATGGAAGCAGGAGATGTAGAGATATTACTTACTCATAGATATACAACATCACCTTCGGTGTCAATGCCACAACAAAGTGTTGCAACAATACATTTTGGTGGCGAAAAAACTGTCGTACAACAGGAGAGTCGGAACGCAATCGAAGTTATACGTAAACCTCGCAAGCGTAGAAGGAGAAGACGATGACAACAAAGGCTCTAGAAACAATAAGCGTAGACCCTTGGGACTTCTTTTTAGAAGATGATCTAGCAACGGAACACGTAGAAAGGTTCAGAGAACAAGAATGGCCACAGATGCTTAAAGAATTAAAGCACGACTATAGCTACAGTATAGGAGAAGGCCAGGAGCCACATTGGGTAACACCCGGTACCGCTGTACTTTACCACGAAGTAATTAACATTAGTTACGGCAAAGAAGAGAATACTGGTTGGCATCCCACTAATCCGTTACCAATTGGTAATGCTGTACAGTTATTGAATTATCTTAAAAAGGGTTTCCGACTCCGTGCTAATGTTGATGCATTAGTTAACGTTGAGTTGTCTGAGACTGCCA
>FUIF01007408.1_pt1 | contig 14113 bp, 22 predicted proteins | sample 1003461 | NCBI WGS metagenome assembly FUIF01 (sample SAMEA80401918, study PRJEB19352) | marine metagenome | reverse complement strand
TCTTCAACTGTTATTTGCTTTATGTGGTAGCCATCAACACACTGGTCGCTACCTATAAGTTCATAGCCTTTGCATAAAGCTTTATCTAGCTCAGCCTTTAACGCTGCGTTTTCCTGTTGTAATTTTATTGCCAGATTAGCTTGAGCTACAATATCACCAAAATATTCAGTGTGAGGCCCGTGCTTGCTGTAATCAATAAGCTTATCAGTCATCTTATTCTCTCTTTTCTCTTAATGTCTACTTAATATAGTTACTAAGTAGACATTATGCAAGTTTATTTTTTGATTAATTCAGCAATAGCCTCTTCGATGGTTTCTTCAAGCCATACAGCAAAGAATGCGCGCATGGCGATGTAGTTGTGGTTGCCGTATTCAAAATCGTGATAGGTGCCAAAGATCGACTCCCATTCGCTTCGCTCTAAAAACTCAAAGCAAATATAGTCAATGGGTATTGTATGTCTCATGCCCCCAGCCTTAGTGATTTTGTTAGCTGCCCTTTCTATAATATGGCTTATATCCATTTCATCACCAATAAGCAGGCAATAGCCATGAGGTGTTACAGGATTATCCTGCACTACCTTCAATGCGCCTCGTAGGAATATCAGTTGTTGTTCATTATTCATAAATTTCTCTCACTTTTAATTGCAGTTGTCTGCAAGATATGCTTGCAGACCCCAATATTACCAACCGTTAATACTCGCCATCAATGCAATTGATTAGCGTCCCCTTGCCATTTGCATATATGATCCCAGCCGTGTGCATCCAAGAACTCGGGGAACCTGTTGCATACTCCAACTGATACACGGCACTAAGTCCTACCTGCATCACACCCCACTTGCGACCCGGTGTATGACTGTGACCAATCACACTGCGGCATCCTATCTTATTAAATGCGGCTAATGATCCACGGGCGCCATTTGGCCCCTTATCACCATGATAATTCAACGCATGCCCTTTGCAGAATAACGTATCACTACGGCGTAAGAATGTAGCCTTAGTTTCTTGCGTAAGATACTCAAGCGAATCAAAGTCTTGCCCCTGCTTGATAGCCTTAACCTTAGCCAATGCCAAATCCAAATAGAACTCTGCATTCTGCGGGTCTTTACGCCAATCAGTTTCATTCAACCAACGATCCACATGCTCGTCATGATTAGATTTAACAACGTAATTCTTGCCATCAATCAAGCACTTGCTGAACTTTTCAATAAGATCATTGACTTCAGTTGCACCATCATTATCACCATTAAAATGCTTCTTAAGGGTAAGAAACGGATTAAGTCTATGATGGTGACTGCCAAAATACCCATCTAGCAAATCATGAAACACCTGCATTTTAGGCTTGATTAACTTCACAAGGGCATTCTTGCCAGTCCACCAAGCATTCATAACATTAGGATCAAGGAACTTAGCGTGGAAGTCACCACTGATAAACGCTTCAACAGGATTACCTGAAGTTACACCATCGCCAGTATAGCACTTGTCTAAGTCATAGAATTTACCACTGCCGTCGATACACAGTTGACGTGTATGGAATTTATTACCACGTAGCTCAACAAAGGTCGCACCATATTCGTGATGAAATTCACCTTTTACACCCGCCTTACTGTCAGTGTAGTTGGGCTTTGTGATCACACCAGATGTCATGCAAAGCTTGGCCATAGAGTTCTGAGGTGTCGGTGTTGCTTCAACACTGATCTGAGGATGCCCAAATATGCAGCTCTTAGCCCCTGTTAGCGTCGTTAATCCCGTCATAGGGCTAACTGCTGTAGGTTGCACGAAAACGTCGCCACAGATCACCAGCGACTTTGTGACGTCTGTTCTAGCGCCACATAGCTCACCCTTGATCTCGTCTGCCCACCATTCATGACTTTCCTGTTCGGCAGACCATTGACTTGTCGGGTTTTTATAACGACCGGGTATGACGATCAATTGCGCATCATTGTGCTTACAAAACGTGCGCAAGCTGCGTAGTCCAGCCTTGAACACTGGCGTTGCATTCTGAGCGTATGTGATCACCAATTTCTTCTTAGTGATCTTGATAGGCTTAAACCTGCTTTTAACAATAGGACTGCGGGTTGTTTTTGAACATGTGCCACAAGCCCAGCGCGGGGGCTTGAGTGAATGCACTGCTAAATCATCAGAATTACAATGTGGGCATTTCATTATTTAGTCTCCCTTCCAAAACGCATATTGCGCCAGTGTGCGCGTGCATCTCTCATGCGTTTTTCTTCGTACGCATCCAAAAAGAAAACTGTGGCTTTTGGTTGGAATAGCGACCATACCGCTGTCACTAAATACAACCCGAACAGGCTAAACCTATTTATACGAGGTATTTTCATTATTTAGTCTCCTTATCCGCCGATTCGCGCATCAACCCAGCATACGCCGCTAGATCTTCGTAATTGTCTGCACGAAAGTCACCCTGACTTGTACGCACAATCTTAAGTAAGCACATAAACGCCCAGCCCTGTTCTTCTGTCAGTTCTTGGCCATACAGTGAATTAAACATATCAACACACTTACCCATGCTGCGCTCGCCTTGCTCACTGTCATAGGTTGCTGCACGGTCGTCCATATGACCAAGTGCTGCACGCAATGTTTCCGCTGCCATGTTCACTTGTTGTTGTGGCGTTTTGACAAACATTGATTCGCGCCAATCGGCTTTCGCGATATCATCTCTGCCTGACGATCCGATGTATTTTCCTCGCCATCCGTGCGCTCCCAGTATTGGTGCGTCACGATATGCCCACCATTTGCCGTCTTCATCCTGCGCCCATGCCATTGCACCTACTGGCCACTTTGTTGGTTTACTCATTTTTGCATACTCCAAATTTTGCAGTAAAAATAGCCGCCAATCACAAAAAGCAGAAAGGCGAATAAAAACAGTGTTGTTCGTATGTGTTTTTTCATTACTCCACCCGCTCAATAGTTAATACATCCAATTTACGATCACAGCTTGTTTTTACTTTCCATTGGTTGCGCTGAGCATATTTGTAGAAAGCGGTATGCACGGCTGACTTCTTGCCACTTACTGGACACTCGCCTAGGTATTCGCGTACATCACCTACCTGCATATCGTGAAAGCTGTGTTGTTTTGTGTTTGCCATGTTATTGCCCTTGTTGTTAGTTGATGAATGTCCACACAAATACAATAGCCCACTGGTGGACGTTATGCAAGTCTATTCAACACGCCAAATGCGTAAACCACCATCGGCTGCGCGCCCCGCGAATCTTCTGCTGTGATACCTTGCGCAAGATTGCGCAGCCATGTATGCCTTGCCCCCTGTTTTCTCGCCTTCCATGAATATACTCTCGCCAACTTTCATTTTACTGAATTTGTATTTTCCAACTGGCTTTGGATTTTCAAGGCAAGGTATATCTATGTGAGTTTCAATTTTTGTGAATGAGATATTATCGCTCATAAGTTTTCCCTAGTTAGTTATATAAATACATTGTTAGAGTATTTGAATACACTTATACATTAAATAGCTGCATCGTTAAAGCCCTTTTTTCGGGAAGAAGCAGAAAGGCATAAAACACTAGGAAGTCGACATAATGTCGACCCCTGTAAGTAACTGTATTATAACAATTATTTAAAAAAACTAATTAATAGTTATCTCTCTAATTACTTCTACTTCTCCTGCTTCTCCTTCTTCTCCTTCTTCTCCGATTTTATTTTTATTTTTACCCCTATTTTTAAGTATATATACCTAGGGATCGTCGAAGTAGAAGAAGCAGCCAAAAAAAACCCGCAAAGCCAATAGCCATGCGGGTTTCAGGTTTTCGATTCTGCTTCTCAGCAGCGACTAGTCTATCGAAGCAGCTCCCGCTCCAAGCAAATATTTGATGATTGTCCTACCATTTCCGCCATGTTTTGATTCCTTGCGCACAATTAAATTGTCCTCAATCATTTTGTCCATTAAAGACAAAACAACCTTCTCTTCAAACTTTTTCTTACGGCACCGATCCATCACAACACCATGAGAAACAGGAATTTCATCATCCATGCACCCCAAAATTGTTGCGCCTAAAGCATCGCCTACTCTGATTTCATCGTTTGAACGTATTAGCATTAGCTTCTTCTTCACGTCACGGTCAACCAATGCGAAGGCCCATTCGACATGCTCAAGCGTTCTAAGCCCATGCGGTGCTGCAAGTATTAAACTGATCTTAGCCACCAGCTCAAATGCACGGCGCACCACAGGCACTAAAGCAGGCTGCCCAAGCAATGAAGTGCCTAACTCATAAAAGTAGCTCTCAACGCCATTAAGGAGCCTATCCGCTGCTTTCTCCTCTGTAGGAATAACCGCCAATGGGCCGTGATGTTCAATGCGATCCGGTGTTTCAGTGCTAAATGAACCGGGTGAACGCAAATGCAATAATGAAGCACGTAATGAATCAGGCATGTCTTTGATTTTATGGCCTTTTTTGATTCTAGGGTGTGCCTCCTTCTCTTCGAATATCATTGAACGGCCTACAAACCCTGATTCACCTTCTTGCGGTGTCATCAACCCATCAAAGGTGCTAGGTGTTGTATAGCCAATTACCGACAAGAAAGGGTTAGCGATACCAGCGCCAATGCTTTCTAAACGCTCTGTCAGTGATTTTTCGCGGCTCATTAGGTAGTCAAGCTCACCCTTGTTGTCTATTTGCTTAGACACGCTGGCCAATTCCTTTTTAAGTTCTGTTTCCACTTCCACTTTCAAGTCGCCGCTGATTGTCAGTACGCCGTCTGCTTTTGTGTAAATATCCATGAGGCTGGCGGTTGCGCCTTTGTAGTAATCATTCTTTGATTCAATGATTTTTTTAAGCTGCAAGCCAAGCTCACCAATATTATAGAAAGCCCCTTGATGTCTTAATAGGTTGCGGTAAATTTCCTGCTCTGACTTAATGCCGCCGTACACCGCTTGCAACATGCCAGCTTCCTGCATGATTTTTGTGTATGCCTGCTGAATAGCTTCCTTGCCTGTTGCAGATGATGCCACGCAGAATGTAAGCAGATTAGTCCTATTACCCAGTAAATCATCGGTAACGCGCATACCGCATATATTTGCCACGGCATTTAGTGCTACTGCCACTGCTAGGTTTTCGCGCTTGAATCGGCATTGGCCGTTTACCCAATCCGCCAGCTCACCAACAAAGCCGGGTGGGCGTAATAGATCAATGTTCTGATCAGGGCCGTCTGATAATACTTCTTCGCTATACTCAACAGTTGGCTCAAAGGTTGCGCTCTCTTCATAGCCTGATTCACGTGCATAATGGATAAGCGTACCAAGACCAACAGGGTTGCCAGACTTGCCAAAGGAATGCCAGCGCTTTTCGATCTGGCCAAATGTCGGGTATTTTTCGCCACGACTAGACCAATCATTCCACAAGTCTAAACCAGCACCATTAGTGGCCTCATGTATGGCCATTCCTATCTTGACCCACTTCTCATGATCGCAATCTGCATCAATGTGCGAAAGCATGTCGGCTATCTCTTGCTCACTTACATCAATAGCAATACCACTAACCATTGCGCGATGACGTTCTGGTTTGCGTAGTATTTCGATTATTCTAGCGGGTGCTTCTGTTACATCTTGAGGTGATCCATGAATGTTTGTGTAGTCGGCGCCGGAGGCATGAAGGGAGCCATTGCCCACAATAAATCCACTTGATTTAAAATCAATGCCTTCGTAGGCGTCTAAATGCTGAACTAATGCTGTGGGTTCAGCTATTTTATAATAAAGGTGCATTGATCCATTGCCAGAACCAGTACGAACCGCAAAGCCTGCATTGCCTAGATAGTCAAAGTCATGATCCGCACACAGCTTATTAAATGAATCAACACCTCCGTTCCTAGCATCAACATCAATAATTAAGAAACCATCACATAGCACTCCGAAGCCTGTGTCAAAGTGGCCTGTCTGCTCCATTACTTCTAGCTGATCATCTGACCACATGGGAACGTTCTGCCAATTAGACATCCTAGGATGCTTGCCAATGGCGGTGCACTCCTCATTGTCGCAAGCACACTTGCCTTGTTCTATCTTATGCAGGCCAAAGATTCTGAAGCCTGATTCTAAGTAATCATATATTTGGTTCATTTTTGATTTTCTCCTTATTTAAGGTTGACTATGGTATATGTCTACGTGTAGTCTTGCAACCACTGGCTAACACCAAGCAGTAAAAAACACAAAGGAGAATAAACCAATGAGTTTATTAGAGACAGTCACCAAGCCGAAAGATCGCGCGGTGATATGCACAATAACAGGTGATAGCGGCATGGGCAAAACTACGCTTGCTGCATCTTTCCCCAAACCAATTGTTATTCGAGCTGAAGACGGTCTGCAAGCGTTGCCTGATGGCCAGCGCCCTGATGCCTTTCCAGTGATTGAAAGTGAAGCCCAATTATGGGAGCAGTTAACAGCACTCATTAAAGAAGAGCATGATTATCAAACTTTAATTGTTGATTCTGTTACTGCGCTTGAACGCCTATTTATGCAATCAGTTATAGATAGCGATCCTAAGAAACCTAAATCAATTAACCAAGCAATGGGTGGTTACGGCGCAGGTTGGTTAGCGGTTGGCGGTTTACACCAGCGTGTTCGCAAAGCGTGCGGCATTCTAAACGAAAAGCGCGGTATGCACATTGTATTTATTGCACATGCTGATACTGAAACTGTGGAATTGCCGGATCAAGACCCGTACACACGCTACAGTATGCGATTAAACAAGCGCAGTGTTGCGCCGTATATTGATGATAGTGATATCGTTGGCTTTCTTAAGCTGCAAACATTTACTCGCGGCGATGGCGAACGTAAAAAAGCTATAAGCGACGGCACAAGATTACTTGTAACTTACGCATCAGCTGCTAATGTTAGTAAGAATCGGTATGGAATTACTGAAGATATCGAAGTAGTTCAAAACGTAAACCCACTGGCACAATATGTGCCAACCCTAAACGAAACAAAAGGTAAATAATTATGTCATTTTTCGGAAACGATGCACCAACAAACGGCGAATTCAATGCAGGCGGCGGTTCTTTTGAGCCTATCCCAAATAATACTGAAGTCTTAGCATCTGCTGACGAAGCAAGCTGGGCCGAGTATGATGGCGACCGCTATATCAATTTAAAATGGACTATTCTCGCACCTGATGCGCACAAAGGTCGCGTGTTATTTCAAAAAGTTAAAGTGTTTGAAGCTGATCCAATGAAAGCGCAAAAAGCAAAGAACATGCTTGCTGCAATTGACTACAATGCAAGTGGCGGCAAGCTTGTACAGTCCGGTCAAGAGCCAACTGATGAAACACTGAGCCAGCACCTTTGCCATTCTCCAATGTATTTGAAACTAATGATTTGGAAAATGGAAATTAACGGCGAAGAAAAATCAGGCAATTGGATTCAAGCTGTAGCGCCTAAAAACAAACAACCTGCACAGCAGCAAGCAGCGCCAGCTAAATCCGATGACGGCGATGTGCCGTTTTAAAAAATCCCACGGGTGATGGCGGCATAGGTGTTCCAGTTAAGATTACGGCTCTTAACTAGGCTTTGATATTATCAGCACCTATCGCCGCGTAATACTCGCAGCCAGCCAATTATGGCGATTGGATAGAGTGAACAGCCCCCCACTTTCGGCGCAAATAGGGGGCTTTTTTTATTAAAAAGGAAATCAAAATGAAAAAAGTATTTATTTCAGCATTAATTGTTTGGGGCGGAATTTTTGCACTTCAGGGTTTACCATTGGTTGTTGCAATTCTACATGGTGTGGCGTGCTACATGGTTGTATTTGACGGTAAAGAAGGTGATTTATGATTGATATAAATTGCCCGCATTGCGAGGCTGTGCAAATGGATTGCCACAACGGTGGCGACCCCGGAGAGTGGTGGCACACTGATAATATCCCAGAAGGTGAAGTTAGAATTAATTGTGATCATTGCAATAATGAATTTATCGTAGTTTGCAACTGGGAACCAAATTTTGAAGGTAGAAAGATTACAGGCGAGGATTTATGATTGAACAACGATCACCAGAATGGTTTCAACAACGCAAAGGGAAACTGACAGGTTCAAACATTGGCACAGCGCTAGGCGTAAACCCATATAAAAAACCTGCTGACCTTATGCGACAAATGGTACGCGAATGGCATAATGCCGATTCTGAATTTAAAGGTAATGTGGCCACAGAGTGGGGTACAGCAAACGAAGCCAATGCAACCATTGAACTTGAAATGTTCCACCTAGCCGCACCAATTGAAGAAACTGGCTTACATGTTCACCCAGTACATGAATGGCTTGCAGCCTCTCCTGATGGCCTTATCGGCGACGATGGTGTTGCAGAAATTAAATGCCCTTTTGGCTTGCGTGCAAAAGAAGCGCCAGAATTCAAAACACTATTTGATCAGCCGCACTACTTTGCGCAAACGCAGATAGAAATGGCCTGCACTGGGCGCACATGGTGTGCGTTTTATCAATGGGCACCAAAAGGCGATAACTACCACGAACAGGCATTCAGCCAAGTATGGTTTGATGAAGCATTGCCAAAACTAAAAGCGTTTTATGATGCTTACTTAGTTGAACGTGAAATGCCAAATGCTCAGCGTTATCTTGAACCTCGCCACACTGAATTAAACAATGAATTTATTGTTGACTTAGTTGAGCAATACAAAGAAGCTAAAGAGCGTGCAAAAGAGCTTGAACAGCAAGCAAAAGATTTGCTTTCTGAAATCATTGATCGTTGCGGCGAATCAGAATCAGAAATCAATGGCTCAAAGCTTAGCAAGGTAACAAAAAAAGGCGCCGTAGATTACGGCAAAGTGCCGGAACTTGAAGATGTTGATCTAGATCAATATCGTAAAGTTGGTAGTAGTTATTGGGCATTAAAATAAACCCTTGAAGCCCCCAATGTGGGGCAAAGGATTAATATGTATAACCCTAGACCATATCAGCAAGATGCTATTAATAGCATTTTAGACTGGTGCAAAAAAAGCGTTGAGCCTTGTTTAATAGAAGGTGCAACAGGTTGCGGCAAATCTATTATTGTTGCTCAAGTAGCAATAACACTTAACGACCTGAGCGGCAAAAAGGTTTTATGCCTTGCGCCGTCATCTGAGTTAACAGAGCAAAACCACGAAAAATACACATCGTACGGTTATGAAGCATCATTTTATAGTGCAAGCATTGGCAAGAGTATGCGTCATGATGTAATTTTTGGCACGCCCATGTCTGTAAAAAATAATGTTAGGCAGTTCAAAGATTTTTCCGCTGTTATTATTGATGAGTGTCACCAAATCACGCCAACAATAAAAAGCATCATCGAAGAGATGCGCAAAAGCAATCCGCAATTGCGCGTGGTTGGATTGAGTGCAACACCGTATAGATTAACGCATGGGTATATTTTCGCCTATGATGAAAACAACAATCCTGTGCCAAGCGATCAAACAAAAGACCCGTATTTTCATACGATGGTTTATCGCATAACTGCTGACTATCTTATCAGTCAGGGCTTTTTAACCCGCCCGCATGCTGATCCTGACCACGTGCAGTCATACGATACTGGCAATATTAAGCGCCATACAGAAAAAGAATATGACCGGGTATTCGCTGGTCAAGGCAGACTTACCGCCGAGATCGTCAATGACGTTGTGTTGCATAGTTCAAGCCGTATGGGTGTGATGATATTCGCGGCAACTGTTCGCCACGCTAAGGAGGTTATGGAAAGCCTTGATCCTGAGAATAGCAGGCTTATTACTGGCGATACTCCAAAAGCTGAAAGGCGTGAAATCATCCAAGCATATAAGGCAAGGCAGTTTAAATACCTTGTGAATGTCTCAGTCCTGACAACTGGATTCGATGCACCGCATGTTGATGTAATCGCTATACTGCGCGCCACTGAATCAGCAAGCCTTTTGCAGCAAATAATAGGCCGCGGCATGCGCATACACGATAATAAAAAAGACTGCTTGATCTTAGACTATGCTGGCAATATTGAATATCACCAGCTTGAGGACGATCTGTTTACACCTATGATCAAAGCCAAGACCAGTAAGAAAGGTGAACCAATCGATGTTAGCTGCCCTTCATGCTCAAGTGTTAATCAGTTTTCAATGCGCAAAAACGATGGCGATTATGATATAGATGAAGATGGTTATTTTACAGATCTGGCTGGCAATAAGATTGAATACGAAGAGGGCAAATTTTTGCCAGCGCATTATGGTCGCAGATGTTTTGGCTATTCTCTTATCAATGGACGTGCTGAGCGTTGCGAACATAGGTGGTCTATAAAGCAGTGCACTGAATGCGAGCATGAAAACGATATAACTGCGCGTGTTTGTGAAAAGTGCAAGGCTGAGATGATCAACCCAAATGACAAGTTGAAGATTGATTTTCACAAAGTAAAAGCAGACCCATACCAAGTAAGTACAGACAAAGTTATTGGATTTACACTGGAAAAATGGGTAGGCTCAAAAACTAATACACTTATGCTTAAGGCGCATTATATTACTGAATATAGGAAGTTTGATGTTTGGTACAACCCAGAAAGCAGAAGCGCACAAATTCAGGGTATCTTTCAAGATTTTAGCAAGGCTTTTTTTGATGGCAAAGTATGCCCTAATGCGGAGTTGTTCGTTGAGCATCAAAGTAAAGGTACGCCACCTAAAACAGTAACCTATGCTAAAAAGAAGGGTACTAAATACATCGAAGTTTATGCACATAATAGGCCAGAAGATGAAGCTCCCGAATGATATACCCGTATGGGGTGACACAAAATTCCGTGGTAAATGCCCAAAAGAACTAGCTGAGCAGGTCACATTTTTTAACGAGATCAGGAAGCGATACCCAGACACATGGGGTGTCATTGCCACTCACATAAGAAATGAAGGCAAAAAACAGTTGCCCAAGTTATGAGTGAAAAGGCAGAAGGCATGACAACCGGAGCCAGTGATATTGTTATCGGCGGCTTTTATTGTGAGCTTAAAAGGCAGAACCATACTGTATGCAAGATCAGCGATAAGCAATTGGTTTACCTGAATACCGTTAATAAACTTGGCTTTTATGGCTGTATTGCACTAGGCTACAAAGCAGCACTTGAGGCATTCGAATGTTACATAAACATGATCAAAAATGGTTCAGAGAGCAGCTAGCAAAGTTGCCAACTGCTTACATCAAACAAGCCAAGGAAGGCTATCAGGCAGTGTGGGAAGCCACATATGAAGCTGAGCCAATAGAGCATAAGAAACAGAACGCAGCAAGGCGTGCAGCGAACATTCGCTTAAGGGAGTTTGTGGAGCGTGTAGCCAATCAAAGGTGAGATAATGAAAAACTTTATTATTGTTTGTTTGCTTATGGTCATCATGGCTTTAACTGCAAAGGTTTATAATCTGACCTTCAGTGAAGCCATTAGACCTATTCAAGAGATTGAGAAAGGCTTACTAGATAAGGCATTAAAAACATACGGCAAAAAAAGGTTGTGCACTTCTAGTTGACATTGCCCCTGTGTCCTACTATATTTAGGTAGACATTAACGAAAAGGGTTTACACCATGAACATCGAATTACTAGCACCAGACAAAAAACTACTAATCAAAGCAGCTGTTCAAATCTGTGAAAAGCTGAATGACTCACCTATGTATTATGCTGAAGCAGAATATAGCAATGATTCTGGCATGCTGCATGCATGGGTAATTCCAAAAGAAGAGCCTCTTTTACATGTTGAAGGTGTAATTGTTGAGCATCTTTTCCCTGTCGCTGAAAGCAAGCCTGAATTTGATAATCAGTTTATTGATGGGTTAAGAGGTCTATTAAAATGAATGTAGAAAAATTAAGTGACGTAGAATTAAACCGCGCAATGATTTGGCTTTACGCTGACCATGTTGACCGTTCATCTAATGACTGGTTTCAAGTGTCGCTGAGTGAGCTTTTTGAAGAGGGCCTTATATGTGATGACGGGAAAGACTTTGATGTACTGATAGGCGAATGCGAATGGAATGTTAATTTTCTTTCTGGCTACCTATCATGGGATTTAACAATGCCTTTAGCGGTTGAGCATGACTTGATGGCTGAATTTTCTTCACATGAATCATATATTGCCAATGAATGGTTTGCACGTTCCAATAAAAACCCATTGCGCGCCATTTGTGGAATGCTCGTGTTAATAGCAATAGGTGAAAGATGACCAGAACGCAACGAGTACAATACAGCAAAGGCCGTGCAGCGGCAGTAGCGGGTGAGTCCACGGAGGCTTGCCCGTTTGGCACTGCATATCAATCGCTCAGAAGTTATTGGTTGGCGGGCTGGCACCAGTGGCACATTGAAAAAAGAACAGGAATTATGTCCTGACATAAAAAACCGCCATTTGGCGGTTATCCTATGTTTACGGTAATAGGTGAACCATAGGCATTATACTACTGAGTACACGTAAACCGCAACGCTTCAATATATTCCGCCAACTTGCCTGCATCATCAATGGTCATTACAACCATATCATTTTGATAACTACTGCTTATCGTCGGGGCTATTGGCATCACTTTCTGATTTGTCGCGCACCCCATTAAGAGTATTAAAATACTTGACAGGATCACGTTTCGCGTCTTCTTTGCGTTTATCATGGTTTGATTGCTCATAACGCTGAAAGAGCTGTAAAAACAGCTCGATCAGTTTTAGGATGGTTTTCATTATTTAGGATTCAAAGCAACTTTTGAAAGAATGCCTAATACCCAGCCAACTGCTTTTTTTGCTTTGCCAACATAAAGGTCGTCTTTAGTCGATGGTGTAACTTTGGCGATTTTTTCAAAGCCAAGCACAATACTAGATGCGCCACCCACAACTGCCAAAATAATAACCAACCACTCTTGAATGTTTTCCATTTAAAATTCCTCGTCTTTGATTGTGATAAATACCCGCTCATCGTCTTTGAGCGCTGGGATTATCTCCAAGTATAAATCTTTGTAGCATTCAAAGCTATTTTCACCGTGCATATTTTCTGCATTAGCCTTGTAATTTGGCAAAAGGCAACCTTCGGTATCGTCGTCTGAATTACCGGGGTGAATGTACACGTAGCTAAAATCCGGCACTTCGTCAAGCTCTAGCATGCCAATATGCCATGGGTATTTAGCATACTTCTTGTTCATACCGCCTGTTTTATTTAGGATTATTTCATAGCGCCCAGCTGGAATGCGGGTTTTGCCCGCTATTTTTATATGTCGGCGTTCGTCTTCAATGCAGAAGCATTGCAAATACTTACCCATGCCTTCGCCAATGTACCACGCGCCAATTGTGGCATGATTATTTCCGCCAAGTCTATTTATTTCTAGTTCCATAGGATTACTTTTACTTTTATATGAGTTAATCGTGATACAATTGCACTATAATTAACGCGAATTTACAAGGGATTTAACGTGTCGGATGATAATGTGAGCAGGGCAGAACTAGCAGACCACAAAAGAGAGATTTTCGGGCATATTGATACAAGATTTAACACAATTGTCAATCTAATTAAAGATCAAGGTGATCGCCAAGATAAGGTTATAGATAAGGTATTACCAAGCTTAAACGAACTAGTAATTGACAAAGCCAAAAAAGATGTCTATTGGAAAATAGCCATCTTTATTTCATCATCTGCCTTCCTTGGCGTTTGTGGACTGGTGTTTAGATCGTTTTGATAGTTTAAAGTTGTCTTTATAGCTCTGCGTCAGCCTCCCATGTCAGGTATGCTAATGCCGCGCCACCTTGATTTGTCGTCACTGAGGATTTTACAACAGACCCAAAACCGATTGCATTTGCACCTATGACTGAATTAGACGTAATTGATCCGGTTAGGTTTGCTCCATTCTCAAACAAGGCTAATATAGTCTGAGTTACGAGTGGTGTATTTCGCATTTGTGAGACAAAGTCAACCCACCCATACCTGTCTTCTAGCCCATAGTGTGCAAATACCCTGTCGCGCTCTTGGCCGTCTGATTTCTGGAAATACCTCTGACACCTCACCAACTGGTCAGCCGGATTAACATATTCAAAGTCTGTGGCTGTGTCGCCGATTTCTAGTTGTACATGCGCTAGTGTGCCAGTATTAAACTCCACTGTTACATTCGCTCCGCCAGTAGTAGTATCAGTAACCGTACCTGACGCTCCGTAAGA